>Ga0181593_10001184_pt1 | contig 23415 bp, 16 predicted proteins | sample 071ome_19_FD_133756 | JGI IMG/M metagenome (GOLD analysis project Ga0181593, IMG submission 133756) | Coastal salt marsh microbial communities from the Groves Creek Marsh, Skidaway Island, Georgia - 071413AT metaG (megahit assembly) | ecosystem: Environmental > Aquatic > Marine > Intertidal...
AGCAGGATTAGCATCATTCCAATGCTCTAAGTAATGACCAGTTGCGCAGATATAGTTGCAAGCTTCAGAAGAAGCATTTGGTTTTTCTGAGAAAGCTATTCTGGCTTTAACCTTGGAAAGTGCTTCCGCAAAACCTAAAGACCCAGGTAAGTTATAAATAGGGTCACAATCAATTAACATTATCGCATCTACGGCTCCAGACTTCATTTCTGATACCAAACCTGCGACCGATGTATCATCACCTTTTCTTAAATGAAGCGGTGCTTCAGCATTGATGGTAGCCCCATAGTTTCCAAGCATTTCATTGACAGCATTTACTATCATCTGAATGTTTGTGTCATTCGCTCCAGCAATAACGATGGATTTCCCTTTATTGGCAATCAAGTGTTTCGCTGCATCTGAAATCTTTGCTTGAACGTTATTGTCATCGTTGGCCAAAGACTTTGGCGCTAGAGTCGATCCTCCAGTAAGCTTTGCTACTTCATTATGAAGCATTATTGCTACTGCTCCTTGCTCAGAGGGTTTAATTGCTCCTCTCACATCTGCAGCAGATCCAGTACTGGTGAGCGTTGTTTCAAACTGGTAATGACGGCCCATTCCAGTATCTGGATTTCTCATTACTCCGTAATCACGTGCAAATCCGATTGGATTTATGCCGTTGATCAAAAAGTCTGAATTTATTGAAACCACAGACTTAGCTTTATCAAAATGATAATTGGGTACCATGGAAGAACCATGGGTTGCTTTGTGTGCTGCTCTTACGGCTGAGTACGAGTCAGCATCATACATGGTGTGCGTTAGCGAAGCTCCGTCTTCTTCCATCCACGCCTTTAGTTTATTAATCAATTCTAAAGATGATGGACTGATGATGGTTGAGCTCAAAATTCTTGCATTACCCCCAGTTTCTTTAATTGATTGCAATGCTGAACCTACCGATGAATCAATACTGGTCCAAGTAGCAGGAGCCCCATCGATCATTGGAGATTGATATCTTTTCGTGTTGTATAGAGAGAGTACAGATGAGTTTACTCTAGCACTGACACCTCCTTTTGTTACGGTAGAAAGCTTATTTCCTTCGATATGAATTGGTCTGCCTTCACGAGTCTTGACCAAAATGCTGGCATAGTCGGTTCCATCGAAGTATGTAGATGCGTAATAGTTTGCAATCCCTGGCATCACATCATTTGGCTTGACCACGTAGGGTAAGCTTTTAACAACGGGAGTTTCACATGCAGCCAACGTGGCCGCAGTGATTCCAAAGCCCATGAATTTCAGAAAGTCTCTTCTACTCGTGTTGGTCGAATCCAACTCCTTCTTACCTAGGAATTGCTCAATCGGTAGTTCTTCTGAAAATTCTTTGTCTGCAGTTTTAAGAAATGCCGGATCTTTTTCAAGTTCCTCAGATCCTCTCCAGTATATTTTATTCTTACTCATAGTGCTCAGGAGCTTCCAATTAATAGTGACACTTCACGCATTCAAGGCCACCAATATCTTCAACCTTAAATGTTTCTTTACCTTCCTCTTTGTGCTTTTCAACGAGATCATCGTGGATTCTCTCATAGTATCCATTATCATCCATGGTTACATCTGTTTCTCTGTGACAATTGATGCACCATCCCATGGTTAATTCTGAATATTGATAAACTTCATCCATTTCCTCAATCGGGCCATGGCAAGTTTGACATTCTTGCTTGCCTACAACTACGTGCTGGCTATGATTGAAGTATACAAAATCTTGCAGGTTGTGAATTCGTACCCATTCAATTGGCTTTTGTTCGTAACCCTCAATATATCTGCCTTTGTCAGGATCCCAACCAATTGCATCATAGATTTTAGCAATCTCTTTTGTGCCAGAAACCTTCCCTTCTTGAACACCCATATGACAGTTCATACATATGTTAACTGAAGGAATTCCGGCTGATTTACTTTTTTCAACCGAATTGTGGCAATACACACAATTAATTCCATTTTGACCAGCGTGAATTTTGTGTGAGAACCATATGGGCTGCGTGGGCTGATAGGATTGATAAACCCCAATGCCGTTGAGCCAGTCCCACCCAAGGATGGCAATATACGCTGAAATTAAAACTACGATAATTACCGCAAGCGCTTGATTTTTCTTGAAATAATGGCCAAGTGCTGCTAAGAAATCAATATCCTCAACCTCGTCTCCAGTTTGCTTGCTTTTAACACGTTCGAGATTTTTTGAAACACTCCAGAGTACTCTGAAAACGATGAACAGAATGACCACAATGATTAAAAGCCAAGCGGTTGGATCGCTCGATTCTGCAGCGCCATCGCCTTCCGTAGTCATGTCTCCAGTATCGGCCGCTTGAGCCACCGGAGGTTCATATGCATCGATATAATCAAAAACGGCCATGATTTCATCTGCCGAAAGCGGCATTGCCGTCATAACACTTTGATTATATTCTTCATAGAGCTTCTTGGCATAAGAGTCTCCAGAGTTTTTGAGATAATCCTGAGAATTCTGCACCCAAGCAATCAAGGCTTCAGTGTCGCCTGTTCTCTCAACCCAAGCCTCACGCGCCCCTTTCAGAGCTGGGCCTACGACTTTTTTATCAGGTTTGTGACAGGAGGAACAGTTTGCCTTGAAAATCGCTTCACCATCGAGTTGCGCAACGGCTGGTGATGACATTAGGAGCAGGGTAAAAATCCCGAGGGATGTTAATAGTATACCCTTTTGGCTCACCCACGTTTTTCGCATATTTTCTTTCAGTTTACAGTTGTTAAAGGGTGGTCAGAAAGCGGTCGCAAATTTAAGAGAAAGGGTATTTAAGATTTAGGAAATCGTTAAAAAAGCCTAGCGCCTTACTAATTTAAAACTAGTCTAAATAGTTAGCTTAAACTAAATGATTTCAGGTATTTACGCTATGTGTGAATATCTGATGAATACCTAAGGTTCTGACTAAGAGTAGTTTTGCTCTTATGACAAAAAGGTTTGCTGTGGTGCTCATTTTCATTGGGTCTTGGTCTGTTTCGTTTACACAAACTGTTGGCGTGCAACGAGATCAGGATACTAATGGGCTGAGAATAGACCAACATGAAATAGTAACTGCTTCTCCTTCGCAGTGGTTGAATTCTAATGCTCAATCTAAAGATAAAAGCATGCTTATGATGTCAGATACATTGGAGGATTTCTTAAGCTTAATCGACTCCTTAGATAGAAAAGAGGATGGACAACTTGGGTTTCGAGTTCAACTTTTTTCGAATTCTGGACCTTCAGCTAAGACAAATGCTTTTGATAAACAAGCTGAATTTATTCAAGAATATCCTGATTTTCCGTCATACACATTATGGAAATCACCGAATTGGGTATTGCGAATAGGCGATTTTAGAACTAGGGTAGAGGCCACTCAGAGTCTTGATTTATTGAAGGCTCAATATCCATCAGCCTATATTGTTTCAGATAGAATTCGAAGCTCATTTCAGAAATGAGTTAGATTTAAGAGAGCTTCTGGGCTACTTCAACTTCTTCATAACCTTCGATAATGTCGCCTTCTTTAATATCATTGAAATTATCGATGTTTAAACCACACTCAAACCCGGACTTGACTTCCTTGACATCGTCCTTAAATCGTTTTAGAGAACCTAATGTTCCGGTGTGAATTACCACACCATCCCTAATCACTCGAACTTTTGTATTTCTAGAAACGGTACCATCAAGAACATAGCAACCTGCAATCGTACCAACTTTACTGATCTTGAATGTCTCTCGAACTTCGATGTTACAAACGACTTTCTCCTCGATCTTAGGCTTAAGCATTCCTTCCATCGCTGACTTCATATCATTGATAGCATCATAGATGATGGAATATAGTCTAATCTCAATTCCTTCTGTTTCTGCACGCTTACGTGCTTGAGCAGATGGACGAACTTGGAAACCTACAATAATCGCTTCAGAGGCAGTCGCGAGAAGTACATCAGATTCGGAAATCTGTCCAACCGACTTGTGAATTACGTTAATTGCAATATTCTCAGTCGATAGTTTTAACATAGAGTCTGCTAGAGCCTCTACAGAACCATCAACATCTCCTTTAACAATCACATTAATTTCATGGTAATCACCTAGTTGGATGATCTCTCCAATATCTTCTAGTGTTCTTCTTCTTTGGGTTCTAACGCTTTGTTCACGTTGTAGTTGTTGACGTTTGAAAGCGAGATTTTTAACCTCTCTTTCGTCTTCCATTACTACAAAAGTGTCACCTGCGCTAGGGGCGCCATTGAATCCAAGGATACTAACTGGGTGAGATGGTCCCGCAACTTCTACGGCAGTTCCTCGCTCATTAAACATGGCCTTAACACGGCCATAGTTGCTGCCTGCGAGTAACATATCTCCTACTTTTAGGGTACCTGTTTGTACAAGCAGCGTGGAGGTGTAACCACGTCCTTTATCCAAGCTTGCTTCGATGACTGTGCCTCTTGCCATTCGATCTGCGTTTGCTTTCAGCTCAAGTAGTTCAGCTTCGAGCAAAACCTTTTCTAGTAATTCGTCAATATTTAAACCACTCTTGGCAGAAACCTCTTGGCATTGGAATTTACCACCCCAGTCCTCAACAAGAATGTTCATGTTGGCCAATTGTTCTCTAATTCGATCTGCATTTGCACCGTCCCGATCAATTTTATTGAATGCAAAAACCATAGGCACACCTGCAGCTTGGGCATGGTTAATCGCTTCCACTGTTTGAGGCATTACTGCATCATCAGCAGCAATCACAATAATGGCAATATCAGTTACTTGAGCACCGCGGGCACGCATTGCTGTAAACGCTTCGTGACCCGGAGTATCTAAGAAAGTGATGGTCTTACCGTCTTCTAGTTCTACGTTATATGCTCCAATATGCTGGGTTATACCGCCTGCTTCACCAGCAATGACGTTCTCTGTTCTTATATAATCCAACAGGGAAGTCTTTCCATGATCTACGTGACCCATAACGGTTACAATAGGAGATCTTTCTGAAAGATTCTCTTCATCTTCTTCTTCCTCCTGAATGCTTTCTTCAATATCCGCGCCTACAAACTCTACTTCGAAACCAAATTCCTCTGCAAGCAGCGTTAGGGTTTCTTGATCAAGCCTCTGGTTAATAGAAACCATCATACCTAGAGTCATACACATAGAAATGACTTCGGTGGCCGAAATGCCCATCATGGTGGCAAGTTCACTTACGGTAACAAATTCTGTAAGCTTTAAAATTTTCTTTTCATCTTCTTGCTGCTCAATTTCCTTTTGGATCTTCTCGCTAACAGCATCCCTTCGTTCACGTCTGTATTTTGATCGGGTTGACTTACCCTTATTCTTAAGTGCAGCAAGCGTTTCACGAACCTGGTTTTGGATTTCTTCTTCCGTGAGTTCCGCTTTTGGTACTGCTTTTGGACCTCTCTTACCGCGACCTTGTCTATCACCAGAGCGATTACCGTCCTTTCCAGGAACTACCTGTGTAATGCGTTTTCGCTTTCTTCTTCCCTTCTCAGAATCACTACTCCCAGCGGGTTTCTTGTCAGGTCGAGAAGATGCCGGTAGCTCGATCTTTCCGACCAGTTTTGGTCCATCTAGTTTATCTGCTTTTGTTTTGAGGAATTCAGTTTTTACAGGTGCTTCGTCCTTAGCCGTTTTCTCAGTTTTCTCAGTTTTTTCATCGGGCTTTTCAGCAGGGATTTTAGGAGTTTCCTCACTTTTAATTTCGGCCTCTTTTTTCGGCTCATCCTTCTTTTTCGGACGGTTGGATTTTATTGTGGAGAGGTCAATTTTACCTACAACCGTTGGGCCACCATCCGCTGACTTTGCTGGTTCTTTTGCTGTTTCCTTTTCTTCTAAGATCTTTTTTGGCTCAGGATCAACTGATTTAGCTTTCGGTTGCTCCTCAAATGCGCCAACATTTTTAATGAGAATTTCGTCCTGATCAGCCTTTCTTGACTGTTTTTCTTCAGTTTGGTTTTCAAGGGATATGGTTTCTCGTACCACCTTGTTTTGCGATAACTCCTCTGACTTTTGTTTTTTAGCCATATCAGGTGCATACTCGTTTTGGAGTAGCTGATATGCCTCAGAGTCGATTTTGGTGTTTGGCCTTGCATCAACTTCAATGCCTTTCTCAGCCAAAAAATCAACCAGAGTTGAAATTCCCACATTTAATTCACGTGCTGCTTTACTAAGTCTTATTGGAGCTTTCTCTGCCATATAATTGCGAATCTCGTTAAAATATTTCGTGGTTTGAGCTTATTCAAATTCAGCCTTCAAGATTTGAAGGATTTCTTGTATTGTTTCTTCTTCTAAATCAGTTCGCTTCACTAGGTCCTCAGCACCAATCTCAATAACACTCTTTGCAGTGTCACAGCCAATGGCCTTAAGCTCATCAATAATCCAGTGATCGATTTCATCTGCAAACTCTTCCAGATCGACATCTTCCATGTCATCTTCAGACTCACGGAAAACATCAATTTCATAACCGGTGAGTTTTCCGGCTAGTTTAATATTATGGCCTCCTTTACCGATGGCGAGTGAGACTTGGTCAGGCTTCAAGAAAACCTTAGCGTGCCCATCTTCATTTAAGGCGATGCTGGTAATTTTAGCTGGGCTTAACGCACGTTGAATGAAAAGTTGAGAGTTTGCCGTGAAGTTAATTACGTCAATGTTTTCGTTTCTCAACTCTCTAACGATTCCATGAATCCTAGAGCCTTTCATGCCCACGCAGGCTCCAACTGGGTCAATTCGATCATCGTAAGATTCAACGGCAACTTTCGCACGTTCACCGGGCTCACGAACAATTTTCTTAATGGTGATAAGTCCGTCAAATATTTCTGGCACTTCCATTTCAAATAGGCGCTCGAGAAATGCAGGCGAGGTACGCGATAGGATTATCACAGGATTGGCATTCTTCATGTCAACCTTGCTAACAACAGCTCTTACTGTATCACCCTTCTTAAAATAATCTGTTGGAATTTGTTCCGATTTAGGCAAAACAAGTTCGTTGCCTTCGTCATCCAGCACAAGAATTTCTCTTTTCCAGATTTGATAGACTTCTCCGGTAATTATATCACCAACTCGGTCTTTGTATTTCTTGTAGATGCTGTCTTTCTCTAGCTCCTGAATTTTTCCTACAAGATTCTGACGCATACTCAGTATTGCTCGTCTTCCGAAGTTTTCAATTTTCAATTCCTCCGAAGCTTCTTCGCCAACTTCAAAGTCGGGCTCAATTTTTATGGCTTGGGAGTAAGCAATTTCAGTGAGATCATCTTCAACTGCTCCGTCTTCAACGATCATTCGATTTCGCCAAATCTCTAGGTCACCTTTGTCAGGGTTGATAATAATGTCAAAATTGGAATCATCTTCGAACTCGCGTAAGATCATGTCTCGAATCACATCTTCAAGAATGTGCATCATAGTTACACGGTCTATGTTCTTAAAATCTTTAAAGTCCTGAAACGACTCAATTAATTCGTCTGCATTCATGCTATTACCATTAATTAGTTAAATACAATTTTCACTTTCACTTCACTTATTTCATCAGCCCCAAAGTGTTCTTCACGTTCGGGTAATTTTTTCTTTTTTGCTGCTGGCATTAGCAGTGTTACTCCATCATTTGCTGTAAGCATTTGACCTTCGACTACCGTGCCATCAGTTTTTTTTAGAGCTACCGTTCTACCAATATTCTTAGCGAATTGCCTTTCTATTTTAAGGGGTCTCCCTAAGCCAGAAGAGGTTACTGAGAGCTCAAAATCTTCAACGTCTCTATCTAGACTGCCTTCAATGTGCCTGCTCAATGACACGCAATGATCGATCCCCACGCCATTATCCCCATCTATTTCCACAAGTATTTTGTTTCCAATACCAATTTGAACCTCAACAAGAAATAGATCCGAACCATAAAGCTTCTCGGTTACCAATTCTTCTATTCTTCGTTGTGAAATCATCTCTCCGTACGGCAAAAAAAAGAGGCCATTTGGTCGGCCTCACACATCTTTTCCTATTTCACGGCAAATATATGCATTTGCTTATTGATTTCGCATCAATTTCGTAAGCCGTTTTTATAGGTGGATTGATTGACGACTTTACCCTCCTCATCGTAGCTGACTACCTTACCGTGTAACATACCTTCCTTATAGTTACGTACGCTAATAAGATTGCCTTTCTTATCCCACATTTGGCTCTTTCCATCCAGTAAATCAAGGTTGTAGCTTTCTTGTCTCATTTTTGCTCCATGAGGATGATAATAGATGCATTTTCCATCTTTTGAACCATTGCTGTAATTACAAGTGTAGTCGATGTTTCCGGCTTCATAATAGTATGTCCAAGCTCCTTCTTTTAGCCCACTGTTGTTGTAAGAACCTTCTTCACGCATCTTCCCATTTTGGTAACCGTATTTCCACTCACCAGCTTTTTGTCCCTCTTTTCGAGTGCCGCTGTAGTTCATTTTTCCGTTTGGAAACCAACCCTTCCACTCACCGTCCATCACGCCCAGTTTATAGACACCTAGGTCTTTCATTTGACCATTTTGATACCAGCTAGACCATTCTCCATTTTCTTTTCCAGAATCGAAATCGCCTTCTTGAAGTATTTGGCCCGTTTCGAAATAAATCTTCCAGTGGCCATGCTTTTTATCCTTTGAGTACAGCCCATTTTTCCATAGTTGCCCCTCACGATAATACATTTTCCATTCACCTTCTCTTTGATTCTTTTCGAACATGCCTGTCGCTTCAATTTGGCCGTTGTCATAATAGTAAGTCCAGATACCATGCTGTAGACCATCTTGAAATTCGCCAATCATTTCAGGCTTGCCATTTTCAAAATTCCAAGTCCATTGACCATGTTTGCTACCCTTTTTATACTGCCCAGAAACGCTTATTTCACCGTTGCGATGCCAGCTTTTATAAGGCCCGTCAAGTATGTTTTTGTCATAACTGACGTCCTTTTGTGGTTGGCCATCATCATAGTAATAGTGCCAAACGCCATTTTTTTCATTCTTAATAAGTGTACCCTCCATTTCGGTACTTGCATTGGTATAGAAGTACTGTGCATTGCCAGTGAATGTCGAGTCTTGAATGACCAATTGGGCTTTCAATGGTCCAGACTCATAGTACTCATAAAGAATTCCTTCACCTTTAGAAAGGGTTTGCTTGAAGTTTTTATCCCATCCATTACGGGGTTTGGCTCTGCCGTTGTCGTATTTTATTTCCTTCCACTTATCACCCTCTGCGAACCAAAATACCCAATCACCTTGAGGTACATCATAAAAGTATTGACCTTTTTTAGCCATATTTCCGTTGGGATGCCATTCCTTATAGATACTGTCCCGTAAGGATGCGAGCAACCCATTTTGATAAAGGAGTTTAAAATAACCCTCGCTTTGCCTCTGACCGTTATTATACCAGTAAATTACCTGACCACTGAGGTGTCCGTTGTTGAAGTTTGATTGCTCTTGTTTTTGCCCATTCTCATAGTAATAGGTCCATGTGCCATGTTTTTTTCCTAAAAGGAAATCACCTTCGCTGTATTTCTGCTTTTGCTCATCATCATAGTAGTCCACATAGTGCTCTAGTTCAATATTTGCCTTTTTCGTATCCGTGGGCTGAGTTAAGGCGATTGATGAGCCAAAAAGCATTGGCACCAATAGAAAAACGATCCGTCTCATTGATTTCAAAACTAGGGCTGGCTTGGCATGGGAGGATTTAGAAAATCAAAAGTTTTAACGCATCCATGTTAGTTTGATTATGGTTTGTTTGATAGCAATGAAAAACACTTCATTTGCACAAAAGAAATGCGATGACCGAAGCATATGTGAAATCCGAAATTTCAGGAAAGACACAGGTAATAGAGTTTTTTCACCCAAGCAGTAATTCTTTACCCGGAGCGATACTATCTGATATTGCCAACGCAATAACCGAAGCAGGTAAAAATGACAATGCTCGTTGCATACTCCTTAAAAGTAGAGGAGATAGAGCATTCTGTGCTGGGGCAAGCTTTGATGAGTTGGTGGCGATTAAGGACGCTGAAGGTGGGCTGGAATTTTTCACAGGTTTTGCGAAGGTGATCAATGCGATACGCACATGTCCAAAACTTGTGATAGGCAGAGTACAGGGCAAAGCAGTAGGTGGTGGAGTAGGTATAGCTAGTGCAGTAGACTATTGTTTTGCAACCCAACACTCAGCTATTAAGTTATCTGAGCTAGCAATTGGGATAGGTCCTTTCGTAGTAGGGCCAGCGGTAGAAAGAAAAATGGGGAAGTCGGCCTTTACTGAGTTAGCCATTGATGCGAGTGAATGGAGATCAGCCGAATGGGCAGCCCAACGAGGACTATATAATTGTGTAGGTGCCGACATTGCTAAAATGGATGCGGAGTTGAGCCAATTTATATCACGCGTGGAGAAGTATAGTCCTGAAGCAATAGGGGAGCTTAAAACAATATTTTGGCTAGGAACGGAACATTGGAACGACCTGCTCGTTGATCGAGCGAAAATAAGTGGTCGGTTAGTTCTTTCTGACTTTACAATCAACGCCATCAACAAGTTTAAATCGAAATAAATCCAACTAAACCTAACTAAATATGAAGCACGGATTGATTATGGGTGCTTTATTAGCAACAGTATCTTTATTAAATGCACAAGATGCAGCACCAGAAGAAGCGCCAGAAGCGGCAGAAGGTCCTTGGAAGAAAGGTGGCGTAGGCTCGCTTAATTTCTCTCAAACCTACCTTTCGAATTGGCAGGGTGGAGGTCAGAGCGCTATTAACGGTACAGTTTTACTCAGCCTTTACGCTAACTACGCAGAGAATAACTGGACTTGGGATAATTCTTTCGATGCCGCTTATGGTCAAACCTTAATCGGAGAATTAAGTACTCCAGGTAACGTATTTCAAAAAACAGACGATAGAGTAGAAATTACCTCAAAGCTTGGCCGAAAGACACCATTGAATAACATATTTTGGGCAACCATGGCTACGTTTAGAACTCAATGGGACGCAGGCTATGACTACGGTTCAACTCCTTTTCCTTTGATATCAGATCCGTTCGCACCAGCTTACGTTCTAATCGGTACTGGTATTGATTATGAGCCAAGCGAGGCGTTTAGTATAGATCTCTCGCCAATCACCTCAAAGATTACAATCGTTGATAATCAGCGATTGGCTAACGCGGGTGCATTTGGTGTGACCGCTGCTGAATACGATGCGGCTGGAAATATCATTACTGAAGGTGAAATGGTGAGATTTGAGATTGGGGGCCTCTTAAAGTTACAGTATACTAAAGAAATTTTAGAGAATGTGCAGTTGACCACTAGGGCTGATTTCTTCGCCAATTACCTTGAAAATGTAGGTAACATCGATGTAAACTGGGAGACCTTAATCGCCATGAAGATCAACAAGTACCTCACCGCAAGCCTTACAACACACCTAATCTATGATGATGATATTAAAGTGGCGGTAGACCGCAGTGGCGATGGAGTTGATGACGGATTTGGACCGCGAATTCAGTTCAAAGAAGTGTTCGGTCTTGGGCTCTCTCATCAATTTAATCAATAAGCGGAGCCAAAAGAAAGTTTCGTAGGTCGGCCCCTGCTTCAAATCGCGTGAAGAGCGCTTCGATAAGCCCATCATCCGTGATTAGTTTTGGGTCGATTTCAGAATAGTAGTAAAACTGCTTATTTGCTATTAACGGCTGCTCATCTTGAATTTCAGCAAATTTAGGAGGCAGCCGTATGTTTTTATCACCCCTTACCTCGCCAAAGTATTTTACAAAAGTTTTGTCCGATATGAGACGTTCAAACTCTTTTTGATTGTAAAGAATCTCCTGCCGAATCGAATATAACTGCTCTTTGTCGGGCATATAAACACCGCCATAGATTCTGATATGGTCTGCACTCAATTCGACATACATTCCAACCAGTGTCTTTTCTTTTCTTCCACCCCTACCTATGACGGCTGATACATTGGTCTTATAAGGTGTTTTATCTTTTGAGAACCGTATATCTCGGTAAATTCTGAAGATGGCATCTTTGGGTTGAATGGTGCATTGTGGGTCATATTCCTGCATCTTCACAATAAGCTCTGAAACAAATGCCTCAAAGGGCCTTTTCACGTGTTTTTCGTAGCGCTTTTTGTTTGCTGTAAACCATTCTCGATTGTTGTTTTGTTTTAATTCTTCAAAAAACTTGGTAAACTCTTTTGTAAAGTGACTCATGCTACTTGGATATTAAATAGGATTGGCTTTCAAGCAATTATCAGATGGTTTTTTTTAAGGATATTCTAAAAGTAGTGCCCTTGCCGATTTCTGATTTAAGCACATAAATTTTCCCCTTGTGGTATTCTTTAATGATGCGCTTGCTGAGCGAAAGACCAAGACCCCACCCTCGTTTTTTTGATGTGTACCCTGGTTGAAAAACAGATTTAAATTGACTTTGAGGGATTCCTTTTCCCGTATCAGAGATGTCAATATAGACTCGGTCTGATTGTTCTTCCACACTAACGGTAATGGTGCCTTTGCCTTCCATTGCATCCAATGCATTTTTGATCAAGTTTTCAATAACCCATTCAAACAAGGATCGGCTTAAAACCAATTGAATCGAGCTTGGAAGAATTTTTTCAAACTTGACTGGCTCTCCCGTACGAGCATCAAAATAAGTGATGGCTTCCTCTATGATATTGATGAGCTCAGATTTTTCAAGTTTTGGCTGAGATCCAATCTTACTGAAGCGATCGGTCACCACATTTAGCCTATCTACATCTTTAGACAGCTCTTTTGCGATATGTTCTGTTTTGGGGTCTTCTTTGAGCAATTCAATCCATCCTATCATGCTTGAGAGTGGTGTACCGAGTTGGTGTGCTGTTTCTTTGCTCATACCCACCCATACTTGATTTTGCTCAGCCTTGCGTGCGGTGCTAAATAGAAGGTATGCAATGATCACAAAAAGCCCAATCACGCCTAGCTGGGCAAGAGGATAATACTTTAATTGAGTCAACAAAAAAGAATCTTCGAAATACACCATGGCTGCTTTGCCATCAATCTCAATATCTATAGGGTCGTGCTGCGCGGCCATAGCCGTTAAACGAGTTTCCAGCAGGCGCTTACTTTTTAGGATGTTGGTATCGATATTACCAGCTTCAATTACTGTTCTGGAAGTAGAATCAAGTAGAATGAGCGGGCTGGATGCTGCGTTTAAAATAAGGTCTGAAATGAAGGATTGTTGGAGGTCTTCGAACGTCTGTTTCAACTCACTAAAAAGCCTTGAATCCTTGTAGTAGAGAAACACCTTACTGTTTCCGTAGTAAATGATCTCTATAGGATCATATTGACTTGCCATGATTTTTAATTCATGTGCGAGTACTTGCCCTTCGTTAGCACCGTCTGGAATTTGAACATTTCGGTGAGAAGTAATTGTACCATTTTCATCAGTTAGAATTACGGGCACAGTGGTGTTTTCATTTAGAACACTCAGCGCAAAGCTTACCTCCGTGATGTCAGGTCGCGCTAGGTATTTTGTGGCCTCCACATAGAGCTCCACTTTGTTACGCTCGCCAGCCTCAAGTTTCTCAAACAGTTGGCTCGTATAATGCACCAATGCTGACCTTCGCTGAACCGCGTCTGCCCATATTTGAACCTTTGAGCGTTCTTCTTCAGAGATTTTGTCAACCAGGGACTTTGTGTAAGCCAATGAGACTCCCACAATCACCAATGCTAATACAAACAGTATCAGCTTCCATTGTTGTTTTTGCGAGTATATATTAAAACGTGGACTCACCTATTGCTACGAAGATGCTCAATGATTATGAATTTGAATGTCAGAAGTCATCGTCATCAAACGCGCCTTCTTCAAGTTTCTTCTTGTTTGATTCGGTTTTTTTAATCAGCTTATTTAAAACCTTTTGATCCTTTGGCTTTAGTTCTGTTGGCTGTATCGTACCTTTTGGGAGGTTGCCGTCCGGATCGAAAACAATTTCTACCTCCTTTTTTTCAGGCTTGTTGTACACGGCAGTTGAATCGTTTTGAAAGGCATTAAACTCTTCTTTTAAGATGCCTTTGATCTCGTTTTTCTCCGAAATCATTTCATCCTTAATGGTTGATTTTACGTTGGTGCGTTCTAAATCAATCTCAAAGTCATCAGTAGTTCCATACATGTGAAGAAACATTCTGGTTCTGCCTTTGTCGTCTCTCCGCACAAATTCATTGTAGGGCTCTTTTCTGTCTTCCAATTCCAGGAGCTCGCTCAATGCAAAATCAAGTGTGTAATCTATTTCATTATTAAAGGTATGACTACCCGAAACATTCAGATCTATGGCCGAAGACCGAATCTCCATATTGGGGATTTTGATTGTTTCATCTTTGATTGAAATTTCATTTTGTAACGTATCAAATTTTACGGTTTGCATGCGCTTTTTCAATTCATCCGTATCCACGAATAATCGCATCATGGGTTTTTTCTTAATGGCATCAGCTGCTGAGATCAATGGCGCGAATTCTATGAGTTCTCCATCAGTTATTTGTAAGTCGGCACTTGCCACGATTGATTTGGTGTCAATATTCATGGTAGAATCGCAAAACGCCTGAAAAATGACATCTGCATCTGCGTTGCCAGAGATATGTTCACTCGTTATAAATTTCTGCTCGAAATCGTTGAAGGTCACAAATAGGTCGGTGATATCAATATTGGATGATCTAAAATCAGTTTTAAGTCCAAATTGATTTTCACCAAAACGATAAACTCCAGCGCGTCCTTGAACTTGCCCACCCATACTCGAAAAGTGAAGAGACGATGCCTCGGCTTTAAATTGATTCATGGTAAGTACACCGCTCACTTCCGTGGCTTTAAACTTTCCGTTGATGAATTCATCAGCCAAAATGTTGAGACTCCAACTAGCCCTTTGGGGAAATGCAATGACCGCCCTATCGGTGTTTTGATCAGGTGCTGTGTTAGGGAATAGTGCCTGCAAATCGAGCTTGCCAACCCGAATATCTCCAATAACATCAAGGCGTCCGTCATCGCTGAAAACGTACTCAAGAAAGTGTTGGGCTGTGCCACTCAGCACCACAGAAGTTTGGTTTATAGAACCTGTATAGTCTAATATTTCTAGTGTGTTGTCAACAATCGAAAAGTTGGATGAGTCAATCATATAGGCTCGGTCATCGTCTTTGAGTTTGATGCGAGCCTTACTCACATTTACCACTCCACGAGCTTTGGCATTTAAGAAGTCTTGGGGTTTGGGGTTATCGATGTCTTCAACCGTAGTATTAATGTAGGCATCCACAGAAACCGAGCCTTTGGCGGAGTCGAGCATCTCGATTTGGAGCAACTTCGTTAAGGGATTTAAGTCGGCATTCAACTTAAGATTTCCTTCAATGGAAGGGCGGTCTAGGTTTACCAAACTGAATTTTGTCTCAAATGGCTGACCATTGAGTTGACCGGTCAAATCTGCGAGAGAGATTTCTGTTGTAGCAGATCTACGATTGCTTCCATTATCTACAGATCCTGTGCCGTTGAGGTCGGTCAATTGCCAGTTCGAACCCTTTTTTGTGATGCTTCCATTGAGTAATTGAAATTTGATTTGCATACGTGGGTTGTCCATTCTGCCAAAAGCCCCTTTAAGGGTGCAGTCGAAGGTGAGTTTGCCCCTGCTTGTATAGTCATCTAGTGTGGCGCGGCTTTCAAGTGGTAAGAGTGCGATAGACTTCACGATATCCAAGTCATTGCCTAGTATCCTTAGATCAATTCCATCATCTTCAAACTTTCCAGAAATATTGAAATCGAGGCTTTTGTCGATCAGTAGTTGACCCTTTCTGAAGGCATAAGTTTCCGTTGGAGTATTTATATCTAGATCACATACCACGGCAACGTCTCGGTTCTTTAAATAATTGACATCTTTCAGGATGAGGTTATCAACAAAACCTTCTCCATCCACGGCCATGGTGTAATCATCTTTTGAGAACGAACCTTTAAACCATAAGTCTTTTGCGAGTAATTGAATGTCTTGCCTACGAACATGGTTTTGATATCTAAATCGGCCGTTTTCAATGTGTACCCGATCAAGCTCTAAAAGGAAGCCAGAGGTGTCTTCGCTAGTTTTCCAAATATGGAAATTGTCATAGCCCTTTTCATCAATGAGGAGGTTTAGAAAACCATCCTTTGTTTCGATTTCATTGATGGAATATTTGCCATCAACCATGTCGAAAATGTTAAGATTCAAGTAGACTTTTCGGAAAAAGAACAAGGTGTCTGGCTCACCAATTTTCACAATGTTTTCTTCTGCCCAAACACTATCCATCACCAGGGAGGCTGATGGAAATCGTTCGAGGAACGAAAAGTTGATATCTGAAACGTGCACGGGGGCATTCAACCGTTCATTGATGCGCTTCACGATATATTCTGTGACTGGAGCCTCGTATTTCTTGGCTAAGTAATATGCCCCAATCATGCCAACAATAGCAATAATGAATATCAGAGCAAACCACTTGAGAACCTTGAGCATAACGTAAAAACGATAAACCTTACCGAATATTCGAAGCTACGACCAGCTCTTGGTCATAACACTTAAAAAATGGAATGTTATAAACGCTTGGAGGCTAAAATGTGGCCCTAGAGCATCTTCAAATAGCTCACCTCTTTTTCTGTGAGGAATCTCCAGCGCCCACGTGGCAAACCTTTTTTGCTGAGGCCGGCAAAAGCAGCTCGATCCAAACGGGTGACTTCGTAGCCCATCGCTTGAAACATCCTGCGAACGATTCGGTTTTTACCGCTATGAATTTCAAGACCTATTTCGTTGCGCACAGACCCATCGCCAGCAAACAGTGCAGCATCAGCCTTGGCAATTCCATCCTCGAGTTCAATGCCGGTTTCCAATCTTTTTAAGTCAGCTATGGTCACGTTTTTATCAGTAATCACATGATATACTTTCCTGATTTCATGGCTTGGATGACTCAGTTTTTTGGCCATATCGCCATCGTTGGTAATGAGCAACAAACCAGTGGTGTTTCTGTCCAATCGACCAACAGGGTAGATGCGTTCCCTACATGCATTTTTGACCAATCCCATGACCGTGCTGCGACCGCGTTCATCGCTTAGAGTGGTTATGCAGTCTTTAGGTTTATTGAGGAGTACATAGCGCAACTTTTCGATGCTAACTTTTTCTCCTGCATACTTCACCACATCTGTTGGATTCACCTTTGTGCCCAGTGTGGTCACCACTTCACCGTTAATAGTAACAAGGCCTTGCTCGATGAATGTGTCTGCTTCCCTCCGTGAGCAGATTCCAGCCATTGACAAGTACTTATTCAGACGAATGAGATCATCGGGTGTGTTTCCTCGCTCTTTGAAGCCATCAAAGGGTTTATCATCTAAAAACTTCGCGTGAGATTTTTTTCGATCATCACGCACAAATTGTTTTTTGGCATTTCCTCGATCCTTGAATGGACGTTCATCATCTTTTCTGAACTTTGAGAATGGCTTACCGTCTTTCTTCCCTTTGAAATTATCTTTTGATTTGAATTTGCTGGAATCGCCTTTATCACTGCGCTTCGATTGACTTGCATCATCATCGCGTGTGATGGTGTACTTCGCGCCTCCAGTCTTTGGGGGATATTTCTTCTTCACACCTTCTTTCTTCCGGTTGGTGTTTCCACCTAAAACTAAGTGCTCTTCTTTCTTCACTTTATTTGCCCGTTTTTCCCAAGTACTTTTTTTAGCCATAGCCTTTAAATTCAGCTGCGAAGGTACTTTATTTAATTGGGGATTCATCGGATGATACATTTGTGGTGATGAGGTGGCACGTTGCTCAATGGTTTGAAAAAATGTGGTGGAAACGCTACTTGAGTAAAAAGCAACCCGAGGAATATTTGGACTGGAAAAGGAGTTACTGGAAACGATTTTTGAATGATCTGAATGTTATTCCAAGAGATAGAATTCTGGATGCGGGTTGTGGCCCTGCTGGAATCAACATCGTTCTGCACGATTCAGAGGTTTGGGCCATAGACCCTTTGCTTGATGAATATAAGGCGCTACCCGTATTCAATGAAACAAATAACGCTAACGTCAATTTTCTAAAAAGCACCTTGGAGACTTTGAATTTAGAAACTCAGTTTGATCAAGTGTTTTGCATTAATGTGATCAATCATGTGGAAAGTATTGAATCTTCTCTGTACCGATTATATGAGCACACAAAACCACACGGTGAGCTTATTATAACCACCGATTGCCATCGCAACGAGTTGTTTCAACGGGTGTTGAGTATGATTCCTATTGACATTCTTCATCCACACCAGATGAATGCATCTGAATATATCGAGCTATTGAAGAAAACAGGCTGGCGGGTCATTCGAACCACGAAACTCAAGCATGACTTTATCTTTGATTACTATGCGTTTCAGTGCATTAAAGACTAGTCTACTACTCATCTTTTGCATCACTGCAGAGGTGAATGCTCAGCGATGGTATGAGCCTGCCGACTCAATTAATAAGAAGCGGGCTATAGTAATTGCTAGCGCTCAAGGTGCACTTTACACCTCAACACTTGTCGGTCTCCAATTTGCGTGGTATAATCAGTATCAAAACGGAACTTTTAAGTTTTTCAACGATTGGGAAGGATGGATGCAGATGGATAAAGTTGGACATGCTGCAACAGCTTATCAAATCGGCACCAATCTTTATAAGATTAATCGCTGGGCAGGGGTTTCAAAAAAACGCTCCGCTTGGTATGCTACGGGTTTGGGCTATAGCTATCAAACGGTGATTGAAGTAATGGATGGATTTAGCCAAGGGTGGGGGTTTAGCAATTATGATTTACTCTTCAATACCATCGGCAGCGGAGCATTTCTAGCACAGCAGCTCGGTTGGGAAGAGCAACGATTCAGAATCAAGTATAGTTTTTGGCCAAGTGGATTGACTCGGCTCGATGGTGCAGAAGGAAGGCGTGCGCGGAATCTATATGGTGAAAATCTTTATGAGCAATGGTTGAAAGATTACAATGGCCAAACCTATTGGGTAAGTGCCAATATTTGGAGCCTAATAGGCAAGCCTGCGGGTTTTCCAAAATGGTTGAGTGTCTCAGCGGGATATAGCGTCAATAATCTTTTGGGTGCCGAACAAAATATATGGGAAGACCCTGACGACCCAACACAGCAGATCTCTAGCAACCGAGTGAGAAATAGACAGCTGCTTTTATCCTTGGATATAGACTTGGAGCACACAAGCCTACCTAAAGGCTTGGTTTGGCTTCGGCCTTTGTTTGGCTTGGTAAAGCTTCCATTTCCTGCCTTGGAATGGAATAGTATACACGGATTTCGTGGTTATTATCTCTATTTCTAGTCTAGAGGTTTCAGCGTAAAATTATCTTCGCAAAAAAGGCAGAATGGCAACAGATTGGAACTTGAGTCCTGCTCCAGAAAGTACTTCACACGCGAACATCGCAAAGCAATACGAACTGTTCATCAACGGAGAGTTTCAAAAGCCCATTTCGGGAAAATATTTTGACACCATCAATCCGGCCGATGAAACACTATTGTCCTCTATTGCAGAGGCGGGCGATGACGATGTAGATAAGGCTATGAAGGCGGCAAAGGCTGCGCACAAAAGTTGGAGTAAAATTTCAGGAAAGGAAAGAGGTAAGTACATCTATCGCATAGCGCGAATGATTCAGGAAAAGAGCCGAGAATTTGCGGTAATCGAATCCTTGGATGGAGGCAAACCAATAGGAGAATCACGAGATATTGATGTGCCACTCGCTGCGGCTCATTTCTTTTATTATGCCGGATGGGCAGATAAGTTGGATTATGCCTTTCCAATGCGAAAACCAAAGTCGCTGGGTGTTGCAGCCCAAATCATTCCTTGGAATTTTCCCTTGTTGATGGCCGCCTGGAAAATTGCACCCGCGTTAGCTTGTGGTAATACCGTTGTTTTAAAACCTGCAGAAACCACCCCGTTAACGGCATTAAAGCTTGCCGAAGTGATTCAAGAGGCAGGTTTGCCCAAAGGAGTGGTAAATATCATCACGGGAGATGGGCGCACAGGGGCTGCAATGACGGCTCACCCTATTCCAAATAAACTGGCCTTTACGGGTTCTACGCCAGTTGGAAAAAGTATCTACAAAGCAGCGCTTGAAGGAAATAAAAAAGTGACCCTCGAATTGGGTGGAAAGGCTGCCAACATCATTTTTGACGATGCACCGATTGAAGCAGCAGTGGAGGGCATTATTAATGGCATCTACTTTAATCAAGGTCACGTGTGTTGCGCAGGATCTCGATTGTTTGTTCAAGAATCGGTGTATGAAGAGGTGTTGGCTAAATTGAAAAAGCGCATCGGCAACTTAATTGTCGGTGATCCGATGGATAAAAACACAGATATCGGTGCCATCAATTCGAAAGAGCAATTACACACCATAAATCGCTACATCGAAATTGGAAGAGAAGAAGGGGCCGAAATTTATCAACCCGAATGTGACTTGCCAACAAAAGGCAACTGGTGCCGTCCAACGCTTTTTACCAATGTGGCACAGAGCAATCGTATTGCACAGGAAGAAATCTTTGGTCCGGTGTTGGCCATTCAAACCTTCCGAACCATCGATGAGGTAATTGACAAAGCAAACAACACTTCGTATGGCTTATCTGCTGGCGTTTGGACCGATAAAGGATCGAAAATTTTTCAGTTGACAAAAGCACTAAAAGCGGGAGTAGTTTGGGCGAATACGTATAACAAGTTTGACCCGACCAGTCCGTTTGGCGGATACAAAGAGAGTGGCTTTGGTCGCGAAGGAGGAATGCATGGACTGGAAGCTTATCTAAAATTCACGGTATAATGGAAAGACTTGGAATTCAAAAAACCTATAAAATTTTCATCGGAGGAAAGTTTCCACGTACTGAGTCAGGAAGATTTTATCCGATTAATAACAAGCAAGGAGGGTTGATCGCCAACATGTGTCTTTCCTCCAGAAAGGATTTTCGAAATGCAGTGGTCGCTGCGAGAAAAGCTCAACCAGATTGGGCAGGTAAAACAGCCTACAACCGGTCTCAGATTCTCTATCGATTGGCCGAAATGCTTGAGGCACGGAGTGCCGCTTTTGTGGTAGAAATGACCATACTCGGGTTGAACAAAAAGCAAGCCCAGGCAGAGGTAGATCGCTCCATCGATACGCTGGTGTATTATGCAGGATGGTGTGATAAGTACACAGCTTTGTTTAGTTCGGTGAACCCAACCGCATCTGCACATTTCAATTTTTCGGTGCACGAACCCATGGGCGTAATTGCCATGATCGCTCCTGAGGATTCTCCCTTGCATGGTTTTGTGTCGACCTTGGCTCCAGCAATTGCCGGTGGAAATACTGCAATCGTATTGGCCTCTGAAACCAGAGCCACCTGCGCTATTTCCTTTGCCGAAGTGGTACAGAATTCAGACGTTCCGGGTGGTGTGATCAATATACTAACAGGAGCGCATGCCGAGCTTCTCCCTCACATGACTTCGCATATGGACGTGAATGCTCTGGTAGTGGCGCGCCAAGGAATTGCAACGGAAGGCCTCATGGCGGTTACAGACAATGTGAAGCGCATGGTGGATTGGTCTACCTCACGGGCAGAAGAAAGCCCGTATCATATTCTTGATTTGCAAGAGGTGAAGACCACTTGGCACCCAGTTCAAACGAGTTCATCCTCAGGGTCTGGATATTAGTGCGTTACATTTAATAGTTTCAGCGTTAATTCTAAGTCTATGAAATCAATCATATCAATTGTGGTTTTCGTTGTGTCCTTTCCTGTTTTGAGTTTAGCCCAGTCAACCTCCGATTGGTGGTATTTTGGTCAAAACGCTGGGGTACATTTCACCGCAAATGGTCCTGTTGCCGATACTAATGGAGCGCTATGGACTTCCGAGGGCTGTTCAGCGGTATCGGATGAAAATGGAGACCTACTGTTTTACACCGATGGGTCATTGGTTTTTGATTACACTCATACACAAATGCCTAATGGATTTGGATTATTTGGAAACCTGTCTGCCTCCAACTCTTCAGTAATTGTGCCGATGCCGGGTTCAAATGATGAATACTTCATTGCAACCGTTGACCAAGGAGGAGCCTTTGGACAAGGCATGTACTACAGCAAGGTAGATATGACATTAAACGGTGGTAATGGCGATGTAGATACTGCTGAGAAGAATGTTTTTTTGGCTGATTCTGTGGCTGAAAAACTTGTGGCTGTGAGGGCGGGCTCCAAATACTGGATAATTTCCCATAAGGTCAATTCAGATGAAATGTTGGCCTACGAGGTGACAGGCGCAGGCGTCAACACCACTCCTGTTATCACACACACAGGTCACACGAATAATAATGGATTTGGCTACTGTATGGCCGCCTCTCCAGAGGGTGATCGATTGGCGACTTCTTTTTTTGATCAAGATTCGATATTTCTCTATGATTTTGATCTGTCTACGGGAGTGGTTACCAATACCATGAAAATTGGTTCTTCGCATAGTGGCGGTATTTTATATGGATTTTCATTTTCTCCGAGTGGCAATCTGCTCTATTGTCAGCCGTTTGGATTTTGTACCGTGTTGCAGTATGACTTGACCCTTGGTAGCGCAGCCGCTATAACCAACTCAGAAACAACCGTAGCAAACGCTGGAAGTGGCGGTGGAGCACTACAACTCGGGCCCGATGGTAAGCTTTACATTGCTCGTGTAAACAACTCTTTTTTATCGGTAATTAATCAACCTGATGTGGTAGGTATAGGGTGTGACTTTGATACGATAGGTGTTGATTTGGCCAATAGAAATTGTGTATTTGGTCTGCCCAATTTCATTAAACTCGGAAGCGCTGCAAGCTTCACTTATGAGGGCGAATGCGAAGGAGAGCCAACAGTGTTCACCACCAATTTGAATAATGTGGATTCCGTTGAATGGGATTTTGGAGATCTGGGCTCAGGGGCGTCAAATTCATCAACCCAATTTAACCCAAGCCATGTATTTTCTGATACTGGCTGGTTTACCGTTACCCTCATCTACCATTCGTGGGCAACTGGCACGGATACCATTTCAGACCTTGTTTGGATATTTCCACAACCGGTATTAGATCTCGGCCCAGACACCAATATCTGTGGAACTAATTCCTTCATTAAATCGGTAGCACAACCGTATGCCACTTATTTGTGGAGCACGGGCGATACCACATCATCATTACTCATTGATAGCGCGGGCGAATACAGCGTTACCGTGTTTGGGCATTGCGATACATTGATAGACTCACTCGAAGTGGTTGAAACACCCATACAAACAGGTATCATTTTCTCTCAACAACAAAATGGATTTGTGACGTTGAGCGTACTTAGTGGGTATGGATATGTGTGGAGTACGGGCGATACTACTGCCTCGATAGACGTGTATAGTATAGGTACATACTCGGTAGAGTATTTTGCAGAGAATGGCTGCAAGTATCAAGCATTCAT
>Ga0181593_10001188_pt1 | contig 23389 bp, 19 predicted proteins | sample 071ome_19_FD_133756 | JGI IMG/M metagenome (GOLD analysis project Ga0181593, IMG submission 133756) | Coastal salt marsh microbial communities from the Groves Creek Marsh, Skidaway Island, Georgia - 071413AT metaG (megahit assembly) | ecosystem: Environmental > Aquatic > Marine > Intertidal...
GCAACCGATAATGTGCCTCAGGCAGAACGCCGATCCTCATTCCATGAAAGCGCAGCATTCTGAGGTAAAGCTCGTAATCCTGAGAGAGCCGCATGCGCTCGTCGTAGCCACCGAGTAAGTCGAACACACGGCGGCGAAAAAGCATCGAGCCGTGTACCAGCAAATTGCGCCGTGACAGTCCTTTCAAGTCGGGATCGATCTCCATGTCGCCGATCTTGTTGCCACCAACATCAATCAGGACGACATTGGTACCAACCGCGTCGACTTCCGGATGCAATGCCAGGAATTCGAGCTGGGCCGCGAGGCGGTGCGGCCCGGAGACGTCATCTGCATCCTGCCGCGCAATGAATTCACCGCCCGCAAACTTTAGACCCTCATTCAACGCTCTCGTTAGCCCGACGTTAGTGGGAAGCCTGTGCAAGCGAATTCGGTGGTCACGGCCTGCCCATACTTGAAGCTGATTGGCTATAGCCAAATCTGAGCCATCGTCCACGACGATGAAATCAAAATCTGGCCACGACTGCTGAAGAATGCTGTCAATTGCTATGTCTAAGTAACCAACAGGTGTATTGTAGACAGCCATGAGCACACTTACTGTTGGTTTTCTTTTCGCCACAGAAATATCGCCGCGCATAATCATTGATCTATCATCAATCGCATGAAGATTGCCTGCTCTTTTGCGGCAATTACCTCGAGTGAAAATTCACTGCAGATAAATTTTCTTCCTGCATATGAAATCCGTTCTTTATCCCCCTCTAGGGCACGAAGCAGTGTTTTAGCCAGAGTCACAGCATCCGCAGAGGGGGACAAATAACCGTTAACACCATCCTCGATGATCTCGCTTATGCCTGTTGTGTTGTTGCCAATGCAAACAAGCCCTGCCGACATTGCCTCAATCAATGACTTGGGCAACCCCTCCCAGTGTGAGGGCAGGATGAAATATTTATACTTTTGGAATAATTTTGGTAGTCGTTTGTTCGGTATAACCCCGAGCCACCGCACGCGCGCTCCGCACTCAGCGACAACCTCTTTAAGGTGCGGCAACTCTACTCCGGCCCCCACAATATCAAGCTCTACGCCAACAGCGACGCACGCCACTATCGCATTAGCAAGGTTCTTTTCTGGCGCAAGCCGGCCGACATATAAAACTCTGTCGGCCGCACCATCACGCAGAACTGAAGGCGAAAACAATTCTGTATTTACGTAATTCCCGACAATTTCCACCCGAGCAGTTATCTTGTTCCCATACCGCTGACTCACATACTCCATGTCAAAACGGCTGGAAACAGATGTTACGCTAGCACATCTAAACGCTAGAAATTCATTTATGTATGCGACCGAGTGTCTCAACCAGTTCCCTGGCGATGTTTTACTGACTATGCGAGACAGTGTATATCCTGTGCGCACATATACTTGGCGTCTCCATATCCAGCTACAGATTAACGCCGGTAATGATCCATCCATTTGATTTGTCTTAAGAACATCGCATTGCGACACTTGATTACCGACAATCGCTGGGAGAACTAGAGAATAGAGAGCACTCCCTGCGCGGCCTGCAAAACGTAACCACCGCGGACATTCAACAACTTCAATTTTCCTGGAGAGCCTACCAGAAGCATGCAGCTCTTTTGCTTGGCTTTCATCATTATCGCCGTAAGTAAACCAGTAAATCTTGGAGAAGAATTCAGAATCAAGATGTACGTGGTAAATCAAAACCTCTCGATCAAAAAGTCCGGATTCGACCCACTGCCGCAAGCTAACGCCACGCGTAAAGAAAACGCCAAGTGTTGTCATGAATTAACCATAGCAGACTATGTAATACTCCCCGAATCTTGTCTCGAAGCTTTCAACCTGCAACCCAGCGTCGCCGATCTCATCAAGAATTTGTTTGCGCGTATGCTCGACTGCATGAGTTCGGTCGAGGCGGTATTCGACTCCAAATTCTTTTTTGTAGACCGCAAGCCAATCTCGTTCAAGGGCCGGTACTCGAATCAAAAACTTCTTCGAGCTTGGATTACTCCAAACGACGGCACTTTGAATTTGCTTCAGAAAATCCACGCGGTTTACAATGTGCTCTAATACATTAGAAAGTGTTACGCAACTAATCGGTTCGCATAATTTGTAATCGTAACTAGTTGCGTCGCCAGTCAAAATTTCTATATTTGCGTTCTGGCATTTTTCCTTAGCTTTTTTTGCGAGGCACGGGTCAATCTCAATCCCGTAAACATAACGACATTTATCAGCCATCAAAACTGGCATCGACCCGGTGTTCGAGCCAACATCCAGAACCACATCGTTTGACTCAATCCGATCGAGGAACCATTCTTTGTAACGCAGGATTCGGTGCTTTGGATGAATTCCACCGTTCACGCGCACTGCGAGAATTCCACACAAGTCGTAAAGATGGCCATGGAGACGCATCATTACGCGCAAAGCCGTCGGCGCAACACGAGGATGCATCAAAAGTCGGAGAACTACGAATTTCAAATTTATCTCGCGGTAAACTAACCAAATGTTGATTATTGAGCGTCCTAGTGTTACCGAACCAGGGATCGCAGGCGAAGAAACATGGCAACACTACGTGGCAATTTCCACAGCGTCCAAGTGGCCAAGAAATCATACAGGCTTGGTCGAGTTAATAATTCTCGTCTCACTCCCATCGCGAAATCTAGATAGGCACGTCCAGCGAATTCCATGGTGATTTTTTGGGTCATTTTCGTGACATATGCAGCACGCCCTTTTGCCGCAGTCTCGATCGCGGCTATCACGTCTTCGACGCCATCGTATAGAACCCCCGCCTCGTTGACAATTTCAGGATGAGACGAGTTATTCCTCGCCACCGGCACCAGCCCGCAGTTCATGGCCTCAATCAAGGAATTTGAACAGGCTTCAAGGTGACTAGCCTGCAGGAAGATGTCGTGGTTGCGCAATTCATGAGCAAGTGCAACGCTTGGGATGGCCTCAATGTGTCGAATATTTTCAAACTTAACCGGGCTGTTACCAATGAACGTGAAGGTAAAGCGCGAAAAGTCGAGATGCTTGTCAAGGTGCCGATACACGTCGAACCCTTTTCTCCAGTTACTGGACCATGATGTCGACACGATGCGAATCTTTCTGTCGTCAGCCACCTTGTGTATCGGGGGATAGAAAACAGAGGGGTTTGGAGCATTGAGTACGATCGTCTGGGGTTTTTGTGCGTCTATGCCATGGGCGATACAAAGATCGCGACTCCAGTGCGACTGGAATACAGTGCCGTCCGCGAAATGGCGATTGAAATTGCCGATAGCTTTGTCCACTATGCGACTAACCGCGTCCCCTCGCACCACCTCCATAGGGCCATCGACGCGATGGACGATGACTAGATCTGCACGGGCGCGCTTGGCGAGGAACAGTCGGAAAAGATATGGGCCCCATTGATGACCGTTGACGAGAATGACGTCAGCCTCCTCCATGCGTTCGGCGTAACCACCCACGGAACGAAGATAGGCGCGCAATGCCTTGAGGAACTGATTGCCTCCACCCATCGGTTTTTCTGTCATATCGAAGGCGATAAAAATTCTCATCCCTACTTAGCCAAAACTTCCAATAATGGGCGATAAACCTTGTTCCAGTGGTCACTGCCAACAATATTCCAGTCAGCGTCCAGTACAGAGGCTCGTGCTCTTGCCGTCAAGCTAGTACGATTACCACAGTTTAGGATTGCCCTCGAGGCCTCCGCAACGGCATCCGCGTCACCAATATCGACTAACGCCCCGCTAACGCCATCCTCAATAAAATCAGGCCCCATACCCACCCTAGTAGATACAACTGGGACTCCAGTTGCCATGCTTTCGAGTAGTCCCATTGGGCCGCCCTCTTCCCGAGAAGTTACCAAATAAAGGTCGAGGGCATGATAACAATCAACAAGCTCAATCTGCTTGGCCGGGTAAACGTGAGTGTATGGGATCCCAGCGTTCTTGAGCTTGTCTTTTACATAGCCGCGCGCTGGCCCTGTAAGCATAGCCATAACTGGCATCCCCATGCGTTTTAGCTGCGTAACGGCAGCAACAAAAATGTCTGGACCTTTGACTAACTTGGGGATATTTCCATTGCCCCACCCATTGCCATCCTTTTGAAATGAACCCACCAAAATAGTGTCTATGGGAATTCCGAATTTTTGGCGGGCAGCAGAGCGCTGATACGAATTTGGCGGCACAAATTGAGTAGTGTCCACACCGATTGGAATTCGAATCAGTTTTTCTCTTGGAATACCCCAGTCTAGTAGCCGACGCTCTACAAGGCTAGCGCCGGTCACCACCATCGATAGCCGCGGTACTGTAGCCAAAAATTGCTCAATATGTCTCGCGTAGTCCTCGCCGTCCTCCGGACGTCCATGAAAAAAACTAACCACGAATTTATTACTTTTTGACAACATGTGCCCCCAAGTAATCCAAAGATGTGGCGACCCAAAATGAACGACGCGATCTACCTGTCTTCCTGGCGAAGTGGTAAGCGCGACCGAGTCGGGTACACGAGAATTTATTTCGTCTCTTATATGCTCTCCCACCCATCGAATAGCCCAATTAGCGGACTCGCTCACAAACTGTACGGGAGCGCCCACACCACGCCACAACCCGGCCGCGCGGGCAATTCGCCACGGCAGGCAGGTCGCTGCCACTCGATACTTATTAACTAAATTTAGAGCCATATCGCCGTACTATGCTGTTCTTACACGCAATTCTATTTGGACGAAACTCAAAGTAACTTATGTTTAATATAAAAATTTTGCTGAAATTCAGTTGCCGGACCCATCGGCAATTGACAAGAGTTCAGACTCAAACATCTTGCCGTCGTTCTTTTTGTGCCAGAACAAAGAATCCGGTACACATGTCCGACTTGTGATCGGCGCGCGCCACTATCCATCGACCGAGCATACGCATAAAGGGACGCAGCAGACGCAAACGCTGAAAGCTCGGCCATAGTAAGTCAAAAATTACCGCCGCTGCGCTGCCCATTGGAATGATCCGAACACAAGAAAAATATGGCACAAACAGTCGCTCGAGCAAGCCAAAAGTGAAGCGATGACAATCTAGAGTTGAGTCGTCATGCGATCTGTGGAGGAAAGGTACGCTTACGACTGCCACACCCTCCGAATCCAAAACACGAGCAATTTCCGCGATAGCAGATTTCACCTCCAATACATATTCCAACACTTCGGTGCAAACTACTGCGTCAAAACTCTGATCTCTGAATGGCAGATAAGGGAGCGCACCTGCGATATCCGCCCCAGCTCTCCAATCCGGATTAACGTATATCCAACTTGAAACCTGCCCCAACGGTGGCCGGAAATCTCCTCTCGGTCTAACTTTTTGCCCGCCAATATCTAAAACCCTACCTGATAATCGTGACTGATTATCAAAAAGGAACCTGTCCAAAAAAGCTCGTCTGCACGAAATAAATTCTCGCACGCTATAACTCATCTACAAAAACAAACTTATGTCCACCATGTGATCGCAGCAATCGCTCAAGCCACTCCATCCCATACAACATTGGCTCCCGATCGTGGAATGCAATCACGTTTTCGTTATCTAGAATGCGAATATTGCCCTTCGACTTACGATTGGTCTGACAGTTAACTAGCGTGAATCCAATTTCAGATGCAGCCGAGAGCGTGTCGTCTGAAAACACGTTTCCTGGTGGAACTAGAGTTCTGATGGGAGTGTTGAAAGCATCCTCAAGAATTTCCTTAGCCTCAATTAAATGCGCTCGATGGGTTTCTGCGGGTAACCATTCCCAAAATTCACGATGCGCACTTCTGTTAGACGAGAAGTAGCGCGGCAAAAAAGCGTTGTCCGCGAGCACGCAATGGGTGAGCCCGTGACACGCGATCTGAACTCGGCCAGAATTGACACCCCTTTTTAGTGATTCAAATGCTTCAGGCCATTTCTTCGGGTAAGGTACTAATTTCCCATCTCTTTCGACCCACGCTGCAGTCACCGCAACTGTCAGTTTCGCAGAATGTGCGTCTAAGATATCGAAGATCGAATCCCAATGCTCAGGCTGGAGCTCGGCGTAAGGCCCCCAAGCGCGGAAGTACGGTAAGTATTTTAAAAATAGGACGTTCCCGATGCCTCCAAACTTTTTCGAATAGATTTCGAAACGCTTCGAGCTTGCTCCAACGTCATCCATACGCAACGCAAGTGGGGTTTCGGGTTGAATCACTGGGGTTTATTTTTTGTCGTTTGGCGCCGAGCTTGTACCAGCACGGGTATAACTACTGATTACCTGCCCGGGAGAATTTCGCACCCATAGACAACTTCAACGGTTTGCCGCTGCGGGAACTGTGAAAATCAGTTTTGAATTTCGTTCAGGTTAAGCATTAATCTTGCCTATACGTACTGTACAAGATTCCCTCCTACCAGCCTGCGACAGTATCCGACTATCATGTTTTATATATCCTTTATGAATGCTAGGACAGTATATCAATTTATTTCGTAATAATTAAAAATTGATTTCTGTCCACACGAAACAGAAGACTATATAACTTAATCGGCCACGGAGGTCTTGCTCGATAGCTGTACTCGCGAACGAAATGATGCGCAATGGCTAACCGCCGCAACCGTCTTCCCAGTGATCGCCGGGTCAAAAGGTTCAGGGAATCAAAAAACGCCGTCGGGCGCCCTATCCGTTTCAGCTGAGCTTTAACGAGAGACGGAAAAAAAGCTGGCGGCAATGTGAGTAACTTGTAATGCGGCTCTTCGGGGTAGGCGTAATCAGGAAGAACAAGCAAAGCTTTCCCCTGAGGCTTAAGAACACGCTGAATTTGAAGAAGGGTCGTTTCAACATCGACAACATGCTCTAGTACGGTAAAGCAGATAACCAAATCGAAATATGAATCCGGGAAACTCATATTCTCACCGGCCTGTACCCTTAACCGATCGATCGGAAATCCCGCCAGCTTTGCCTTCAGGCAACAAATTTCTATTGCAGTATCAAGTGGGTCAATCCCGAATACCTCACCATTAGACTTCCCCGCCAAGTAAAACAGCTCCGCCCCGGTTCCACAGCCGATGACAAGGATACGATTGCCATTCATCGGGACTCCCGTGCGACGAGCCAAATCCTCAAGCCTAATTCCTACTAACTGTTCCTCATTCATCCGGAAGGACTCGACACGGTCCTTCCAATTTGGCAACCCAAGATCATTCAGATAGTAACTTTTATAGTACTCATACATTTTCTCCCGCAGCTCGCTTCGGCCGCTCGACTCCACTCCTTTAAACTCCACGTTTACTTGATCGCTCATCACTGCCACCTACAGTTTTTTCGAAGTGTCGCCGTCAGGCTCATCCGGCTGCTAGTACGGGACAAACCCAAAATCCAGCCTCCCAACCGGTAAGTCACATCGGGAATCATTTTGACTAACTTTTTGATACGTGGATATTTTTTGGTGGTCAGCTCTAAACCGACCTTTAGGTCGCGGTGGAAGGTTTGATAAGTCAAGTCACAAATTTTTAACCCCGCCAGCGAAAGCATATGATTAAGAGTCTTTGGCGTGAAGTGCGTCAGGTGCGTTGGAGCCTGCACAGTGTAAGCATTTGGACCAAACACGCGTGCCTCAAAGCCATGAAAATTTGGCACACTAATTAATAGTAGACCATCCGGTTTAAGCCATGCCGAAATTTTTTTTAGGGCTCCCAAGGGATCAGCGATATGCTCCAGCACCATGCTCATAATTATTGCGTCGTATGATGCAATATCGAAATTGCAGTCCTCGATTAATCCCGCTGCACAATTTATTCCCCGTTCACGAGTTTTTGATGCGGCGAGTTCTGAAAACTCGACCCCCTCCACCTCCCATCCTAAATCCCGCAAATAAGCCAACCGGCCACCATGGGCACAGCCAATCTCGAGCAATCGTGGGCTGCGGTTATGTTTCGGGAATTGGGGAAGAAGGTTCGCGCGGAAAACCCGGACAAAGGGTAGGGTTACCAACCACCACAGTTTCGAGCTTTGGTAGCGGCGGAAGTGATAACCAAAGTGTTGGCGTTGGGTTTGATCTCTGATTAGTCGGCGCACTCGCCCCCCCACTTCACTCGAACCTGGGTTCATCCTGTCGTTGTACGGCCCATAGTTTTCGGGGTAAAAGTTTGATAACGCTGATGAGGAAGGGCGGGGATTCGTGTAAACCAGAGAACAGTTCTGGCATCGGTTGATATTCCAAAACCCAGGTTTATCAAAAAGATGATCAGTTGACATAAAGACCTTAACTTCATCCGAAGACCCGCAAAGCGGGCAACTGATAGAGCTCAGATGGGATAGATGGCCTTTACCAATAGCCTGCTTTATCTGACCGTCAATAATGATTGAGCACGAGGTCAACCACCCTCTTTTGTCTCGAGCATATTCTCCACGTATAGATCGGTACTTGCCTGATCGGGGATTTGAGCCGCGGCCAAAATGCGCACAGATTATCTTCTCACAGGATGAATCAGTATAATATTCGTCGCAAATCGTGTGCGCTAACGGGCCAGATCGAAATGTCCTAGTATTTTGACCGTGCAAGCAAAATCCCGAGTAGCCCTTTCCTTCGAAGACGCCACGTATTCTCCAACCAGTATCCTCTCCCCTGTTAATGTTTCTGGGTCGAAAATCGATCTCAGAAGGATTTATCGCTGTGGCATCAAAAAGACACATAAACATCAAAGGGAATGTACGATCTCTTTTGGCGTTCCCAGGTGTATTTTGAGCAACTGGCGTGCCCGCGATTTTCACTTTGTGATTAAGTTGATTTATCAAAAACTCATCCCACCCAAACATGAGCGGAACACAATCGGCATCCAAAATGACCGCGTAGCGCGTATCAATTAAACCTGTGACAAAGTTCAAAGCTTCGGCGTGGCCAAGTGATCCGAATTCACTTTGCTTTCTTTCAATGAGGGAAACGTTGTCATACTTGGAAACTACATCTATTAGCCGCATCATCTGGCGTGGCGCCGAACCGTTATCACAGATGATCATTTTCCACCGATAGACAGTGAGATTTTCGATCGCGCGCAAGCTCTCAAGAATAAAATCAGTCGCGTTAAAGTTGACGATGATGATCGTCAAATCCACGCGCCGAAAATCTTCGTGGGGCTTGTTAGGTACTGAGGCGTTATTTCTCAATCAATCTCTTTCGCCCAAAAGATGCTTACGGCTTGCGCATAAATCCCGCGGCCTGCCGGCAAGTGAAATCTTGTTGATTTGAATAATCATTTAGCCCCAGCAACATATCAAGTGGTCCTCTGTGTGACCTTAGGTACCGAATCCTTTAGGCAAAGTCTTTAGCCGTCTGTGGCATAGGGAGTTCGTAATTTGCCAGGACCTAGTCTATCTCGCCCAAAGTGGTTACTCATGTGAATGCTCTTCCATATACTCGGCTATTTTCTTAGCAAAGGGATATTCACGATCCAGCTTAGAATTCAAAAAGGTATAGATGAGTCTCGGACTCCATTTATTATTTCTTACTGGACACGTAGCGTGTAACGCCGACGTATCAAACAACACCCAATTATTTCTGTCGTTAGTTATTGTCTTGATTTCACTTAGGGCTCCAGTTCCAATTAAAAAGCGATCAACAAAGCGACTACCAAAATCCAACCGGTGAGACCCGGCCGCAATCTTTAATTGATCTTCCACTGCAAAAGAAAGCTTTGGATAGTAGATTAACTTTAATGCAGGAGGAATGTTGCCAACAGCGCCATCTGAAGTGTAGTAGGAGTCGCGATGCCAGCCGGCATAGCCCGAGCCACGGGACTCCGCGACACGAAGTTGTACATGACAGAGCGCTAATCCCTTTCCGAAGTTCTCTTTGAGTAGTTCAATGACTCCGACCTCACGTATGACATCGAGAAACAATGGATCATATTCAATCACACTGGGTCGAAAATCGTATGAACCAGGGTACTTACAAGCAAAGTGAAACGGTTCGCTAAGCCCGCCCTCCAGAATCTTTGAAATCAATATGTCGAGCCTACTCACCACATCAAGGTGTGACAAATCCCAGGCGTTAAATCCATACCGAAAAAATTTCTCTTCAGAAAAAATCTCCTGCACCGTATCATACATATCTAGTCCCCAGTGCAGAGTTTCCTTGCAATCTGGAGGTCGTCCTCCGTATCGATGTCAATCGATTCAAATGAGCTCATCTCAAATGGTAGAGCACCATCATAAAATGTCTTGAGCTTTTTATTATTGAAATCCTGAAATGACCGAACGTAAATAGCGCCATTCGGGTGGTAGGTCTTCTTCTGTGCTTGACTTTGTGTGTTCCCGGTCAGCATTGGGCTCTCCTCAAAAACTGGCTTCCACCCTCCGGTATCATCTATAGAGAAAGCAAACGACGTATGAAAATCATACTGACAGCAGCTAAAAACCGGTAAATTTTTCTTACTAAATAGCTCTACACAAGCTCTAATTGATTCTGGCCCTCTAAACGGAACCGTGGGTAGGGTTAAAAGCATTACATCATCGTTGGTCGATACAAATCTATGCGTATTTGAGCTGACATAATCAAAAATCTTTACTCCATCGCCCGCATCAGTGGCCTCTCGAAAATCTAGGGTCAGCGGTGCGTTGGGGAAAGCTTCCTTAGCTAATTCAAAGTATTTTTCGCTATCGGTTGACAAAAAAATTTCAGACGCGACCCCAGATTCGACAACGGACTGAATCGTCCACAAAATGAGCGGTCGATCACCGAGCATCCGAATATTTTTTCCAGGAACGCGTTTCGAGCCGCTACGCGCTGGAATGATTGCCTTAATTTGTCGATTCATTTTGAATTCTTTTAAAATTTTGAAAAATTTCCTGATAGACAGTCTCAACAATGGCAAAGTCTGCGTCTGGCAGGTGAGGCATCGGCCGCCTCTCCCAACGGCCCATGAATCCAGCGGCCTGCAGTATTGCCTTATTGACCCGGTGCCAACCGTAACGCCGAACTAATTTTTCTACGAATGGACTTTCGACTTCGTCGATAATTCGGCGGATAAATTTTTGATCATCTTCTCTCACAGCTTTCCAGAAGCGTTCGCCAATTTGGGCATCAATAATTGAAATGCCATTTAGATAGGCTTTAGCCCCATGCGCCAAATACTGCAAAAGATTGTCCTTAAATCCAGCGATTACAACTCGTATTGCTGGCTCTAGGCTGAGTGCATATTTTGTGATCTCGAATTCCTTGGCGTCCTCTTTCAATGCAGCTATTTGAGGGACCTGATTTAATTTATCAAATAAGGAACGTGGCCAGTGCATCTGTTTACCGTCCATACCTGACAAAAACGGCATTTCATGCACTAATTGGGGGAAGTTACAGGCCCGCCCGATTTCAGCATAGTGTTCTACGATTTGTTCGTCATAAAAATATTTTTCCCTGACTATAAGTGAAATCAAATCTGCTTTAATTTCTTTAGCGTGTTTAACAAAATTTATTGATGTCTTGGTTGAACAGTGGATTGGATCACCGACGATGACTAGGTTTGACGGGTCAAGGCGCTTCAATAACTGCACACAGTACTCATTCAACTCTAGTATTTCGTGTTGCTCGAGTTGCGAATATCGTGAGTTATATGCCATTGCGTAAAACTTTCGAGCACCTCCTCTGTACAGGTATGTAAGGTACCTTTCCAATGCTTCATAGTCGATCTCTCCAACCTTGGTAAAGGGTGTGAATATTGTGTAAATACAGCCCTCGAGTTTATTTTTTACGTCTTCAAACATGAATAAATCCTTTTCCCCATCTCCAAATATCTTTCTCGCACATTTTTCGGACGGTTTCGTCGAAAGTATGCTCGGGACTCCAAGTAGTGATTGACCTTAACAGCGAAGAATCGCCAGCTAATGGGGCGGTATCTTTGGGCCGCAAATATTTGTCGTCAAGTACCGCCAGTGGTCGACCAGTGACCGAATCTGCTAAAACCTCACTGCGGCCGACACCTTCGAAAACTGGGCTAAAACCGCAGTAATCTGCCGCCGTTAGCAACACGCTTCGAAGACTGGTGAGTTTTCCGGCGGCCACGACCGCCTCTTGTGGCTTCGACAGAAAGTTCATTTTTACTATTGCATTGATAGTATCTTCTGCGTCGCTCCAGTCCCTAGAGGAGTCAAACGTTCCAAGTCGCATTGGATCGCCACCCTCCATGCGAAGTCTTGCCAGATTGAACGTTATCTTCCGCGTAACAAATTGCCGTCCGCGCAGGAAACTCTCATGATTAAACAATATACCAGAGCAAATAGGTAGGTCATGTGCCTCTCGGAAATTTCTCACCAGATGCAGCGCCGCTAATTTCGATATTCCGTATGGATTTTGAGGCATTGTTGGAGACCGCTCATTAAGCAGCAGGTCATTGTTGGTGGCTCCAAAGATCTCAGAGCTGGAAGCAAAAAATGTCCGGCACTCAGGGGCAAAGTACCTCAAACCGTTAAGTACGTTCAAAACCCCATGCAAATTGGCCTTGAAAACGGTATCTGGGCTAAGGAACGAATCGGCCACATAGCTCTGGCCCGCTAAGACGTACAGCGCCTTCGGTGCCGTCTTTTGAAAAAGTTCTGCAATGCTTGCTGCATCCTCAACGTGAGTCTCGATGAATGAGATGGCGTCGAATATTCCCAACTCCTTCAATCGCCAAAACTTGTCAGCCCCCCCGCGACGATAAGTCCCAAAAACCGTCTCTCCTGATTCAAGAAGTTTTTTACATAACAGTGCACCATCCTGACCGGTGGCCCCGAGAACAACTGAAACTTTATTCAAGCGCCCTCCGGCAATGACGCTGCAAACAGCCGATTTAGCATTTCCTTAAATCCTTCGCCTTCGTTTAAATGTCCTTGCCATACTTCAATGATCTTATATACGTCGACCGTCAATGTATCCTGTATGAGTTGCCGATTTTCAACCTCCCCATCACCAAGTTGTAGTCCCTCACCATCAAGGCCTGCCGCGTCACTCAAGTGAATATGCTTTATGTGAGGTAGTAGTTGCTCCACAACCCCAATTTTTGCAAGCCCAAATCTATTAGCACTGAGAATGTAATGAGAAACATCGAAACAGAATTGAATTCCCTGATTCCTTATATTCTTCATATCTAACTCACCATTAAAAAAATTCAACTTTACTGAACCCCCGAAATACCACGCGACTGGGGGAAGCCATTGTGGGTAGAGGGCGATACCCTTCAGCCTCATGTCTTCAATTAGCTTAGTGAGGAATTCGATACGACTCGGGCTCGGAGTTGAGGGCATCGGGAGGCTGGCAACGAAAGGAACTTCTTTGGAAAGATGGTCTTGAATTCTATGGACAACGTCGCTGGCTAGTTCCAGACATTTGTGGCTAGCCGCCCTCTGTGTTTTATTGTTCGAGAAGGGATCCAAAAGCATATCAGAACGTACGTAATCAGGCAGGTGAACACTAATGTTCATTTGGGGAGTTATCGCCTCTAATGGAACACTTTGTTCTAAATCGTGCTGGCTTAGGTGAAACTCAAAAGTCCTAACGGGGATTTTTTCCTTCAAGGAGGCAAAGTCATGGTAACGGACTGGTATTCCAATCTTTTTTTCGTCTGCGAAATTAATGACTTCATGTGATAAGTCAGTTGAATTTTCAAAATGTGAACCTAATATGGGTTCGCCTTCTGCGAGCGCTCTCAACAATGGCCGCCCGATATATTTCTTTATGCTCGAGTGGTTCAATCCTATATAGGGGGCACGATAGTTGAAATTTTTCAAATCCAATGAGTCGCCAGCCTTAATTGACTTTTTAGCATAAAGAGATCTCCCTAAATTTTGTCTGTTAATGCGTTCTCCCTGATTTAAAAATCTTGGCCCCTCCCCCATCAACGTCGCATCTATATTTTTTGCAAAATTTACCAACTTTTCAAATTCATCTGGAGTCGAGCTTGATGAATGGTCAAGACCAAGTCCAGATTTATCAAACGTAATATGTCGTTCAATTATGGATGCGCCCATAGAAAGGGCAATCAATGAGACCTCCCAATCCGTGTCGTGGCTTGAATAACCCACCGGCCTTTTCCAGAGCTTCTGGAGGTGCCGTATGTAGCCCAACTTAGCATTATCCAAACTTACCGGGTAGTTTGAAACGCAATGGAGTGGAGTCCAATTCACTCCATCCAACTTATCCAAGGCTTCAAAGATTTCAGCTTCATCATGACAGCCGGTCGATATAAGTACGTCTTTACCGTGAGTGAGGAGCGCCCCAGTCAATTTTCGATGCGTAAGTTCTGAAGAGGGTATCTTGAAAAAATCAAAAATTTCTATTTTTTCGCCAAAGTCTCGAATATCAGCCTCATCAAAGAAACTGATTCCAGCATGCATCCCCAATACTTTTGCCCTTTGGGTTAAGTTAATGATTTCATCCGGTGACAAAAAACATTTAATGATTTGCTCACTTACTATTTCGTCACCAATCTCTTCAAGATTACCGTCTCTATATGCATTTTTGATATTTCGGTATTGGAATTTAACCGCATCCACGCGGCTTGATGCGGCCGCCTCTATGAGCCTATTTGCCTTTTGAATATCGCCATCGTGATTTATACCAATCTCAGCAATAATAAAAGGATGCTTATCCAGCATAAAGTATTTCCCTTCAATGCCCTAGCACAACAATAAGCTAGCGCGCTTTCAATCGAGAGAAATTTATAGACATGCGCAAGTGGGAGGCAGCCACAACACATGCTCTTGCGAGCGAATTTGAAGCACGAAAATTCGAAAATCCCCACTGATCGCTGGCGAGATTTTTCACCAAGTCGGTCATATTATCCGGATGTTTAGCCTCCAGGTTTCGGTATGCAGCCGCTAATTTCTTTTCATGGTAGCGCCGGAACCAGAGAAGCATTTTTCTGTCACTATATTGATAGGTTTGATCAATTTGATTATGTCTCTCGAGCCTCAGCAACAATTTGTTTCTTGCTTTGACCCATGCTCTGTGTTTGGCGAGAATCTGCGTCCGATTCATGAAGGTACAGTTATAGTTAATTGGAAACAACCTTTGATCAGTCAGTTGGTTTTCAACTACTTCTCCTGAAAATTTCGGTATGTTCATTCCAGTTTCGTTATCAATCCTGTAGGTGATTTGTCGATCCGACAAGTTTTGGCGATTAATCGCGTATAAGACTCTGTTGTATGTCGTAGTGAAAATATTCCCAAACCAATAATTTATCCTTCCCAAATAAAAAACATCAATGTCTTTATTTTTTAACAAAATTGCCCTAAGCCTACGGCCTGAGTCTATTGAGAAGACGCAGTCCGAATCAATCTTTAAACATATTTCTGCATCCGTATTGTCGAAAATTGCTTGAAAGTGGTCTCTCATATCGTCATAGTCGTAATCGACTGGCCATGCAGAGGTATTGACAACCTTTATTTTTGGGCTAATGTCCCTAAGAATTTTCTCGCTTTCAGCCTCATACCTACCGCAGATAATCACAACTTCATCGCAAAAATCACATAACGCTGCAGCGGCACTTCGGTAGGACGCATATCCCTGCCGAATGGGCTCAGTGACGGCGAAACCTCCAGCAATACGGATACTCACAGTGTCCCCCTCAAAAGATCAGAAATTTGCGTACTGACGCCCTCAAATGAACGGGTCAAGGGCTCCGCAGACTCATCACCCCGAGCGTTTACCCAATCAATGACCTGCTGCGACGAGTTCGCTACTGAGACCTCGTCATCGCACAACACGCCGAACCCACTTCTTGCGTAATTGTCGAGAAAAAGCGTTGGGACTCCAAAAGCCGCCGCTTCTAGTGCAACAGTTGAGGTAGCAGTGATATGGAGATCTACTGTGGATAGCAAAGCATAAAGGTCTTGCTGAGCAATTTCATGCATTGGTCTGTTTGAAAACTTTGCCAAGGTTAACTTAATATCCTCACTGATAGGGTGACGCGGATGATCTCGAAAGAGCCATACGAAACTTTGTAACCTGACAACTGCCTCTAATAAAAACGGTTTGTAGAACTTGTCACCCTGCAAAGTAACAAGAATAGATCTCCCCACGTCCCGCTTACCGGGTTTCGAGCCTTTTTCACCCGACCTACTTGACGTCCGGGCGTTAAGCAAGATATTGCCCCCAACTAGGGCTTTGTGACGCATATGGGGTTTAAGTAACGTGCCAAGTTTCTTTTTAAACTCCTCACCCCACAACCAAAAAACTTCCGGCAGCATCTCATACCCTTTGGAAGGAACATTGATCCAATGGCTGTACATCCCGTGAAAGTCATTCTGTATACCATGCTGATATTCAATACTAGGAGTTAAGCTCCGAGTAGCCGCCAACCCAAGCGCCAGACCTGTCAATCTGTAAAAATATTGGTATATCACAACGCTTGGCCTACTATGCCATAGCAATAACCGATAGGAGTTAGATAGGTGATACAAGCGATGAATTTCGATTGCCAGACTTTCGACATCGATCTCTAAAGAGCCTAATTGATCGACCAAATTCTTGTCATTTTTGATTTTCTTCACTATTGCACCCCGTCTCCAGGAGAACAAAAAAGCAAGTACTTTTGACAAGGCTGATATTCCCCTCAGGACCAATAAATCATCCCGGGTACCTAGCCGCTTATTCGGGACACCCTCGTCCGTGACAACTTGAAGGATTGAGAGATCAGAACCATAGGTTTTTTTTAATGCTTCGACCGTCTTGTTCACGAATTGGCGATGAGAGAGTTCCACATAATCTTCTGCTCTCGAAACAAAGACGATATCTACCCTTCTCCTCATCACCAATCCCAGCAAAGTGCGAGTTGCCCAAAAACTTTCTGTAAGGTACGACAACTTTGACCGGGGAATGTGCGACGAAAAACGTGTTTGTCCGATACTGCTAGCCCCCTCCCTCTGCAACTTTTTATATATTCTTAGTCTTATGTATGGCCAGTACGATGCGCCGCCAAAGCAATGGTCGGAAGGGCAGATGGCTGACTCTATTTCTAAAATCCGTCCTACAATTTCTTGAGGAGTCACTTCCGCAGCCCCACCAATCGCCGAAATTCTGGCGAAGTTTCGCATAATTCTGTGTACGTGCCGCTTTCGAAAACCCGACCATCACGAATATGGAGGATTTGATCGCATAGTTGCATGATTTCGACTTGGTGAGTGACTGTTATTAATCCCTTTCCGGAATTTTTCACATTCTCAAATATTCCTATTGCGTGATGTAGGTCAAGTGAATTCGTCGCTTCATCGAGCACTATGACCTCCTTTCCTCCAAAAAGTGCTCGAGCGATTCCGATTCTTTGCGCCTGCCCACCCGAAACCGTGGTTCCTGCCTCACCTATTTCAGTTGAAAGCCCGCGTGGAAGGTCCGACTTAATCCACTCCTCCAGCATCGAAATCTTTAATACCGTTTCAAGTTCCTCATCCCGGTCTGGATTATACCGACCCAAAGTAATGTTCTCCTCAATTGTGGCGGAAAAAAGCCGGGTTTTTTGCGACACATATCCAATAGTTGCTCTCAATTCGTCGAGCCGATTGTTACTTCCCAATGTGTTCCCATCGAGCGAAATATGACCTGAATCCGGTTCGACCAAGCCGCATAATATGTCTAAGAGTGTCGATTTACCGCTGCCAGTCTCGCCCACCAAGCCAATGCTGCGACCTTTCGCTAATTCAACACTAGCCCCCCGTAGTACAAATTCTCCCTCCCTCGCATATCGAAACTCAACATCCTGAAGGTGTAACTTAGTAAAAGTTTGCTTAGTTGAGAGTGCCGATATTTTTCTTTCATATCTTTTCTTGTTAACCGGAGCGCTTAGATCGCTCACCGTATCTAAAATCACTCTCCAGGATATTTCCATTTGTACGCTCGCTGAGTAAATTTGAATCCCCGCCGGGAAAATCCTATAAGCCGCATAAGCATAAAATGCCAACAGGGGTAAAATTTGACTTTGTGAATCTTGCGCAAGTAAGTAGAGCGCCAAAATAACAATGCCCCCAAAGGTAAGCGCCTCGATCGCAATACGCGCCGTCTGAACTAGCACAAACGAATTGATAAGGTAATCTCTGTATTTCGACATTTCATCCGAGTACCTAGACAGAAAATGATACTCAAGGCCATAAATCTTGATCTCACGTACCGACCCGAAAGCCTCTAGAAAAGTCTCATATCGTTTGCGATTTAAAAGCGAAATTTCCCGAGAGATAATTCCCAACTTACCCTTTTGGAGACCACGAAAACTTACAAGCACGGCCATAATGACCGAGAGTGCTATCAGGCCTACTGTCAAGTTAATATAAAGTACGCCCGCAGTGAGTGCCAGGCACAGAGAAGCTTGAACAAGCATGGTCAGAAGAGAACCGACGCCATGACTAACTACGCGATTTACCTCGCTCAGCATCAAGCGACCATAATCAGCGCTACTGCGTTGAATGATTGTTAAGTAGTCAGGGGAGAGATACTTTTCCAATAGTTCAGCACTCAGTTTTGCCTCCTTATTTCGAATAAATTTCTGCGACTGAATCGAGGCAAATAATTTGAGTGACAGTGCAAATAGAAATATAGCGATACAAAAAACTCCGACTGTTTTGATCACTTGAGTTCGGTCGACAATTCCCAGGAAATCAAAAGTCTCTAAGAGAAATATCGGGAGTTCTGTTTGCGCGCTAGACGAGAGTAACGCGACAAAGGGCATTATTGAAGTTGCCCCTAATGTCTCCACAATCGCTGCCACTACCCCCAATAAAGCAATCTTCCGAAAGGCTAGCTTCTCGTCAGCATTCATCAACCCATATACGATTGAAAGCTTGCTGACGGGGATTTTTTTTTCTTGGTCGTATTTCATCTTGGGTTGTTTTTCACGGAAAGGCTAACGCCCCCGATTACAGTCGAGCAGCCCCTTTCCCCGCGGGAAAACCTCTCCCCGCGGCTTCTCGGCATCCGCACCGGGAGGCTCCAGTCGAAAAGCCACCACAGGCACCGATAAAGCTTATCTTAATTTGCTAAAGTGACCTCCGGCCGGTCGCAGACCTTGGCCTCTTGTCATTTCAAACGTTTTCAAAGTTCTTCCGCTGACCTTAACAAAATTTGGAACCGCAACCACCAGCCTAAACTCTTCACTACCCGATGCGTCTCAAAATTGAGATAGCTCATCGTTGACTTAAACCGACTATGAACCAGAAATTTTTCTGGATATATTCAGTTTCTCATTTTCTGCCAAGCGCAAATCTTCCCTAATCATTTCAGAAACAAGATCAATAAAGGAAGTTTTTGGACTCCACCCCAGTTTTTGTTTGGCCGCTGAAGGGTCACCGAGAAGGCTTTGTACCTCAGTTGGGCGATAGTAGCGCTGATCTACAGCAACGATACACCTTCCATTCTCGTCGTACCCCCCCTCGTCTGCGCCTGCGCCACGCCACTCTAGGCGAATGCCAGCTTCTGCAGCAGCAACCTCAACGAAATCCCGCACACTATGCTGAATCCCGGTTGCGATAACAAAGTCTTCCGGTTTGTCCTGCTGAAGCATCAGCCACTGCATTTCTACATAATCACGCGCATGGCCCCAGTCCCGACGCGCGTCTAAGTTGCCTAAAAACAAACAATCCTGTAATCCTAACTTTATGCGTGCCAGTCCCCGAGTAATTTTTCGCGTGACAAAGGTTTCGCCCCTAATCGGAGATTCATGATTAAAAAGGATCCCGTTGCATGCATACATTCCATATGCCTCTCGGTAGTTCACAACGATCCAGTAACCGTACAATTTCGCGACTGCATAGGGACTCCGTGGATAGAAAGGAGTAGTTTCCCGCTGCGGCGTCTCCTGAACAAGGCCGTATAGTTCACTCGTGCTTGCTTGGTAGAAACGAGTTTTTTCTGCCAAACCAAGCACTCGGATCGCCTCTAAAACGCGAAGCACCCCGAGCGCGTCAGAGTTTGCTGTGTACTCGGGCTCTTCAAAACTCACTGCAACATGACTTTGCGCAGCCAGGTTATATATTTCGTCCGGCTGAATTTCTTCAATGATCCGCATCAGTGATGAACCGTCCGTCATATCCCCGTGATGCAGAAAGAATCTGACACCAGACTCGTGGCGGTCGTGATACAAATGATCGATGCGGCTAGTATTGAAGAGAGAAGAGCGCCGTTTGATCCCATGAACGATGTAGCCTTTACTTAGCAGTAACTCGGCTAAGTATGCGCCATCTTGGCCCGTAACACCCGTAATTAACGCCACCTTTGTCGACTTACGCATCGATAGATCCGTTTTGAAGTTGAAGATAGTTGTAGTATGTACCTCTGATTCCCTGTTTTAGATTAATTCTCGGCACCCAACCAAGCGCAGTCATTTTCGAAACGTCCAGCATTTTCCGTGGCGTTCCGTCGGGCTTGTCAGTGTCGAATTGAATCTTGCCCGAGAAGCCAACAGTTTCCATCACTACTTCAGCTAGTTGACGAATGGAAATGTCCACACCAACACCAACATTAAGTAACGTCTCTTGAATCTGATTCTCCATCAAAAACACACAGGCATCCGCCAAATCATCAACGTGCATAAATTCTCGCCGAGGTGTGCCAGTGCCCCACACAACCAATTCAGCGTGGCCCTGTTGCTTCGCCTCATGGGCTTTTCTGATCAACGCAGGAAGAACATGACAGTTACCCAAGTCGTAGTTATCGTTCGGGCCATATAGGTTTGTTGGCATAACTGAAATAAATTGCGTTCCATACTGTCGATTCATACTTTCACACAACTTCACACCGGCGATCTTCGCGATTGCGTAAGCTTCATTTGTCTTTTCTAAGGGCCCCGTTAGCAAATACTCTTCTCGAATCGGCTGCGGACAGTCTCTCGGGTAGATGCAACTTGAACCAAGGAAGCATAAATTCCTTACACCTTCCATCATTGCACCCGCTATCACGTTATTCTGTATCTGTAAGTTTTCGTATGCGAAATCTGCTGGGTACTTCTGATTTGCTGCTATGCCACCAACTTTCGCGGCAGCCAGAAAAATATAGTCTGGCCTCTCTTTCCTTAAAAAGTCTTGGACCGCGCGCTGATCAAGGAGATCAAGCTTCTCGCGACCATGCAACGAGAGATCACGATATCCGCCTGCACGAAGTCGGCGCACAATGGCCGACCCCACCATCCCGTTGTGGCCCGCAACAAATATTCTCTTCGGATTCCAACTTTTTTTCATTTGTCATTTAGCTAATACGCTGCCACGTTAACTCATGTGAGTTCGGATGAATGTTGATTTTTGGCAACCGCAATGTACCAACTAATCGCCTCCGCAATGCCTCCACTTACATCATGTGTTGGCCGATATTGAAGAAACTCGGTCGCTTTGCTTATATCTGCCAAAGAATGGCGCACGTCGCCTTCACGAAACGGTTTGTAGATAACCGGGCATTCGGTAAAGCCAGAAATATGCCGAATCAGTGTCTCTTTTATGAGCACAGAGAGTTGGTACAAACTCGTTTGCGCCCCGTAAGCAATGTTATAGACGGGATTCGCGAGGGCTCTTTCACTTGCAGTAGCCGCCAGAAGGTTCGCCTGAACTGCGTTGTCAATAAAGCAAAAGTCTCGGGTAGTCTGACCATCACCATTAATCGATATCGGCTCCCCTCGAATCATTGCCATGACCCACTTTGGAATCACAGCCGCGTAGGCGCCAAGAGGATCTTGGCGTTTACCGAACACATTGAAATAACGCAACCCAATTGAACTGAACCCGTATGAGGTAGCGAATACCTCAGCGTAGTCATTCACAAGCTTAGTGACTGCGTAAGGTGACAGTGGGCGGCCAGATTGTAGATCTCGTCAGGCTGGACTTGCTGGATGATGCGGATCAGTGACGAGGAGTCCGTCATATCGCCGTGGTGAAGGAAAAAGCGGACGCATTTTTCGTGTCGATCCTGATAGAGATGGTCGATGCGATCAGTGTTGAATAGCGAGGTACGGCGCTTGAGGCCATGCACTTCATAGCCTTTGGCGAGCAGGAATTCGGCGAGATAGGCGCCGTCCTGGCCGGTGATGCCGGTAATGAGGGCGATTTTTTTCGTCATGGTGCTCACTTTCTTCCGTAGGTATCTTCGAATCTCACGATGTCGTCCTCGCCCAGATAACTTCCTGATTGCACCTCGATGACTTCCAGCGGGATAGTGCCGGGGTTGGCGAGGCGATGCACCTCACCGAGCGGTATGTAAGTGGACTGGTTTTCTGTAAGCAGCAGATTTTTGTCCCCACAGGTGATTTCTGCCGTACCCTTGACGACCACCCAGTGCTCGGCACGACGGTGGTGCTTCTGCAGACTAAGGCTGGCACCGGGCTTAACTTGGATACGCTTAACCTTGAAGCGGTTGTCTTCGTCGATGCTATCGTACCAGCCCCAGGGACGGTGAACCTTGCGATGCATGGTATGCTCCACTCGGCCCGATGCATGCAGTTCGTTGACAATGTCCTTGACGTTCTGACTGCGCGATTTGTCCGCAACCAAGACTGCGTCGGGCGTTTCGATGACGATAAGGTTGTCAACACCGACGAGGCTGACAAGTCGACTGCTGGCATGCGCCAGCGTATTCCGACTATCAGTAGTCAGCACATCTCCGAGATGTGCATTGCCACTTTCGTCCTTGGGCAGAGCTTGCCACACGGCATCCCAAGCACCAAGGTCATTCCAACCGGCATCTAAAGAAACCATTTTGATCGGGAAGGAGCTGCCGGGGCATTGCTCCATGACAGCATAGTCGACGGATTCTGCGGGGATTAGTTGAAATGCGCCTTTGCCTGGGCGGACGTAGCCGGAAGCGGCATGCGCGTCGGCTTCGCGCTCCAACCAGGCGGCACGCGTAGCAGCCAGGATGTCGGGGCGGAAACACTCCAAGGCTGCCAGCCAGACAGAGGCCTTGAGTACGAACATGCCGGCGTTCCAGTAGTAGCCTCCCTGGTCCAGGTAGGTTTGGGCGGTCGCGGCGTCGGGCTTTTCGACAAAACGAAGCACTGAGCGCCGTCCTTCCAGCGCCGACATTCCGGATTCGGCAGCCACGTGAATATAGCCGTACCCGGTTTCCGGGCGATCGGGCGTGATACCGAGGATGACGATGCTACCGGAGGCAGCTTCGCGAACGGCGGTTTGCATGGCCACGGTGAATGCGGCAGTATCGGTCACAGTCTGGTCCGCCGGAGTGACGACGAGTACTGGATCGCCACCATTTCCCTGGGCCGCCAACGCTGCCAGAGTGAGCGCAGGAGCGGTATTACGGCCGACTGGCTCGAGCAAGGCGGCACCCATTTCAATACCGGTTTCACGGAGTTGCTCTGATGCAAGAAATCGGTGTTCTTCGCCGGTAACGATAATGGGTGCGTGGATCGACAGATCGGATGCCCCCAGTGCTGACAGTCGTCGGGCCGCCTGCTGA
>Ga0181593_10001189_pt1 | contig 23387 bp, 16 predicted proteins | sample 071ome_19_FD_133756 | JGI IMG/M metagenome (GOLD analysis project Ga0181593, IMG submission 133756) | Coastal salt marsh microbial communities from the Groves Creek Marsh, Skidaway Island, Georgia - 071413AT metaG (megahit assembly) | ecosystem: Environmental > Aquatic > Marine > Intertidal...
CCGAGCTCCCAAGCTACGGGCTCCCCGCTGAGCTCCAGCGCTCACAAGCGGCGCTCATCTCTCACACCCTCACCCTCGTTGAGCGCGCCTCGAGTGGAGCGCCGGTCTCACGAGGTGAGCTTAAGCGCTTCGCTAGACAGGTTCGCCCTCACCTCCAGGCGGGCTTCACCCACAGCGCTCGCGCTCACATCGACCTCATCCACCAGCGTACCGGTGAGCTATACGCTCACCTCACCCTAGAGGAGCGCAAGCAGGTGAGGGCCTCGTTTGCGGGCGGTCGAGGAGCGAGGGTCGGCAACCTCGCCCTACAATATGTGTCCTGGCTCATCGGTGAACGGACGGGGCGTGAGAGCGCGCGCGTGGTGTTTTCAGAGGGTGTACAGGGGAGAGAGAAGGCGCTCATCGCCTTCGCTCAATACGGGGTTGAGCGTGAGCTCGCCGAGCTGATCTTTGATGACCCAGACGCGCTCCACCGCGACGTGCTCGGTGACGCGACTCGAGCTTACTTGAGGTCATTCCCGAACGCCTCAGCGCTGTTTGCTCAAGACCCTAAAAATACGAACAAATAATCTAAGCGCTACGATACACTATGCCGTGACCCCTTTTACTTAAGGAGGCCTCATGGCTCACATCCTCTCCGCGCGCTGTCTTCATCTACCTCTCTTGACCTTCGCTGTGCTCCTCTGCTTCGCGTGTCAACAAGGCCCCCCACACAGCTCATCTCAAGCGCCCTCGATGACGACAGAGCGCCACAGCGCGCTCCAAGCGCCACGCTGTGACGGCCACGCGCACAGCGAGGACCTGATGTCGATCGAGAAAGAGGACGGCTATGACTGCGCTGAGAGAGTTGACACAGGATACGTCTCTGGAGCTCCCTTTGACATCACGGTTGTCACCGTGGATGGACGCCCGGCTGAGCGGGAGAGCGCTAATGCTTATTGGGTCATGAAGCAGGCGGCGCTCGCGGAGGGGGTCACCATACAGATCTCGACCGCGTTTCGGACCCAAGAGGAGCAGGCTTACTTTTATAACTGCTACACGCAATGTAACTGCAACAACTGCAATCAAGCGGCCCGCCCAGGCTACAGCAACCACCAAAGCGGTCACGCCTTTGACCTCAACACGCACGCCGATGGGGTGCTCGACTGGCTCAACCGTAACGGCGCGCGCTTTGGCTTTGAGCGCACCGTCCCAAGTGAGCCTTGGCACTGGGAGTGGTGGGGTGGGGGCCCAGGGGGAGGCCCTTGCCAAGGTCAGCCCTGTGCGTTGATCCCTACAGAGGGCGCGACGCTTGATGACACAGGGCCCTGCTTAAGACTCCATGGCTCTCCTACCTATTGGAGGAGCGTTGAGGGTGAGGGGGTCAACGGAGGCCTGAGGTGGACGAACGCCTGGGACTCAGTTAACCCAGACAACTGGGCCAGCTGGTCCCTTCACTTTGAGGAGGCGGGGGAGTACCTCGTCGAGGTGAGCACCGGGCTCAGCTATGGGGTATGCCAAGAGACCCCATACCTTGTCCGCGCTGGCACAGGTGAGGTCAGCGTCACCCTCAACCAGTCCGCGCCCGGTGAGTGGAAGCCCCTCGGCACGTTCTCATTTGAGCAGGGGGGCGGGCAGGCTGTGGACGTCTATGACAACATCCCTGGCTGGACCTTATCGGATCAGCACATCGTGGTGGACGCCCTTCGGCTCACCGCTGTGAGCGTTGAGCCTGAGCCTGAGCCTGAGCCTGAGCCCGAGCCTGAGCCTGAGCCCGAGCCCGAGCCCGAGGGTCTAGGTGGGCAGGTAGGAGGTGAGCCTGTCGTCAATGATCCACCCGACGTACCAGAGGGAGCAGAGGGGGGGGCGCGCCCCACCGAGGGGCCATCAGGAGGTGAGACGAGCCCTCAAGCGGGCGCTCGACCTATCCCCACCCCGCTCTACCCCGAGCCTGAGGAGGCGGGTGACGCCTCCTCCGCGATCATCTCAGAGCGCTCAACGGGGGCCTCGCCAGTGGGCTGTGACCAACATCACCCTACGCGCCCACCTCTCCTGCTTTCGCTAGCGCTCATCTCGCTCGCCTCACTCAGGCGTCGCCCGCGCCACGCCTCATGAGCGTGGCGAGCACCACACCACCGAGCATAAGCGCCGTATAAATGAGCGCGATCTGAGGGTTGTACATGGTCACGGCCACGAGGCAAGCTCCCGCTAAGAGCAGGGCGACCAACGGGAGCGCGGGATAGAGCGGGGCGCGGTAAGGTCGCTCAAGCTCAGGCGCGTCTCTCCTGAGGCGGAACAAGCTCAGCATCGAGAGCGCATAGAGGGTTAAGGCTCCAAAGACCGACAGGGTGATGATCTCACCCGTCTTCCCTGTCAAGAGCGCGATAAACCCCACGAGCATATTACAGAGCAGGGCGTTGATCGGGGTCTTACGCGTTGGGTTCACATCACCAAGGGCCTTAGGCAAGTAGCCGACGCGCCCAAACTCCATCGTCGCTCGGCCCGCGACGAGGATGATCCCATGAAAGGAGGCGATCAGCCCAAAGAGCCCCACCGTCACTAAGAGGTGGTACAGGACATGACCCTCACCGACTACCCGCGCGATGGCGAGCGGGAGTGGGCTGTCTGAGGTCTGAGCGTGCGTCGCGTCGGTGTAGACCACCGCCTCCCAGCCCCCCACCCCTACGCTCGCAAAGAACACTAAGAGGGCGAGCGTGACGAGGGTCGTGAGCGCGTAGATAAAGCCTCGAGAGATGTCCCGCTGTGGGTCTTTAGCCTCCTCCGCGATGTTCGCGACCCCCTCAAGCGCGAGATAGAACCAGATCGCGAAGGGGAGCGCGGGTAGCACCCCGCCCCAGCCGTTCGGGAGCGGGTTATGGTGGAAATGACTCCACTCAAAGGAGGGGAGGGTCACGCCTACAAACAGCAAGAGCTCCCCCACCGCGAAGAGGGTCATCACGAGCTCAAAGAGCGCCGAGAGCTTCACGCCTCGAGCGTTCAGCGCGGTAAAGACCACATAGGCGGCCATCGCGAGGTAGAGCGCCGGGAGCCCTGGGAGGTAGGTCTGAAGGTAGCCCCCAATCGCGAAGGCGATCGCGGGGGGCGCGAAGACGAACTCGATCAGCTGGGCGAGCCCCACCGTGAGACCAAAGCGCTCTCCGTAGGCCCTCTCTCCATACACATAGGCCCCGCCTGCCCCTGGGAGCGCACACGCGAACTCCGCATAAGAGAGGGTGAAGCAGATGTAGAGGAGCGTAACGATCAAGGTCGCCACGAGCATCCCATATGGGCCACCCTCCGCGAGGCCGAGGTTCCAGCCAAAGTACTCCCCTGAGATGACATAACCTACGCCAAGACCCCAGATCATAAGCGGTCCTAAGCTCCGCTCTAAGGCGACCCCGTCTCTCTCTGTGTGTGCGTCTGTGCTCATCTGTACCTCTCGTGTTGCGTGCGCTCCTCAACGTAGCCCTTGAGCTGAGCGTCAGGCGCTCAGCCTGACCGCGCCCCTGCGTAGATGAATCGCTGAACTCTTGGGTCAGCGCAAGCCTTGACCTCATCGGGCGTCCCGCACGCGAGGAGCTCACCATGGTAGATCATGACGATCTGGTCAGCGATCTTGAAGGCTGAGGACATGTCATGGCTGATGACGATCGAGGTCATATCAAAGAGCTCGGAGGCCTCGACGATCATCTCATCCACCCTCTGCATCATGATCGGGTCTTGGCCCGTCGTCGGCTCATCATAGATCATAATCTTAGGTTTCGTAATCAGCGCTCGAGCGAGCCCTACCCGCTTACGCTCACCGTTAGAGATCTCATCTGGGAAGCGGTCGAGGAGCTCATATACGCTGATCTTTTGAGCGATGTCCTCCACCAATGGACGCGCCCGATCTGGGCTCAGCTTACGACCCTCCACGAGCGGGAACGCGAGGTTCTCGCGGACGCTCATCGAGTCAAATAGGGCCGCCCCCTGGAAAAGAACCCCCACCTCACGCTGGGTCGCGCGCAGGCGCTCCTTGTCACCTGAGGTGAGGTCTCGACCGAGGACGTGTACCTCACCAGCGGTAGGCTGAAAGAGGCCGATGATGTGCTTTACGAGCACTGACTTCCCGCTCCCCGACCCACCGATGATCACCGTGATCTTGTTCTTTGGGATGCTCAAGGTGATCCCCTTCAGGATCTCCCGTGAGCCAAAGGACTTCCGTAGCCCAACACAGCGCGCCACAGACTCAAGCCCAGCGAGCGCTGAGGTCCGTGAGGGCTCACCTCGCGTCTCGCTCACCGGACGCCCCATTCGCTCCGTGACCGCGCTGGCCATGAACTCTTTGACCGCCGGATGCTTAGCGCCCGCGACCTCATCAATGCCCCCCTCCGCGACGATCACCCCTTCATCTAGGATCGCCATCCGGTCCGCGAGCCGACGGTTCGAGGCCATGTCATGGGAGATCAGCACCGAGGTGATCCCATAGAGGCGCTGGGTCTTTGCGATCAGCTCATCGACAAACTCAATCATCACAGGGTCTAGCCCCGTCGTCGGCTCATCAAACAACACGACCTCAGGGTTTGAGATCACAGCGCGCGCGAGCGCTACGCGCTTCTTCATCCCTCCGCTCAAGCTAGAGGGTAACAGCTCACCCGTGTCAGGGAGCTCAAGGAGCTCAAGGAGCTCATCTACCAGCGACCTGATCTGCTCAGGGCTCAGCGCGCTCCCCTGTAGCAACGGAAATGAGATGTTTTGAGCGACCGTCATGGAGTCGATCAGCGCATAATTTTGGAAGACCATCGTACAGCGACGCCTCAAGGTGATCTGCTCTTGGGTGCTCATCTCGTCGAGCGCCTTACCAAAGATCTTCACCACCCCCTCATCCGGCGTCACAAGCCCGTTGAGCATCTTCAGCAAGACCGACTTTCCACTCCCAGACTGACCTGCGATGATGAAGGTCTCCCCAGCGCGAACCGTGAGGTTAACCCCCTTAAGTAAGTGGAGATCACCAAAGCGCTTGTGAACATCTACCAGCTCTATGATCGGCGCGCCCTTAGGCCAGCGCTTAAGCTGAGGGGCGAGCAGGTTAACGCGCTCAGTGGCCACGTCGGTCACGGCCTCGCGCTCACGCTAGGATCACTTGAAGTCAGCGCAGCAACGGAAGCCAATATAGCTACGCTTTGAGTTAGGGGAGCGTCGACCACCTCCGTTGCACGCCGCGTCCTCATCCGCTGAGGCGTAGTAGCCCCCTCGGACCGTCTTATCTGCGGTCCACTCCGAGACGTTCCCGCTCATGTCATAGACCCCCGCGTATCGACAGCGCTTAAACGAGCCAGAGGGTGAGATCTTACGCTCCTCTCCCTCTGCGTCCTCGGTGTTACACCTCGAGCCGTTAAAGGAGCGTCCATAAGGGAAGGTGCGCCCGCACGCCTTACGCCACTCTTTATCTGTACAGAGGCGCTTATTGATCTGTGAGCAGAGCGCTTGTGCTCCGGCAAAGTTCACGTTCACCTTAGGGACCTGCCCTCGGCCCGGATACTCATAGGCGTCTACACAATACGCGTGACCTTCCTTGGCCATCGCGACCGCCTGAGCGCCCTTGATTGTGCGCCCCCTCACGCTCCCTTTAGGGAAGCGCTTGGTGGTGCGAGCGAGCATCCCTGCTGGGCAGGTGAGCTTCCCTTTGCTCTCCTTCACGCTCGCCTTAGAGGGCACTTTCGTGCTGCTCTTCGCGGCCTCTGGGCTCGTTTTAAGCGCTGAGCGAGCGCGCTTGGCCTGCGCTCGCGCCTCACGCTCAGCGGCGCGCTTCTCACGAGCGACCCTCTTCGCTTCCTCACGCGCCTCACGCTCAGCGGCGCGCTTCGCGGCGCGCTCCTCACGAGCGACCCTCTTCGCCTCCTCGCGCGCCTCACGCTCAGCGGCGCGCTTCGCGGCGCGCTCCTCACGAGCAGCCCTCTTTGCTTTCTCGCGAGCCTCACGCTCAGCGCGCGCCTTCGTGGCGCGCTCCTCACGCTCAGCGACCTTTTGGGCGGTGAGCGCAGCGCTCACGACCTTAGCCTCTGCCTTCGCTTTTGATTCAGCGTCGGCCTTCGCTTTTGCTTTTGCCTCTGCGTCGGCCTTCGCTTTTGCCTCTGCGTCGGCCTTCGCTTTTGCCTCTGCGTCGGCCTTCGCTTTTGCCTCTGCTTCGGCCTTCGCTTGTGCCTCAGCGTCCGCCTTCGCTTTTGCCTCAGCGTCCGCCTTCGCCTTTGCCTCAGCGTCCGCCTTCGCCTTTACCTCGGCGTCGGCCTTTGCCTTTGCTTCAGCGTCCGCCTTCGCGTCGATCTCAGGCGTTGTCTTTGAGACCATCGAGGCTGAACCTGACGTCAGCTGGGTTGACCCTGCTTGAGGGCTCACAGGCACAGGGCTCACCTGCGCGACCTGAGTAGAGGCGCTCTGTTGACCGTCGTCGCTCAGCGTGTAGAAGACAGCCGAAGCGACCCCACCTACGACGAGGAGCGCGCTGAGCGCGAAGCCAAAGGTTGAATTTAAGAGCCACGGGCCTCGCGCAGAGGGGTTTAACACAAGGGGCTGGACGCTCGGGTTGACCGCCGACCGTGCGCCACTGTTGAGCATGCTCGGCGTCGACTCCTCTTTAGGAGAGATCTCAATTAAGAACTCTGAGCTGTCAGCGCTTGAGACGATCTCATCCGTCTCGACGTGTGGTCTAGGCGGGAGCGAAGGGGGTTGAGCGCCCCCTGAGCTTGGGAGTGGGATCGCGGGCGGTGAGGGTTGATCGCCGAGCTTGAGCGCGACGAGCTCATCACTTGAGGTCAGCTGCGCGGGGAGCGCTGAGCTCCCACCGAGCAGAGGGTCAGAGATCGGGATCGCGTTCGTGCCTGTCGTCAGCTGAGCGTTCTCAGGAGACTCCCCTGAGGGGTCCGTCCCCTCTGATGAGAACGGTGACCCTTCGATAGAGCGTAGCTGTACGCTCGCCTCCGCGAAGGCAGACAAGAGCTCATCGATGTCCTGCATGCGCTTCGCAGGGTCATCGTCTAGCGCCTTGCTGATAAACGCGTCTAATGGGTCAATTCCATGGATACCAAGGACCTCTGAGACGAGGCGCTTACCGCCTTGTAGGCTCTGTTGAGTGAAGGCTTCATACAGAATAGAACCCACGCAATAGACATCAGAGGCGGGGGTTAAGGTACCCTCTGAGACCTCTGGCGCGATCGAGTGGCCATGACCTGAGGCGCTCTGCGCTCTGACATACGCTTCAACACCTAGCGCTGAGGGGAGCCTCACGTCGCTTAAGGTCACCTGCTGAGCCTCAGAGCGTCCCTCGTCCGCGGCGCTGACGAAGATGTTCTCAGGTTTGAGCGCTCCATGCGTGACCCCCTTTTGATGGAGGGGGGCGAGCGCGCCGTGGATCCCACTTAAGAGCTGGCTCACTTCATCGAGTTGGAATGACTTCTGAGCTGTTTTACGCAGGCTGATCAGCTTCCTTAGCGTGAGCCCTGAGAGGAGCGGGAGACGTAGCGCGACGTGCGTGTCATCATGTAAGACCTCTTGGGTCAGGCACAGCTGCTCGCCCGTTGTCTCGATCCCCGTGAGCTCTTCGGTGAAACGCTCGAGGTCGAGCCCCTCACGCCAACGCTTGTGGATCACCTTCAGCGCCCACAGGCTCCCATCCTGATCTGCGACTTGATACACGACCCCCATCGGGCCTTGACCAAGCAGGTCTCGTGTCGTGAAGCGCCCAAACACCTCTGTACCTAAGGTAAATGGCAGGGCATAGTGCTTCTGAGTGAGCATCTTTCGACGACTAGAGAGCGCACGAAATGTCCCCGTCTGTTGCAGCGAGCGCGGGGTAGTCTTAATGGAGAGCCCACAGTTCGGGCACTCCTTCATTGAGCGGGTGAGACCTTGGTGACCACAGCGTGAGCAAATCAAAGGAGACCTCGGTTCAAGGTTAGGGTTAAAATAGGCACTATGCTCAGCTCTTGAGCGCCTCTGCTTTTAGCATATTTTGCTGTTACTTCAATGTTTCTTCGCGCACCTAAGCGACTTCATTTCATCCGCTCTAACCTGAGCGACTGGCCCATCAAAGCGCTCATCTTCAGCGTGTTAAAATCAACAAAGCGCCCTCACTCAACCGAAGGGCACGCTCACTCCACGCCAGCGCCCGCCCCCTCTGAGGCTCAGCTGTCCACAGGAGGCGCCCCTCCTCTCCCCGCTCATTGGCGGACCACAGGAGCGCTGAGGACGGGACGTTCCGCTCTTCGGGGGGCCCACCCTCACCCCAGCCTAGCTGACGCCAGGTCATCGCCTCACCTAGCTTAAAAGTCAGGGGCAATTTAGGGAGGGGGGCGACCCAACGGAGGTTTTCTGTAAGCTCCTGGCCCTCGCTCATCACCTTGAGATGCACGACAGGTAGAGGCTGGGCGACACGACAGCTGAGCTGTGGTTGAACAGGGTACCTAGGCTCCTTGCGCTCACACATAAAATACGTCTGCTGACGTTTACCAAGCACAAATCGACAGCCCACGCAGCTCATACACTGGCTGATCCCATAAGGGCGTTTGAAGACGGTCGGTGGGTGAGACATGAGCTCCTCTGAGCGACGCTTTATGATCGAGTTACTACATGCTAGGCTCTCCGGCAAAGTTTTCCCCAGCACCGAGTTAGGAGCGCCTATGAGCCGGTCGCGGTCGAAGCGTACCTCAAAGCGAGCGAAGACCTCCAAGGGTCGCGCCAAGGGCCTCACACGTGAGCGGGTCCCTACCTCCAAAGCGACCGAGGTCGTCACGCGCGCCCCAGAGGAGGATCAAGCCGAGCTCCCTCTCCAGCCACTAGACACAAACCCAGCGCTCACCGTCACGTCAAACTCTGCTCATGCCCCTGTCTGGAGGCGAGCCCCGCTCCCCTTTGTGATCACCTTGATCTTCTTGGGCGCACAGGTCTGGCTACCGATGAGCTATTACCTGGGTGACTACCCGTGGGATGAGCGCTTCGCGTGGAGGATGTTCTCGACGGTGCGGAGCCTCAACTGTCAAGCTCAAGCGTGGGAGGGCGCTCAAGCAGGGCAGGCCTCCGTACCTTGCCCAGATGGTCAGGGGCGTTGCGCGCAGGTACGCCTCAGCCAAGCGCTCCACATGGTGTGGGTGAACCTCCTCAAGAGAGGCCGACGAGAGGTCGTTGAGCGCTTCGTTCAGACGCGTTGCGCGCAGGGATCAGGGCGCTCGTTTTACATGTCGCTCACCTGCCCTCACCCTGAGGCGCCTCACCCACTTGTGACGGTTCAAGCGCCCACGCATGACCTCTGTCGCCACCCTGAGGCCCTCCTGCCTCCCCTCAACCTCACCACAGCTCAAGGAGCCCAAAGATGACGAGCGAGCTCAGCGCATTTGAGCGCTCGATCCAGGCGCGCTGGCGTCGATGGGTGGGCGTCGAGCGACCCCTGTCTGCCTTGATCACCCTGCGGGTCTTCTTCTTTGGGCTCTTGTCCTATGACCTCTGGTGGATCGGGCTCTCTCATGCGCCTCGCTATGGGGCTGGAGGGTTTAATGTCCCTCACCTCCCGCTCTTAGCGTCGCTCGTCCCCAGCCCTGAGCTGGCGGGTAGCCTCTATATCTCAGGAGGCCTGCTCAGCCTCCTCGCGGCGCTTGGGTTAGGGGGCCGGGTCACCGTTGGGCTCCTCGCGCTCCTCTATAACGGCGTCTACCTCTGGAGCCAAGCTGACAGCTACCAACATCACTACTTGATTGGCCTCTTGCTCGCCCTGTTCACCTGGGCGCCCCTCACGCCTCGAGCGCTTGAGCGCGTCGACCTAAAGCGGAGCGCTCTCAACTTGAGGGCTCACCCTGGGCTCGACGCTCTGTTTATCCAGATGGCCTTAATTTACTTTTGGACAGCGGTCGCAAAGACAGAGCCAGTCTGGCTGAGTGGAGAGGTCATAAGCGACATTCTACGTAACCCAGAGGTGCGTCAGACGGTCACAGGGGTAGGGGCGAGCCTCGGCTGGGGTGAGCAGGCGACCTTTAAGATGATCGCGTGGGGGGTGATGCTTGGTGAGTACCTCGCGCCCCTCCTCTTCTTGATCAGACCGCTGAGGCCCCTTGGCTGTCTGATCATCCCTTGGTTTCACATCTCAGTGGAGTGGGTTGGCTTCGATATCGAGCTGTTCTCCTATTACATGATCGCCCTCAACCTCTGCCTGCTGTCCCCCGCGTGGCTCTGGCGTCCCCTTGAGGGGGTCGCGCGCAAGGTGGGCACGATGAGGGGCACGGGAGCGCTCCCATCATGGCTCGCTCCGCTCATGTGGTGTAGCGCCTCCCTCGCTTGGGGCTGGCTGATCTATCACCTCCCAGTAGCGGGCACTCAGCGCGCTGCGATGTTCAGCGTAGCGCTGGGGGCGCTCTGTCTCATCGTCGCCTTCAAGACGCACAAGCGCACCGCGCTTAGCTTCGCGCTCCTCTACCCTCTCCTCTTGACCTCATGTGTCGCGCTCAGCGCTCACTACATGAAGCAGAGCAGCTTTGGCTTTGACTACTACCGGATGTGGGGAGGGGACCTCTCTCGTCGTGGCGATTACGCGCGCGCCGTAGAGATCTACCGACGCGCAAACACGTATCAGGTGACCCTCCCTGCGCGCCACGCAGCGCTTGGGAGCGCGCTCCTCAAGCTCAAGCGCTTTGATGAGGCGAGCTCCGCTTATGAGGAGGACGTCCTCCGCTGGGCAAAGCAGGCTGAGCGAGAGCGGTCGAGTGGGCAGGTGTCTGGGCGCTCCATCCGTGGACTCAAGCGGGCGTATGAGGGGTGGGCTCGGAGCTATGAGCTCAATGGGCAAACGCAGAACGCTAGGCTGATTCGTCAACAGCTCCAGCTCGAGCTGAGCGCGCTACAGGCACCATAGAGGACATGATGGGCGAGCCATACACGCTTGAGGGCCCAGCCCTCTTGATGAGTGACCTCCACTTGAACGGCGAGGCGAGAGACCAGTCTCCCCTTGGGCTACTTAAACTCATCGCGGGAGGCGCGCTCAGCGTCACGCCTAGACACATCCTCCTCGTCGGGGATGTGTTTGACTTTAACCTAGGCTACCAGCGCTCGATCTACGCGCACCTCCTGCCTGTATACCAGCTCCTGTTTGCGTTAGCAGATCAAGGGATCCGCTTATGGGTCTTCACCGGGAACCATGACCCAGACCCTTGCCCACACCTCGCAGAGCGTGAGGGGATCACGGTGATCACAGCGCCCACCACCTTCACCTTTGTCACGCTCGACGAACAGGGCACAGAGCACCGAGTCACCGCGCTGATCGAGCACGGTGACCTCTGTGAGGCGACCTGGGTGAAGCGCTCCCTGTGCCTCCTCGCGCGAGCGACGTGGGTCAGGTGGCTCGCGCGACGCCTCCCACCCGCGCTCGCGCTCGCGCTCGCTCCGAAGCTCCCCGCCCGACTCAACGTCGCTCAGCCCCCTGTTGAGGTCAACGCTGTGGCTCCGCTCCAGAACGCCTCTCTCACCCGGCTCGTGGGTCGCTGGATCGAGCACAGCACACAGCGACCTCACAGCGCGCTCGCCCCCTCCCCTGACCTCTGGGTTATGGGGCACTTTCATGAGGCGAGGCTCCTCTCAACCGCTCAACCCTCTTGTCATGGACTTGAGGCGCTCGAGGCGCTTCACGCTTCATCTCTACAGGCGCTCGTGATCTTAGGGGACTGGGTCACGCTCAACACCTGTCTTTTGATCGACCAAGGTGAGCTCTCCCTCCTTCAATATCAACCTCAATCTAGCCCAAAGAGCCCGCTCTTACCGCTTAAACGGCTCTCGATTACCCGCTGAGATCAAGGTACGCTTTCGCTTGAGTTCTCTGCGGAGATGTGCTACCTCCACAGCGTCGACACCTTGAGCCGTCCACTAATCACGCTCAAGAGCTTGATGATCCATAGGCAGAGAGGCGCTGGGAGCGTTCGCGAGCCGCGACCTCGCTCTCTTTAAAGCCATCTACAAGAGCTAATACCCATGAGGGGTCACATTACTTAGCTGTATTCACTTCATGTTCTTACACTCCCTCCCTTGATCGCGCAGCTAGATGAGCAGAGCCCTCTCCGCTCCCTGAGTGACGGTCGCCTCAAGGGGGGCATTGATGAGCCCGTCAAGGTCGCTTGGCGGTGAGCGGGGGCGCTTTGAGAGGCCGAACACAAGATCGTTCATATAAACCTGAGTACTACCTTGAGCTCTACAGGGAGTGTTCTCCCATCGAGCAAGAGCTTCTGCAGGGCTTCGCGGTCCTACACATCCCCTGCACAGCGTCTGACTTTATTCAATATCTCGCGCGCGTGCCACGCACGCGTGCAGGGAGCCTCAGCGCCGAGGTCCTCTCAGAGAGGCTCGCTCAGCTCGAGGGGTCAGGGCTCCTCAATCAGGTCGGCGACGATCACTATGTGCTCCCGACCGAGCTCAGCCAAGAGCTGACCTCTCAGCTCGTCTGGGCACAGACCTATGAGACCTTTAACCAGGCCGCTCGTGATCAGTTCTCTACCCTACAGCTAGCCTGTGCACCTCACCCAAGTGAGCAGGACCTCGAGCGACTCCAGGGTGAGGGTCCCTCTGTCCTCTTATTCGCGTTACGAGACGCCCTCTATCGAGAGGAGCGCTCAATCGAGGCCCTCGAGGAGCTCTGTGATCGCTATGAGCGTCTGTTCCCTGAAGATTTCAACGCGCTCCACCCCTATGTAAAGATCTTCGACACCCCTTTTAGGGACCAATGGTTTAGCCACTTCAGCCCAAAGCTCACCGCTCATTTGCTCATTAGCCTGTTGGTTCATAAGCTCAGCGCGCTACGTGACCCAAAGAAACCCCTCGAGGCGCTTGAGGCGCTCTTCCGCTCCGTTAAGGATGAGGAGGTGAGCGATGAGATCTACTACTTCTTAAGCGTCTTTTACCGCCTGCGTGGCAGGCCGAGCGTCGAGTGGCTTAATGAGCGCTCTGTGCCAGAGCGTCGACAAGGGTGGTCTCTGTCGACGCGCGCGATGCAGCTCCTCATCGAGGGGAGCTATGAGAGCGCGATGGCGGGCTTCCACCGCGCGTGGCGTGTGATCCGTGAGGATAAAGCGCTCCAGCAGAGGTTTATGTCGAGCCCCTTTGGGCCTCTGTTTGTGCTGACCGCCCTCAACCAAAGACAAAACAACATCACCAACAACCAGGTCCTCACCCTCGCGAGCCGGATCTTGATCCCGATGCACAGCACGCACAGAGGGCTCTGGCGAACAGACCTGATCTATCCACTCATCACTCAGGTGATCGCGCCCTATGTCGACCTTGAGCTCAAGCACATCGAGCCCACCTTGTCGACCAAGGATAACCATGGCCTCCTGTGGCTCTTTGAGGCCCTCTATGGGATCTGGCACTACGGCGAAGACTACAGCAGCATCCTCAAGCCACTCAACCGCCTCTACCAGCGCGCGTACAACAACGGCTACCTGTGGCTCGCAGCGGAGTCCGCGACCCTCATCTCGCATCTCGACCCTCAAGACCTTAAGGCCGCCCAATCTGCGGAGCGCTTACATGAGCGCATCGGGACCCAAAGCTTAATCAACCTGCACCCTGTCAAGCTAGGGTGGAGGAAGCTCATCGAGCGCCTCCGAGACGTAGGGAAGACCAAGCAAAACCTAGACACCCGCTTGAGCCACTCACAAGACAAGCGCCTGCTGTGGGTGACAGGCGCCGAGCCTGTTGTGGGGGAGTTCCACTTCAAGCCGAGGCTACAAGAGCGCGCGAGCTCTACAAGGAAGTCGAAGATCTCAAGCTCTTGGGAAGACAAAACTTACCGGCTCACCCTCAAGGATCTCTACCGAGACCACATCGAGCACGCTCCGTATCTCACCCCACAGGATCACCGCGTCTGTGCGCAGATGATCGTGGCGGGTCAGCGAGAGCGCGCAGACTGGGAGCTCTACTCAGAGCGAGACTTTAAGTTCGACCCCGTCCCTGCACTCACCTCACTCGTCGGTCACCCGCTCCTCTTCAAGAGGGTCACGCAAGGCAAGAGGGGTGGCGACCGTAAGTCGCTGTCTCTCTACCAAGAGAAGCCTACGCTCAGGGTCATCTATCCTGATGACAACCACCTCAGCCTCAGCTTAACCCCTAAATTTGAAGAGATGCCCACGGTCGAGGGAGACGCGAAGGCCTATATCCTTCAGAACTTAGAGGGGAACAGCTACCGGCTTATCGAGTGTAGCCGAGTTCATCGGCAGATCGCGGAACTCTTAGACCAAGACATCCGCATCCCTCGTGACCAGCAGGCGCTCCTCAACACGGCGATCGACCAGCTCTCAAACTTTGTCTCTGTCCAAGCTGACCTCGGAGAGGTCGAGGGCATCACAGAGCATGGGGTAGCAGACGCTACGCCGATCTTGATCTTCTTAGAGACGGACGAGAGCGCGATTAAGGTACAGATCCGCGTCCGCCCCTTTGCGGAGAGTGAGAACCTGATGCGCCCAGGTGAGGGAGGGAGCGTCCTCTCGACGGTCATTGGTGGGCGACGGCTCCGTGTTGAGCGCGACCTTGACGAGGAGAGTGAGCGTCGTCAGAGCCTCCTTGAGGACTGCCCGATCTTTGAAAAACTTCGTCAAGACAGCGGTGACTGGCTCATCGAACAGCAAGAGCAGTACCTAGAGCTCCTCTTACAGGTGAGGGTGCATGAGGGTGATGTCCAGCTCCAGATGCCCGAGGGTAAGGAGATCAGCGTAGCGCGCCCCGAGGTCGCGCAGAGCGCGATGAAGCTCAAGGTTGAGAAAGACACGGCCGCTTGGTTTAAGATCGACGGTAGCCTCGAGCTAGATGAGAGCTTGAGCCTGAGTATTAAAGAGCTCCTCCTCAAGGAGCGCGTCGGTCGCTTTATCACCATGGGTAACGGTGAATTTGTCGCCTTAAGCGAGGAGTTTGCCAAGACCTTAGATGAGCTGAAGGAGGCGGCTGAGGTCACGGAGAAGGGGGTCCGCTTCAGAGGGACCTCTGCGGCGCTCGTCAATGAGAGCCTCTCACACCTTAAGCGTGGTCAGGTCGAGGGCGACCGCCACTGGAGCTCCATCCTCAAGAAAATCAACAGCGTCGGGAGCCTCATGCCCCCCGAAGAGCTCAACGCCGAGCTTCGAGATTACCAGCTCGAGGGCTTCCGATGGCTGTCAGGCTTTGCGATGCTCGAGACGAACGCAGGGGTGTGCCTCGCGGACGACATGGGGCTCGGTAAGACTCTACAGGCGCTCAGCCTCTTGCTCGCCCGCGCCAAGCGTGGCCCCTCGCTCGTCATCGCTCCGACCTCGGTCGTCCAGAACTGGATCAACGAAGCGAACCGCTTCACCCCCTCGCTGAAGGTCAGTCGCTTTGGTGGGACCCGTGAGCATCGTGAGCGACTCGTGCGGACCGCTGGTCCTCATGAGCTCCTGATCTGCACCTATGGTCTACTCAAGACCGAGGTTGAGCTCCTCGCGGAGCAACAGTGGAACATCTTGGTGCTTGACGAAGCTCAGAACATCAAGAACCACACCACGCAAGCCGCGAAGTCGGCAGTGCGCCTCCGCTCCCGCTTCCGCTTCGTGACCACAGGGACACCGATCGAGAACAACCTCACGGAGCTCTGGAGCCTCTTCCAGTTCCTGAACCCTCACTTACTGAAGGGCCTGAAGGACTTTAAAGACCGCTTCCTTAACCCCATCGAGCGAGACGACAGCTACACGGCGCGCCGTAAGCTCAACCAGCTCATCAGCCCCTTCATCCTACGACGAACGAAGGAGAGCGTGCTCGATGACCTGCCTCCTATCACAGAGCTCGTCCACAGCATCGAGCTCTCAGATGATGAGCGACAGCTGTACGAGTCGGTTAAGCGTGATCAGCTCGCTGACATTGAGCGTCAGCTGTCCTTGGGTGACACCGGGGCGCGTATGGAGCTGTTTGCGCTCCTCACCAAGCTTCGACAGCTTAGCTGTCACCCACGGCTCGTCTTCCCAGAGATCGAGATCCCGAGCTCTAAGCTCAACTACTTTGAGGAGCTCGTCCGCCAGATCATCGATGGCGGACATAAGGTCTTGGTGTTCAGTCAGTTTGTGCGTCACTTAGACCTCCTCAGCCAGTCACTCGAGCGGATGCGTATCCCCTTCCAATACCTGACAGGAGAGACGCCGATTAAGGAGCGACAGCGCCGTGTTGACGCCTTCCAGGCGGGGGAGGGGGAGGTGTTCTTAATCAGCCTCAAGGCGGGCGGAGTAGGGCTCAACCTCACGGCCGCTGATTATGTCATCCACATGGACCCATGGTGGAACCCTGCCGTTGAGGATCAAGCCTCTGACCGCGCGCACCGCATAGGACAGGAGCGCCCTGTGACCGTCTACCGCCTCGTAGGCAAGAACACCATCGAGGAGCAGATCGTCTCACTCCATCAGTATAAGCGAGACCTAGCAGACGCGATCCTAGAGGGGAGCAACAAGACCCTCAACACCGATGACCTGCTGTCGCTTCTTCGAGAGCAGATGAGCGTCGCGGCCTCTGCGGACCGACTGTAACACCGTAGCGCGATGCGCGTGTTCGCGGTCCAGCTCACACAGCTCAGCTTGCTCCTCTTGGCGCTGTTTGGGCTCGCGTCTTGGGTTGGATTTGAGGACTGGCTCGGCGACCCACTCTACCGCCTCCAGGGCCTCGGCCCGTGGGCTGTGATCGCGAGTCTCCTCCTGCTTTGGGTCGACGTGCTCCTCCCGATCCCCTCAAGCCTCTGTATGATCGCGAATGGGGCGATTTTTGGGAGCGGTCAAGGGGCGCTCATCTCTTTAGTGGGGGGGGTAGGCGCGACCTTAATCGCTCACCTTTTAGGCAAACGTTACCAAAGACACATGATAAAAGATTTGAGTGAACAAGATTACGCGCGATCTCAATTCTACTTGACCAAATGGGGAGCATTTGCCATTGTCCTCTCCCGACCTGTGCCAATCTTGGCAGAGTCCATCGCCATCTTGTCTGGCGCCTTGCCTTACAGCTTAACGCAGATCTCTTTGTACGCTACGCTCGGTCATCTTGTCCCATGCGTGTTGTATGCTCAAGTGGGCGCTTCGTTAGGCACAATGTAGCAAGCCCACTCACAACCGCCCAATGAGATTGAATGATCACGATCAAGCTAGACGCAGCAGTCCTAAGCGACCCAGCGGTGTGTGAAGCTTTTGTCTATCTTGTCCAACAGCTGTCACCTCACTCGGAGCAGATTGGGGGACCTCAAGGTGGTGCGCTTGTCACCTTTGAGGGCCCCTCAGGGTCAAAGGTATATCTCAAGACAAGCACGAGTGAGCTCCTCGAGGCCGCTCAGCAGCAGATGGGGCTTCAGTTCTCTACGGCCCTCAGCGCTAAGCCACAGGGGAAGCGTGCTCCACGAAAAAGCAAGAAGTCTAAGAGCTCAAGGCGCCCGCTCAAACAAAGTGAGGTGAGCGACTGGCTCTCAGGCCTGCAAGCCAATAAGGCGCTTTTTGTGGAGCGCTTGCGCATGCAAGGCGTCGTCAGTCACGCAGAGGCGTACCAGCTCCTTGAGGTGCCTCCAAAGCAACAGACGCTCAAGCGCCTCAATGGGATCTTGGGGACCATCGCCCGCTGGTCAGGCCCGAACGGTGACAGCATCATCGTCCCTTGGGAGAGCAAGGAGGGCGCGTACCACTGGCGCGAAGAGCTCATTGCGCAGGGGTAGCGTGGCCCTGCATAAAGCTCAGTTTGGGTTGGGTTTCGGCGTGCGCTCTGTGCTCTTCGGGAGCGAGGGGATCGCCAACAAGCTCGCCTCAGGCTGAGCGCTCAGCGCTTTAAGGAAGGTGACGATCGAGCCTGTCTGTGCCTCGCTCAACTCACGGCCGAGCTGGTGCTTCGCCATAAGCTTAACCGCGTCCTCAAGCCGAGCGGTCTGACCATCATGGAAGTAGGGCGCGGTGTCTGCGATGTTACGCAGTGAGGGCACCTTGAACATCATCCGGTCCCCCTCAGCCTGCGTCACCTCAAAGCGACCTTGATCCTTTTGGTTAGGCCACGCCTTCACGAGGCCGAGCTTTTGATACATGTGGCCACCCAAGAGGGCTCCAGAGTGACAGGCCGTGCAGCCCGCTTCGATAAAGGTTGAGAGCCCTTTACGCTCCTCTTTGCTGAGCGCGTCCTCTTTACCCGCGAGAAAGTCATCAAACCGCCCAGGGGTCGCGAGCTGTCGCTCAAAGGCGCCCACCGCTTTACCGAAATGGTCATAGGTCATGGGGTCTGAGTCCTCGGGGAAGGCAGCCTTAAAAGCCTCTACATACTCAGGCATGGACTTAAGCACAGCCATCACCGCGTCAGCGGAGGGCATCGCCATCTCTACAGGGTTCAAGACAGGGCCCTTCGCTTGCTCCTCAACGTCAGCGGCGCGTCCGTCCCAAAACTGAGCGAGGTGGGCATAGGCGTTAAAGACGGTCGGTGAGTTACGGCCCCCACGGACCCCCTTATGTCCTAGGGAGGTCGGCTCACGATCCACGCCCCCTGTGCTCAGGGTGTGACAGCTGTTACATGAGATGTCGTGGTTCTTTGAGATCCGCTTTTCATGGAACAGCATCTGGCCAAGCTTCACCTTCGCGGCCTGAGCGCCTGTGGGGGTCGCGGGCGCTTTGATCGGTTGGAAGAGGGCGCGTGGGTCTGGCCCCTCCGCGAAGGCGCTCGCGCTGAGGCTCAGGCTCGCGATCAAGGTAATCAGGTAGCGTCTCATGTCGCTTTGCTCCTTAAAACATCTGAGGGTTTGGGTAGACTCACCACTTTAGAATCAGTCTAAAATAGACCTGGTTTGTCATAGAAGCGCACAAGCGCACGCTTGTCAAATCATCGACAAGCGCGCCCGTCATTTGGAGGGTCGCCTAAGGGGCCAACACCCAGAGCGCCTCATCCTCTCGCTTCACCAAGTACACTGGGACGCAGACCCCTGTGGGGAGCATATAATCTCCCGTCTCTAAGCTGAAGCCCCAGTGATGCCAACCACACACGACCATCTCACGCTCTGGGTCGATGTACCCCTGCTCGCTGATCTTAATGTGCCGATGGGGGCACTCATCATGAAGTGCATAGAGTGAACCTGCGTGCTGAACAACAAGCACAGGGAGCGGCTCCTCACCTTCACGCTCAAGCTCAAAAGGGTACAGCCCATCCCCTTCGAGTGTAGCGGCCTCTCCCAACCACCGCCACGCGTCTTGTAGTGTCTCTCCGCTCATCCTGACCTCGCTATGTGATCTTGTTAAACACTCTAACGCGAATGCGGGCTCCTGTCATCTCTACAAGTCATCTCCACAGCTTGTAGAGCGCCCTCGCTGAATGTCTGTGAGTGTAGGCTGTCTTTCCGTAACCATCATGTTAAGCTCCTGTCGAGTCACGTAACGCAGGAGCGCTCATGTGCGACCCCTCACCCTGATGATCACGCTCCTAGCGCTGTTTGCAAAGCCTAGCCTAGCGAAGCCTAGCGGAGCTCTACACGCGGAGCCCTCACGCCCCGCGAGCTTCGCGCCTCTCAGCATCGAGGGGATGAGCGGGGTCTGGGCGTGGAGAGACCTCTCTCTCCCCGCTCAGCTCCTCAATCTCTTACGTGACTACCTACCTCCATCCCCTCGCTTTGAGCAGAGCGCGCGACAGCTCTCAGGGCTCTCACTTGGCTCTTGGTCACCGATGAGCGCCCGAGCAGAGGGGCTCGACTTAAGGCGTGGTTTGATCTTGATGAGGGGCGCGCGTGGCGCATGGAGGCTCTTGGTCGCCTTCCGCCCTCAGCGCGCAGAGGTCGCGATCAGTGAGCTGAGGGCGGGGCTCTCTCTCTTTGCGCCTGCCTTCACACAACGCATGAGCTGTGCTCCGCGCGCGCCGACAGGTGAGAGCGGAGGAGGGGGGTGGTTGACGTGTGACACCCCTCAGGTCCGAGAGGCGCCCCCCCCGTCATGGCTGAGCGCAGAGCTCGAGCGTGGGGCGCTGTGGGCGTATGTGCCTGCACCTGCGCTCCCAACGGACCTCCTCCCGCTACAGCGCGCCCCTCGCTCCTCGGAGCTCACGCCTCTGTGGAGCTCAGCCGAGCTCCATGTAAGCCTTGAGGGGGATGAGCTCTTGGCGAGCGTTGAGATGAAGGCTCCTTACCACCCTATCGTGAGCCTCTTGAACGGTATAGAGAACGGAGAAGATCAGCTCTCATGGGTGCACCCGAGCTCTCCGCTAGACCTGTCTCTCAAGCTCACCACACATGAGCTGGCGCTCTTTGAGCCCTTCAAGGCGCGCTTCCCTTGGGTCCCAGTCCTCATGCGCTGGGTTGAGGCGGGCTGGGACGGTGGACTCTTGCTGACCTTTGATGGGGGGCTCGATCACCCGGTCTTATTAGTTGGCCTTCAAGAGCATCCATGGGCCTGGGACCAGCTCACGACGACCCTCGCGCGTAGCGTCAACGCTCAGCTCGTGCGTGAGGGTGAGAGCGATGACGCGCGTCTCGTGTTTGGCGAGGGCGAGGGGCGCTGGAGCCTCCCTGTTGGGCGGGTGACCTCTCATCTCCTGCTTGGGCTCTACCCTACTGACCTTAAGCGGAGGACCTCTGGCCTCTTTAGCGCCTCCCCTGGAGCACACTTAAAGCCACTCACAGAGCCGGGGGTCAGCGGGCTGTTCATAGACCCAGGCGCGCTCGGTCCTGTCGACCGAAGCCTAGACTTGAGCCTACTTGAGCCCGTGCTCAACGCCCTCCTAGCGGGTCAGTTTGAGCGCCTCGTCGACCTCCCTCATGATGGAGCGCAGGTCATCGGGCTCGCGGAGTCTCTCGCGAGGCTCTCTGAGGTCAGACGGGACCCCTTTTTACGCTGGATGAGCCGACGCTCACTCGCTCGTCACACCACGCTCCCCTTGCTCCTCTCTCTCCATGAGCTCCTCCGCCTCACCATGATGGTCACAGAGGGGGTGACCGTGACGATTCGGAGCTATCTAGGGACGCTCTCTAGGCTACGCGCTGAGCTCCGCTGGAGGCTCCTGTGAGCCACTTGATCTGGAGGCTAACGTGCGCTCTCTTTTTCAGCGTCACGCTCCTAGGCCTCACCTCGTCGAGGCTCCTCGCTCAGCAGACACGAGCTGGGTCAAGCTCCCCGCTAGGAGCGCTCCATACTCGGCTGACAGTGGGTGACACGCTCCACTTGCTGATCTCACACGCTGAGCTCCCGCCCTTCAAGCCGAGCGGCGCCCCCTGGGACTACGGGTCGGGCGCTCCTGACGCCTTCCTCAGCGTACGATACCCCCAGCGTCTACGCCCATCACACAATGAGACGCTACCTTGGGATCACGCCTCATCACGCGTCACCCTAGAGAGCGCGCTGATCCGCGATGAGCTCCTCCCTGTTTGGCTGTTCTCCTTGAGCTTCGTCGACCTCACTGAGGTCGCTCATGAGGGGGTAGAGGTAGCGATCTACGATCAAGACCCGATCGGTAGACAGCTCATTGATCACCTCACGATCCCCGCACCTAGCCACCTACAAATTGGCCAGCTCTTATCCTTAACTGGGCCTGAGGGGGCGACCTTATATTTTGAGTGGAGAGCCCTCGCCCGCGCTCGTCAGGTGACGGACGTGACCCCCATCGCGCCCGTGGACCGACGTGTCCTCCGAGCTACGAGCTCGAGTGACCCGCGACCAATCGTGGCCTCAGATCATCGAGAAGCGCAACGATTATATCGAACCTATGTCAAAGCGCAGCTCATGGGTGATCACCTTGGAGCCCAGACCGCTCTGCTTCAGCTCACACAGCGTTACGCGAACACTCGCTATGGACGCAAAGCGCTCCGACTCCTCGCCCCGCTCGCTCGATAAGACAAGGAGCCCTCAATGACTCGCCCTACGCCCACTCAGCTCGAATCACTGCTCAAGGCTCTACAGGCACAGCGTCACTCAGGTGACCCCTTGAGGCGCTGGGTGCTCTGCCGTGGCTCACAAGGCTTCATCAGCGTCTCACCGAGCGAACGCCCAAGCCACCTCGCGGTCAGGGCGGCAGCGGGTCGCTCACTCGCTCGCCAGCTTGAGCAGGGAGAGGCGGAGCTGTTTTATAGCCTTGGGATGACCCGTAAGAGCGCGGCAGACCCCTTCATCGCCGCTTACCCCGCGAGCACAGAGGCGGAGCGCCAAACGCTCTCTGAGCTGATTGAGCAGCTAATGGAGCGGATGTACCTCCACGAGGGAGAGGACCCGACGCTCAAGCTCTATGAGATGCAGGTCCCTGAGCTGAGCGGGTCAACGCTCCTAGACGCGATGAAGCGCGTGAGTCAAGAGCGCACTCATCAAGCTCGACAGAAGCTGTATTGGGCCTTCGTCAAAGGACAGCTCTTGCTCTCGCTCAAGGGAGAGCCACGCCGAGAGGCGATCGGCCCTCTCTCTAAACCAGAGGAGCTCCTTCAGACGCTGAGCGACTTTGAGCTCGAGGAGTACTCAAGCATCACAGGCTACAGCTCCGCGGCGGTCTTTAGCACTTGGGAGGGGGCGCTCCGCTGTCACCCTGATGGCCGGCTCTTAGTTGAGGTGAGAGGGAGGGCGCTCCTCCCTCTGCTCCTCGAGAGGGGGGTTGGCTCCCTCTTGATTAACCCACGCGGGACAGTGGGTGGAGAGCTCTATCGAAATGAGCTCACCTCTATGGAGGAGGCGATGATCGAGTGGGAGCGCCGTTAAGCGCCTTGATCGACTGAATATCTGAGCGCAGGTGGAGACTTTGACAGCGCTACACTTTCCCGTCACAACCTCTCTAAACGCTCAGCTCCACGAGGGAGGCTCTATGTGCTCAAGAGCTCAAAAGTCCGGCGCGCTCATCACGCTCCTCTGCGTCATCTACTCCACACCAATGGCGGTCTACGGGGCACCTAAGGTCGCCCCCTCGGCAGAAGAGGTTAAGCCTCAAGCTCAGCGAGGAGCGCCTGAGGTTGCTACGGACGACGGTTCTGGTGACAAGAGCGACGGCTTTGGTGACGAGGGCGACGGCTTTGATGACCTGGTCATAGAGCCCATCAAGGCGCCTCCCCCTCCCTCAGCGCTACGCGTAGATGGTTTCGTGCGAAGCCACTGGGCTGCTTGGACCCAGCGCTCAGCTGAGGAGCTCTGGGCGAAGGGCAGACAGAGCCTTGACTTGAGCGCGCGGTACAAGGCAGACGGGCTGAGGCTACGCGTAGATGGACATGTAGAGTATGACCTCCTCTACCCCTACGATGAGCGTCGAGAGACCCCCTTGATCGACCCTGGACAGCGCGCCACTTATGAGCGCCAATATATCCCAGGAGAGCAGTTGATCGCGTATCGATGGGGCTCGGTCGAGCTCTCGACAGGACGGCAGATTGTCACCTGGGGTGAGGCGGATGGGTTGACCACCCTCGACATGATCAACCCGAGAGATCAGCGTGAGCCAGGGGTCGCGGACATCGA
>Ga0181593_10001190_pt1 | contig 23378 bp, 24 predicted proteins | sample 071ome_19_FD_133756 | JGI IMG/M metagenome (GOLD analysis project Ga0181593, IMG submission 133756) | Coastal salt marsh microbial communities from the Groves Creek Marsh, Skidaway Island, Georgia - 071413AT metaG (megahit assembly) | ecosystem: Environmental > Aquatic > Marine > Intertidal...
CCTCTATTAAAAATAGGCAGAATCTCAATAACAACGATTTGAAGCCCCAATATATAGCCCCTCAATGACCGAAAATACCATATACTTGCCATCCGAGAAATGGTGCCATTGAAAACGTTTCTTGCAATCGCGGACTTTTTTACCCCTAAGAATGCACTTTGAAAAGATTTGAGCCTCGTTACACTTGTATTAATACACTTAACTTCGATTCGCGACAGCATTATAAGAAGATTTAGATAAATATCTCAATAGCAACTGCGACAACAGGATACATAAAACAGTCTCTGGAATAACATAAGAACTATTATATGTCAGAGAATATAGCCAAACTGGTTCTCCCTGAGGGGCGTATGAGGCAAAAAAGAGGACGCCAGACAGCCAGTGGAAAAAGAGTCTGCCGATTCCCGCTGCTGCCAATGCTATGGCAGCAGCCAAATAGTAATGGCGTGAATTCTTGAAGCGCGTCGCCAATCCACTAAGTGCCGCCATACAGCCCGAGGCCATTGGATAGTCCAACAATACCTGTGCGGGATGATAAAAAAAAGGGTTTAATACAAAATCGACAAGACCGTATAAAGTGCCACTTAACAAACCTACCCGGCTGCCTCTCCTGAGTGCCAAGACAACGATGGGCAGTAGACTTAAATTAATAGATCCCCCAAAGGGCAATTGTATAAAACGCGTAAGTGTTCCTAAGACAACCGCCAGGGCAACAAAAACCCCAATCTCAGCATTTTTTCTAATCCGCGTCACTGAATATGCCCGTTATTAAATCTACCTAAAAAAGCTCAGTTTAAACGCTGTATTATCACATACCCCATTGGGATACTCAACACCTCACTCAATGCCCCTATCGCCAACTGCACTACGGCCTCTTCAAATACGGGGAGCAATTCCCCAGGGCCAAAAAAGCCTAAATCGCCTCCATCTTGAGCGTTAGGTGCAAGTGAGAATTGCTGTGCTAGAGGGGCAAATTCTTCTCCAGCATGAAGGCGCTGGTGTATATCGCGGGCTGCTGTTTCAGTTTTAACCAATATGTAGCGAGCCCGCATTTTTCCATCTATTATAGCTCGGACCGCTTCCATATTATCTGATATGGCTTGCTTGATAAAGGGGTCAGAGGATCTCTCTTTAGCTTTCTTATAATATTCGAGAGCAGGTAAGTAGCGCTGCTGTTGACTATGCAGGAACGCTATATTGTTGAATCCTTCCACATCTCTGGGGACCAACTCGGCCAGCTTTTCATAGTGAAAGATCGCTCTTTCTATTGAATCTCCCTGTGCATTATAAAAGCCCAATAGGCGATGAGCCTCTGGATTATTCCCATCTAACGAAAGGGAGGTGTCCAAATGTGCCTTGGCGAGATCTAGCTGTTCATCCTGTAAAAGAAGAAAAGCAAGTGCGCTGTGTACTGCAGAGTTATCAGGTAAGAGTTTTCTGGCGTAGTCAACGGAGGCGATAGCTGAATCGAGTTGCCCCATCGCAAGATGGGCTTCCCCAATACGCGAATATAAGACCAGCTGCCCCGGCTCCTCCTTTAGAGAAGATCGAAGCGCATTTAACGCTTCGGGAAACTGACCCGTTTGCATATACATGGCAGAAATTCTATTCAGAAACGGCGCACTACCTGCGCCAGCTGAAAGTGCCTTTTCATATTCTGCAAGGGCTAGCTCTAATCGGCCCTGTTCCAGATAGAAATCGCCCTTTTGAACCCATTCTAACATACCTTCCTCTTGGGCTATTTCTTGGGCAGAAACCCCCAAAGCCCAAAGAAATCCCAGCAGGTAAAACAACCATACCATTAACACTACCTCCTCCAAAAATCGGGGACAAGTAAAACTAGAAGCGTCCCCAGTTCAAGCCGTCCTAGCATCATGCAGAAGGCTAAAAACACCTTACCAACTGATGGTATATGCGCGTAGTTTTCGATCGCCCCGACCCGCGCCAACCCTGGACCAATATTCCCCAAACAGGCCGCAACCGACGTGGCAGCCGTAATAAGATCCAACCCCAGGGCGGACATGAAAATTGCACCGAGCGCGAATAGGAGAATAAAGCTAGCAAAAAATACTAAGATCGAACGCACGACCTCTTCATTAACTACACTTCCACTAATACGCACAGACATCCGTGCCTGAGGCCTAAAAACGCGATACGTCTCCTGGTAAGCCACCTTAAAAACGACCATTATACGAGCGATTTTCATCCCACCAGCAGTAGATCCAGCACAGCCTCCTACAAACATAAGACAAACTAGAAGCATCTTCGAAAAAGCTGGATAAGCATCAAAGTTATCAGTACTAAAGCCGGTTCCCGTTAACACTGCGAGTGTCTGAAAACTCGCGTAGCGCATCGCCTCGAAAAAACCATCATGCCGTTCCGATATATTGATGGCGATACACAAACTGACAACGAGCGTTATAGTTAAGTAAACTCGCAGCTCTCCATTTCTCCAAAGAGCATTAAACCGCCCCCTGAGCACCAGGAAATAGAGGGTAAAGTTAACTCCTGCAAGGAGCATAAAAAGCGTCGTTATTACATCGAGACCCAAACTATCAAAGTGCCCAACACTCGCATTCTTTGTTGAATATCCCCCCGTTGCGAGGGTGGAAAAAGCGTGGCAAATAGCATCAAAGGGTTGCATGCCAAAAAGCATAAAAAGAAGGGCTGCAGATGCCGTCATACAGGCATAAATCTTCCAAAGAGCAAGGGCGGTTTCTTTAATCTTTGGCCGAAGCCCCTCTGTCATTGGTCCCGGAACTTCAGAGCGAAACAGCTGCTTTGCACCCACGCCAATCTGCGGAAAAATAGCGACAAACAGCACTATGATACCCATCCCGCCTAGCCAATGGCTCGTCATCCGCCAAAAGAGAAGCGCTTTAGGTATGGATTCGATATCCGTTAAAACCGTTGCGCCCGTTGTAGTAAACCCGGAAACGGCTTCAAAATAAGCATCTATATAATGGGGAAAGATGTCAGCCACATAATAAGGTAGGGCTCCGAAGAGTCCAACCAACAACCATCCAAAACCAACTACGGCCAGGGCATCTCGTCGGTAAACTGTATCCTCGCTAGAACGACCCCACAAAAAAAAGATAGCTCCACACATACAGGTGCATGCCATAGAGATAGCCAGGGCGAACCCTGCCTGGGGTTCGCCATAATAATAGGCTACGGGCAGACAAAGGCCCATGGTAAGCCCCAGTGCAAAGAGCAGATTCCCTAAAAGTCGGGATATTATCCGCCCATTCACTTATTAACCTCGCCCCATCAGAGGCTTGCGAAACATCCGCTCAACTTGTGGTCGAACCTGAGGAGTTGTAAATACAATGACGGTATTTCCAGGGCGGATGACGTCGCTTCCACTTGGCACGTACACGCCCGACTGCCCAGCCACAGCACCGATCATAGCACCACGTGGGAAATTCGTATCGATCAAAGGCTTATTGACAATTCGACATCCCTCTGCAGCGATCATTTCGAGAATTTCACCGCGACCATCTGCCAGCACAGAAGTGGAAGCGACTTCTCCTTCGCGCACGTATTTTACTATCTGGCGCGCGGCGAGAAGACGTGGACTTATTGCAGCATCAATGCCAAGCTGTTCATATATTGGGCCGTAGTCAGGCCTGTGAACCAAGGCTACTACCTTTTTACACCCCAACCTTTTGGCCAACAAGCCCGCCATTAAGTTGGTTTCATCATCGGGACTTACGGCAATAAACACATCGACATTACCCGCGCCCTCTTCTTCTAAAAGTGGCAAGTTAGTTCCATCGCCGTTCAGGATCGTAGTATCGTGGAGCATCTCCGCCAATTGGTCGGCGCGACGCACGTCGCGCTCAATTAATACGACATCGATATTGAGTCGCTCCAATTCACGCGCAACGGAGAACCCGATCTCTCCCCCCCCAACCAACATGACGCGGTGTGCCGAACGCTTTCGCGTTTTTCCAAACAGGCCTTCCACAGCGTCCATACTTTCCCCTCGCCCAACAACAAATACCTCGTCATCGGCCTGGATTGAATCAGCGCCGCTTGGTATGAGCAATGCGCCTTCCCGCAGGATACCGGCAATGCCAATCCCTTTTCCCAGCAAAAACTCTTGCGAAACGTCGTAGAGAGGACGATCGAGCAAGGGATTATCCCCATCGATTGCCAGCTGTATCATCTCGATGCGATTGTCGGCAAAATTCTCCACCATGATCGCACCTACACTACGCACCTGTTTAGTGATTTCTATCGCGGTGAGCATCTCGGGGCTAATCAATAAATCAACCCCAAAATAGCCGTAGAACACCCCCTGTTCATTGGGCATGTGCTCCCGATTTGACACGCGCGCAATGACGCGCCGAGCACCAAGCTCTTTGGCCATTATAGACGCGAGTATATTGCTTTCATCCTCGCTGGAGGTAGAGATAACCAAATCGGCCTGGGAAGCACGCGTTTCCTCCAAGGCGCGGAGACTGGCACCATTACCCCGCCAAGCGAGGACATCCATATTCTCTTCCACTGCAGCCAACGCGGCCGGATCCCGATCAACCACCGTCACATTGTTACCTTCGCCCACCAAGACGGAGGTGATGTATTTTCCTACTTCTCCAAGCCCAACGACGATGATGTCCAACGCTTATTAGCTCCGTTAAGACCGCAGCTTCTTGAGGACTTCCTGCGTAATCTGTTCCACTAATTCATTTGGGTTTTCCTCGCCTCCACCTGCAAGAGGCAGCTCGCTCCGCTCACAGGAGGGTCGCCCCACAATCCCAAATCGTTCACGGAGATCGATCAGTTCATTAACATGCCCTTCTGAAAGCGTTTTTACTTGCCCTAATTGATGTGCAACAAGCGCAATTTTTGCAAAGTGCTCCACCGTTTCCATCTTGAAATGGGCATCCATTACGTCTTTACCCAATGTTACAGCACCGTGGTTCGCCATTAATATCGCATCATAGTCTTTCAAAAGAGGCTTCATCGGTTCAACAATATCGGGACCACCGGGCGTGCCGTAATCTGCCAGGGGGACGCCTCCTAAGCTAACGATCACCTCAGGCAAGACGCACTGCGTTAGCTCGATACCAGCTACGGCAAAACCCGTAGCCGTTGGAGGATGCGCGTGCACCACAGAATAGACATCTGAGCGAAGTTTATATATTTCTAAGTGCATGCGGATCTCCGAGGAAATTCGCATTGTCCCTGCAACCTGTTGGCCGTCCAGATCGCATATTGCCAACATATCTTCCGTAATAAATCCCTTACTTACACCGGTGGGCGTACAGAGGATTCTATCGTCCTGCATGCGAACGCTAATATTTCCATCATTAGCCGCCACGTATCCGCGCTGGTAAACGCGGCGCCCTACTTCACATATCTCCCTACGCAAGGCATAGGCCGAATTCATTCGACGTCCTTTCTGTTCATTCTATTCACTTCGGTTTTGAGAGCTGCCCTTCCAACATAAAACCACCCCAGGCCCCCTGGCATTGCTACATTTAAGACAAACATGCCAAGTGCTGCATTAAATGCGGGTACAGGATTAAAACCTCTCTCGCTAAAGAGCCATACTGCAACACCTTCTCTAATTCCAATATCCAAAAAGCTAATGGGCACCAGCGACTTCACTGCGAATATGGCCGGCGCCAATAAACCCTCTTCAAAGGAGGGCCTCACATTTCCACTCAAAAGCAGGTAAAACTGTAGGAAGAATACACCATTAAATAGGCTTCCCCACAGACAAGAAGCAAACCAAGCACGCTGTGGCACGATTGAAAAAAGAGCACTGACTCTTTCTCCGAGTTTGCCCAGACGAATCGTTTCGCCATTGCGAACAAATAATATAGTGCCAATACCCAACAAGAGCAGGAAAAAACCGGTGAAAAAGAGAGCGTACATTTTTAGTATGGCAAATGCGAGACAGCCAAAAAGAATGGTTATCGCCATAGAGATCCCCCTATCGGCAGCCGCGAGCAGAGCGATGCTGCCCCTTTCGGCGGAGAAAACCACGCCCCTTCCCAACTCTCCGATCCTACCCGGTGTGAACATGCCTAATCCCATGCCAGCTAATAGAGAAGTCAACGCCTTTTTTCGCGTTACCGTAGGCATTAAATGAACGAGTAGAACATGCCATTTTTCTGCTTGTATAACTATCCCAATAACGGACAGACCTGCAGCAACACCGACATGAAAAGGAGAAAGTTGGGCAGCTGTACGGTAGAGCTCATCGAGCCCCAACCACCATACAAGAGCAGCCGTCGCCACTAGACCGATAACACATTGAAGGGCAAATAACAATCTGTGGTTGGCTAGGGACAAAAGAATTCGAATATCACTGGTTTAACATGAGGTAGGATTTTGCTGCAAGGGCAAAATGGATAGCAACCCCCGGTGGGGCTTGGGAATAATATGAGCAGCTACCACCTCGCCTAGGCCCTCAGCAGCCTGTACTCCCACCGTTACAGCTGCCTGCACGGAAGCTACGTCACCCCGCACGACCCCAGTAACCAATCCCCCTCCCACCTGTTGCCACCCGAGAAACTCGACCTGAGCCGTTTTGGTCATGGCATCGATTGCCTCCACCATAGTGACCCAACCCCTAGTTTCTATAAATCCAAGCGCATCCTTCATTGCGGGCTTCCCATATAAGCTTTCTGTGTAGCATCAGCGGCTATAATAGAGGTGAGCAGACGGACAGTCAAGAATCATCCCTTTCAATCAATTAAACGTCCCTACGCTTTGAAAAGAAACTGTATAACGTCTCCATCTTCGACCACATACTCTTTACCCTCAAGGTGCAACTGCCCTATTTCGCGCAGCTTTACCAAGCCACCAGCCTCAACTAAGTCGGTATATTTAGCTACTTCTGCCCTGATAAAACCCGTCTCCATATCGCTATGGATTCGCCCGGCCGCTTGAGGTGCACACATTCCTCGGGGCAACTGCCAAGCTTGTAATTTATCATTGGCCAAGGTGTAAAAAGTAACGAGGTCCAGTAATTTATATCCCCCATGAACAACGCGATCTACCCCGCCAGCTAAATCACCCAGCTCTTCTAAAAAAAGCTGTCGATCTTCTTCCTCTAAATCATTTAGTTCTGATTCCATTCCAACGGCCACTGGAACGACATGATCTTCGCCAAAATGACTCTTGAGATTATCATAATGGCTACCCCCCTGAGGATCATGCCCTTCACTCATATTAGCCAAAAATAGCATGGGTTTGATCGTTAAAAGTTGGTGTCCCTTGAGCACATCTCGCTCTTCTTTCGATAGAGAAAGCGATCGCAAGGACTGACCCCGGTTGATTGTCTCTCGGGCTTTTTCCACGGTTGCCAATTCTAGTTTCTGAGTTGACCGCGGATTCGAACGCACGACCTTTCCAAGATGTTCAGCCGCTCTTTCCAAGACCGCTAAATCGGCCAAAAGAAGCTCAGTCTCAAGCGTTTCAATATCTCTTATCGGATCTACACTTCCATCTACATGCGTTATTTCGCCGTGTTCGAAACAGCGCACAACGTGAATCAAAGCATCCGCTTCACGAATATGGCCGAGAAATTGATTTCCCAAGCCCTCACCCTGATGAGCACCTCGAACCAGACCTGCTATATCCACAAATCGAATTGATGCTCCAACGCAGCTTTTTGGACTAACAAGCATTTCCAGTTTTTTTAGCCTATCGTCGGTTACTTCTACGATCCCAACATTCGGATCAACCGTGCAAAATGCGTAGTTTGCCGCCTCGGCATGCCCTTTAGTCAGTGCGTTAAATAGAGTTGACTTACCGACGTTGGGCAGTCCAATTAATCCTATGTCTAATGGCATCTGCTCACCTTATTTACATATTATAATTTATGTGTTGCTGTTAGGAGTCGACAATACATTGGGCTCGACGATAATTGTTTTTTCTCTCTTCATAATGGCCTGGCCTGGCGCGCCCCCCTTGGGCTTACTCACATATTTGGCGAGCGTGTAGACCACGGAAACTTTTTTGGCAGATTTCCCTTTGCTCCAAAAGGCTGCCACACCGGCTGCATCCTCTATAGACTGCTTGCTGGGCTCTTCTTTTCTCCCATCCCTACGCAATATGACATGCGATCCTGGATACCCGTGGGCGTGAAACCAAATATCATTCTGTGCCGCCATCTTGTGAGTCAAAATATCATTTTCCTTGTTGTTCCGGCCTGCCAGCACAGTCCACCCATCCCTTGTAATATATTGCCTGGGATGAGCATTCGGTCCATCCTGCCGCTTCCCATTTCTTGATGGCATTCCACCCGACTTCTTTCCTTTGATCCCTCTATTCTCCAACCATTCCTCTATTTCGCGTGCTTCTTCATCTGTGCTGTTTGCTAGGCGGGATTCACGGTCCGCTAGCTCTTTTTCAAAAAGCTCCTCCCGCTCGATTCGCTGCGGTAAAAGCTTTTCTCTGCGCTGTAGTTTTTGCGCCTTTTTTAAAAAATTAGCCGCGTTTTCTGCCGCTGCTAGCTGGGGGTTGAGCTTTACCAGACACGTGCCAATACCCGCCGGATCAAAAACATCCTGTAACTCGATCTCCTCACAAGCAATTGGAATGGCATCTATCTGCGCTAGAATAATATGACCTTTCCGCTCCCATTCAGAAGCCTTTTCGACTTCTTTTAAGTCCGCCCTCAGCGCCGTGAGTTTTTTCCGACTGCTCTTTAACTCTCTTCTGAGGAGTTGGTGAAGCCCTTCCCGTTGACGGCGCGCACGTTCGGCTTGGCCATTTTCCCTTGTGGTATAACTCACCGCAGCGCTGATAGAAGCAGCTTTTTCTATAGGTTCCCCCTGGAATAATCGCTGGGGTAACACACCGGAGAAATGCCATCTGCTTTTCAGGAAGTAGGCGTATCCCACGCGTTCTTGAGCCTCTTGAAACATGGACTCACCCGCCCCCCATATAGCACGTAAATTTGCTCTATTACATTCCATTTCTGGCTCTAATCCGGATCGATAGAATACCTCTTCCATCTGCTGACGATCCAACCCCACCAATAAGCGGCGACAAGTTTCGCCAAGCTTAGCCAGATCCGAACCAGAGACGTTTTCAATAAATGTTCTTTCTGCATCGACTCCTGGGAGAAAGCGATTAGATCCCCTTGGCGCCACATACACCTGACCTGCTCGTATTCTCTCTTGGCCACCCCATGCCCCGAGGATTTCCCCCGTCCGATCACTGGTCAAAGCACAGGCGACTCGGTTGTTTAAAAGCTCGAAAAAGAGTGCACCATACGATCGATCACCGCGCTGATTTTCGCGCTCTAACCTGATGTGAATCACCCGATCCCGTCCCGAAACGCACACATCTATGATGCGCGCCCCAGCCAAATAGCGTTCGGCGCCTTCGCCTTGAGCGACGGGTGCCTGTTTTCGCTCCCCGCTGAGCAGTCGCAGCGTCCCCTCGCGACGGCACTCTGCCAAAAGAGCACAGCTTTCACTCTGCATGAAAAGCACGTCTCCTCGCGTATTCGCGGCTGAAATAGCCCGACCGAGCAAGGCTTCTCTCAGTTCGGCTGCCAGTGCCCATACAGTGTAATAATCGTAAGCCATTCCGCCGGAGAATCCCTTTCTTTCCCGTTACATAGAAGAAGGGCGAGAGTGGTAACACCCTCGCCCTCCCAACAGACTCCGCTTTATCTGGTTAAGAAATACGACGAAGGCTATCGCGCAAACTTTCTAAGGTATCTCCATACTCGACCAATCGGCCTCGCTCTTTCTCTACAACATCAGCGGGAGCGTTAGCGATAAACTTTTCATTCGAAAGCTTTCCATTCATACTCTGAACGAGCTTTTCAAACTTAGCAACTTCTTTTTCCAACCGAGCTCGCTCCACCTCAAGGTCTATAATACCCTCCAAGGGAACAAAAATCTCCAGCGAGCCCACCACGGCACTACCCGAGGCAGGTGGAGGGACCAACGAGACTCCAACCGTAGTTTCGCTTGCGCGAACAAGGCCTTTTACCAAGGGAGCAATGGCTTCGAATTCCCCTATACCATTTTCGTTGGGAAGAGATAATACTACGGGTATTCGCGTTGCTGGTGGCACGTTCATTTCTGAGCGAATCGTGCGCACTGCAGTCACGATTTCCTGCACCCGGTCCATATTGCGCTCAGCCTCTGGGTCGATAAGCCCATCCAGAGGTTCTGGCCAAGAGGAAACGACAATGCTTTCAACCGAGTTATCCACCTTGGGCAAGGCCTGCCAAAGAGATTCGGTCATAAAAGGCATTACTGGATGGAGCAATCGCAGAGCGGTCTCAAGTATTTCAACGAGGTTCCTCTGAACAGGCTGGCGCAGTTCCGGCTGATCAGCCTGCAAACGCCCCTTAGCCAATTCGAGATACCAATCACAGTAATCTCGCCATAAGAAATCGTATAGAGCGCGGATGACATCGCTAAAGCGATAGTCTTCCATTCGACTGTTAACTTCTGCAATAGTTTGAGCGAGTCTACTCCAAATCCATCGATCGGCTAACTCATCGCACCCTCGTTCAGCAGTTCCCGGAACGTAGCCGTCCATATTCATGGTCACAAAACGAGCGGCGTTCCAAACTTTATTTCCAAAGTTACGCCCCATTTCCGCGCTAGCAGACGATTGCACGACGTTGTCCTTCACCTCAGCATCAAAACGCACGTCTTGCACTGCACCGGCCTGTGCCAATAGGCTAAAGCGGGTGGCATCAGCACCGTAGAGATCAACCAGATCTAGCGGATTTAAACCCGTGCCCAGACTCTTACTCATCCGACGACCATCTTTGGTGAGAATCGTTGGATGAACAAGTACTGTTTTAAAGGGAATCTCATCCCGACACTCGATTGAGGTCATGACCATGCGCAACACCCAAAGATAGAGGATATCGCGCCCCGTTATCATAAGGTCGGTCGGGTAAAAATAGGACAGGGATTCGGTTTTTTCTGGCCAACCTAGCGTGGCAAAAGGCCAAAGAGCCGAAGAAAACCACGTGTCGAGCACATCGGGATCTTGCACCCAAGATCGGCCCCCACAGTCAGGACACGCCTCCGGCTTCTGCACGCGCACGTGAGGTTTCGCACCATCCGCCACGGAAACGCGAAAACTCCCCTCGGCAAAGGCCTTTTCCGGATCGAGTCCCCCCATCGGAATAAGTCCATCGCGGCTACATTCCAAACAGTACCACGCCGGAATGCGATGTCCCCACCATATCTGCCTCGATAGCGCCCAATCGCGAATATTATCCAACCATTCGATCGCATAAGCATTAAACCGATCTGGGACGTATGAAATTTGCCCAGAAGTCAATATGGAACGCGTCTTCTGCGCAAGCGCTTCCATATTCATGAACCACTGCTCCATAGGCAACGGTTCGATAACCGTACCACACTTGTCGTGATGTGGAACGGCGTGCGGATGATCTGCCACTTCGACGAGCAAGCCCGCTTCATCCAATTCGGCAATAAGCTGCTTGCGGCAGGCATATCTATCCAACCCTGCAAAGCGACCAGCCTCTTCTGTCATGATCCCATCAAACCCAATAACCTGTATCTGTTCAAGTTCGTGACGCTCCCCAATTGCGTAGTCGTTGGGATCGTGACAGGGCGTAACTTTAACGGCTCCGCTGCCCATTTCAGGATCGGCGTATTCATCTGGGACAATGGGAATGGCTCGATCGACGAGAGGCACTACAACCTGCTGACCAACCGCCTCTGACCACCGCTTGTCGGAGGGGTGTACCGCAACCCCGGTATCACCCAACATCGTCTCCGGACGCGTGGTTGCAACGACAACGTCTGGCCCCCCCTCCAAACCGGGATAGCGAATGTGCCAAAGGTGTCCGTCGAGGTCGCGTTCTTCGGTTTCTAAATCTGAGATCACCGTCCTACATTCGGGACACCAGTTAATCATGCGGCGCCCCCTATAAATCCATCCCTGATCCCCAAAGCGCTCAAAAGCTTGAAGGACAGCTTCTACATACCCTTCGTCTAGGGTAAAACGGGCACGTCGCCAATCGTAACTAGAGCCCAACTTACGCAGCTGGTGGTATATCGCATCACCGTATTTATCGCGCCAGGCATGTATTTTCTCAAGGAGCGCCTCTCGACCTACATCGTAGCGACTTAACCCCTCCTCGGCTGCCAGCTGCTGCTCCACCTTCATCTGCGTTGCAATTCCGGCGTGATCCGTCCCCGGCAGACAGAGCGTTTCGTACCCCTGCATACGCTTCCAGCGAACTACCAGATCGTGAATCGCATGCTGTATCGCATGCCCCATATGCAGCTCTCCCGTAACGTTGGGAGGGGGTATAGTGATACAATAGGGCATTTTGTCGGGATTGGGATCGGCGTGAAAATAGCCCTTATCTTCCCAATAGGCATACCACTTTTCTTCGGCGCCTTTGGGATCGTATGTCTTTTCAAGTTCTGGATTCATATCTCATTGCGTTCATTATTAATTAACAAGCTTAAAACCAAATATAGACCCTCTATGAAAGATTGACAATGTCGCTTGTCAAGGGTGGCCTGCTTATTGCTTTTTGGAGAATAAGCACCTCCAAAGGAGATAATTCTATGATAAATTGGGTATGTGATTTGCCAGTAAAAATCTATCGTTTAATCAGCCTTGTATTCGCACTTAGCACGGTCACGCTTTTTATCTCCGCTCTTCCCGTGCTCTTTCTGTCCCTGTTTTGGCTTAACTAAAGGAAAAAAATTCCAAGGGGGTTTTCTCCGTGTTCGCCCCTATATAGTTTTCGGTCCATATTCTTCGGTATCCTTCTCCACATTCAACTCCGTGAAGAGTCGTCATGCCAGACTGGGCCACTTTATTAACCGAACAGCGAAATCCTGCCAGTGAGCACATCGATGAAGTTTCAACGATTGAAATGCTCGCCATCATTAACAGTGAAGACCAACGCGTTCCACAAGCCGTCTCCGAAGAGCTACCCCATATAGCCCAAGCCGTCGATTTAGTCAGTAGCGCCTTTGACAAGGGTGGGCGCCTCTTCTATTTGGGAGCAGGAACAAGTGGTCGACTCGGCATACTGGATGCCTCGGAATGTCCCCCCACCTTCAGAGCACCTCACGACCAAGTCCAAGGACTTATAGCAGGTGGGCAGAGTGCCGTTTTCCGCGCCGTAGAGGGCGCAGAAGATGATCCAGAAGGGGCTGTAGGACAGCTTCAAAAACAGCGTCTCTCTGCCCGAGACGTCGTCATGGGGATTGCAGCGAGTGGAGTTACCCCCTATGTCTTGGGCGGCTTAGACCATGCCCGTTCCGTGGGATGTTCGACAATATTTTTTACCTGTAGCCCCCAAAAGACGCCCCCCCCTGTCGATATACAGATTGCTCCGCAAGTCGGCCCTGAGGTACTCACGGGTTCAACGCGCATGAAAGCTGGAACCGCGACAAAACTCGTTTTAAATATGATTACCACGGGGGCTATGATCCGCTGCGGTAAAACGTATGGCAACCTCATGGTCGACCTACGTCCCAGCAATAAAAAACTGATTGACCGGACCCAACGCATTTTCTCCACGCTAGCCGGGACAACAGAAGAAGAGGCCAAGCAGGTGCTTTCACAGGCTGCCGGAGATTTAAAAGTAGCCCTTGTCATGTCCCTATGCGACGCTCCCCCCGACCTCGCGAAAGAGCTCTTGGCTACCCATGCAGGCAGCGTTAAAAGAGCTGTTCTGGGATATTCTGGCGTATGAAGTATAGCGACTGGGATAAGGATCGAACCGAATTTTCCCAATTGGGCTTAGGCACCGTCGCGCTAGGTATGCCCTATGGGTTAGACAATGCGCCCCCTCCATGCGATGCGGACTGTATCGCCTTGATACACCGAGCAATGGAAGCAGGAATCCACTATATAGACACCGCTTCTGCCTATGGACGCAGCGAAGAGTTAGTGGGTAAGGCCTGTGCTTCAACCCCTTTCGAACCCGTCGTTTGCACTAAAATAACCCTACTCCCAGAGGATGATGCCCCCTCCCTTATTGCAAATTTTAAAAAGCAATTAGAGCAGAGCCGACATCTATTGGGGTTAGACACGCTCCCTCTAGTGAAGCTTCATAGCCAGCAGGGGGCATTTACGTTTCCAGTTCTGTTTGAAGCTATGATTCATTTTTCCGAACTCGGTTGGGTTGATCGTTGGGGCGCCAGCACCTACGGCTTAGCAGCACCCCTCCATGCGCTCTCCTTCCCCGACGTCTTTACAGCCCTGCAAGTGCCCTACAATGCTTTAGACCGCTCGGCTGCCTCTGATCTCTTTCCCCAGGCGAGGGAAGCAGGTATCGACATTGTAGTGCGTTCGATTTTTTTGCAGGGGCTACTTTCTGATTCCGTCAACCGACGGCTCCCCCCAACCATGTCCCCACTGGCCAATGCCTTGAGCATATTTAAGGGAACTGCAGCCGATGCCGGGCTTTCACCTGCAGAGCTAGCGTTCCGCTACGTCGCCTATCAGGAGGGGATTCGGGTGACTCTATTCGGAGCGACACTTGTTGAAGAGTTAGAACAGAACATGCGGTTTTATGAAGCAGGGCCGCTTCCAGCCGATCTCATTGAGCGCATACAGGACATAGAAGTAGCAGATATGGCCCTTCTCAACCCCGGTAATTGGCCACCCCACTTCTAACGCATAGGAGCTTCGCGATGAGCACTATCGGATATATGCACTGGGGAATTATTCCCCTTGAAGAGGATGTTTTGTCGGGCACTCCAACGGCATTGTATCCCCCTATGTTGAGCAACTTAGCCTTAGACCGAGGGGCAAGTATCTTTCTACGCCTGGATGCAGCCTCAACACATATTCAGATTGAAATAGGAACAACCGCTGTTTCAGCCCCTTCTGCAGCGCCCCCCTTCACGCTCTTTACTGGCGTAGAGGATGATACATTCCAGGAAGTGCCGGCCACCTGGAACTCTCGATATGACGGAGCAATGGCCCTCTTCAATTCGGAGATCGAAATGATTGGACCCTTTTTAAAAATCCACAATGGACATCCCAAAAGTATTATTGTCACTAGCGTGACTTTTAGCCAGGTCACCGCTTCATGAGCAGCGATCTTATTGGCCTTTCACAGAATAGACTTGACACCCCTCACCTCCTCTTGGATTTGGACCTTTTAGATCGCAACATTCGTCACATCAGTTCATACTGCCAACGGCACGGGTGCGGATGGCGCCCCCATAGCAAGGCACATAAATCACCCGACATCGCCCATATGCAGCTTCGCGCTGGAGCGCTTGGAATCACCTGTGCAAAACTGAGCGAGGCTGAAATGATGGTGAGACACGGCATTGAACGCGTTCTTTTGGCAAACCAATTAACGACTCAAACTAAGTGGGATCGCCTGGCGCAGCTTTTAGACCGCGCAGAAGTCATCGTAAGTATAGACGACGCGGCCGTCCTTCCCTGGGCTGCCCAAGCGGCTGGCAGGTACGGTGTGACGATACCCCTTGTCTTAGAGTTAGACGTGGGTATGGGACGCGTTGGATTACAGGATCTTCAGGCCACAGTCAGTCTAGCTGAGCAAATCCACCGTGACAGCTCTTTTACCTTTCGCGGCCTTATGGGGTACGAAGGTCATGTCCTAAACATCAAACCTGCCCCCCAAAAAGAAGCGGCCTGCAAAAAGGCCATCGGAATTTTACTCCAAGCTCGAGATGCGTTGGAAGCCAAGGGAATATCCTGCGATATTATTAGCGCTGGAGGAACCGGCTCCTATATGTATACAGCGGCTATCCCAGGGGTTACAGAAGTGCAGGCGGGCGGAGGCATTTTCATGGATGCAAAGTATCGCGATGAATTTTACGTAGAGGACCTCCATATGGCCCTCCGGGCAGTGACGACCGTAACTAGCCATCGGCCCGGACAGATAGTGACCGATGCCGGATTCAAAACCCTATCTGCACACCACGGACCGCCCCTCGTGCTATCGCATGAGGGCATCGTTTTAGAATATCTCTCTGCCGAACACGGAGTATACTCGGTGGCACAGGACAGGAACCTTCCGGCGCTTGGTGAGCGCCTCGAGCTGGCGCTGGGATACACAGACTCTACGACCGTTCTCCACGACCAGATATTCGGCGCAAGAGAGGGAATCATAGAAACGATCTTTCCTCTCGAAGGGCGTGGCCTGCTCACCTAATCTCATGAACCTACTACTCATCTCAATAGACAGCCTGCGTATCGACTACGTATCGCGTACCAATCCGCAGATACACACCCCCCGATTCGATGCGCTAACCCGTGATTTTTGTTTTTACAATGGACTTTTTTCTGCTTCGACCGCTACTAGGCCTGTGCACACATCTCTATTTACAGGTTTATATCCATTTGAACACGGCATAATGGGACAGAGCAGCAGTGCCATGCATATGGACCTCCCACACCTTTTTGCACAGGTGGAACAGGCCGGCTACCGCGTTCACTGCTTCTCAGAAGCGCACGAGCTGTTTACGGGCCTGAACTTCGCCCCCTATATGAGTCCACTCCACCCACCGTCTTTATCAGAAGCCCTTCATAATGCGCACCGACAACCCCGGTTTGTTTTTCTCCACTATTGGGGAGCGCATACCCCCTATGGAGCCGCCGATCAATCCGCCCTAGGGGAAACAGCAGAGCTCCTAAGAACGGGCAAAACCCACATTGTAAAGGGACGATACAAACAGGCAGTAGAACGCGTTTTAGATCGACAGATAGCGGCGGTACTCGATACAATTGACCCCAGAGAATGGAACGTAGTCATCTTTTCAGATCACGGTGAGAGTTGGACTGCGGAAGAACCCTATCATGGGTATACCCTGCGCAACTCCGTCCTGCGAATTCCACTGTATTTCCATTTTCCCGGTACGGGCAATCCCCCTCCCCCCAAGCCCGTTGCTTCTCTTATCGATTTATATCCGACTCTTCTAAACGTGGCGGGGGTTGAGCACAGCTATGCCGGATTTGCAACTGACTTACGGCAAGAAGATGAGAAACATTCCTACAAACTGGCTCAGATTCACCCCGATCCCATGCCCAACGACCTGAAAATACCTGGCAGTGAAACAAACCCATTCAGCCCTGTCACTGGTCCCCAATGGTGTCTATATGATGCTTTGACTAAGTATACCTATGACGAGAAACGGCAGGAGGGTTGGGGCGTTCAATCGCTGAGTGAAACCCCTATTTCTCTGAGGGAAACCGATCATCTCCGGTTCCAAAGCGCGATGGAGGACCTTGTTAGATCATCGCATGTATCCAAGTCACCTCCAGATAAATTAGAAGCCAAAGATGCGACACTTTTAGAACAGCGCCTGCGCGATTTGGGATACTTGGATTAGAAAGGGCGCGCTTATACGGTCACTAGCTCATGTTCCATCCGACTGAGGTCTATAAGCGCATAGGTGCTTGGCCCCAAACGCCCCATGACTTCGCCCGGATTTACCAACAGAGTTCCATTGTCCAGCTTTTCTCTGTGCGCAATATGGTCGTGTCCATAACAGACCAGATCTGCTCCCCCTGCTTCTGCAAGACGTCGAGCTATCGCGGGATAATGATTGGCCCGAATAGATCGCCCCGCGAGCTCTAATTCGGCCAGTGCCCCATGGATAGTAACGTGTGAAAAACGGCTCGCCTGATCTGTCAGCAACCATTGATCCCCGTCGTTATTGCCCCAAATAATATGAACCGAACCTGAAAACCCTTCGGCCAGTTGGACCAGAGTAAAAGGGGCACAGAAATCTCCGCAAAAAAGCAGCGCAGCATCTTTCTGAGGAATGTGATCGAGGAGTCGTTCCAACGCCCAAATGTTATCGTGTATATCCGAACAGACTACAAGTTGCATAGCTCATTTTCTCCCTTTTTGCGCGCACTCATACTGCGCATAGGACGAACCGAGTGAGGCGAAGATCTCTTTCCATCGCTCTTCATAGGAGGGATGGGACCAATCGGGTATAAATCCCAATTTTAGATAGGTCTTTATGGCAGGTATGCGGAAGTCATCCGTGAGGAGATAGACTGGCCGCTTAGTCAACCGACGAGTGAGGCGAAGTGCTTCCGCAGCCACGGATCCACCCAGACCGAGACCTTGATGAGCTGGATCCACGGCAATCCACCCGATCTCCCAACAGGGCCCCTCAACTCTTTCCCGGTCGTAAACACCGGCACAGGCAACCAGTTTCCCATCGACATTGGAGACAAAGCGCTGGCCATCCTCGGCAAGGACTTTAAGCTGCTCATTCTCCATTCGCGCACTGTCCCAAACACCTAGCTGGCCATTGGCATTGAGCAACTCGCACCAAGCGATTTCATCTCCTCCCTTAAATGGCCTATGCACAAATCCTTTAGGTACGCTTTGCTCTGGGATGCTCTGATCACAGGGGAACCACATAAGCAGCTGAGGATCGGGAGCTCCCCTCTGTAGGCCGAGAAGCTTTTTTACGAGAGTCCGAAACACGCTACTCTTTTTCCATCCGCTGTTTTCTAATAAACGAGGATTTAAATCGTTCGGGGTGATGAGGATCGAGAACGATAATTTCACAGCTTGAAAGGGCCGACTCTAGCCCAGGTGGGCGACCCTGGTCATATCCCAAGGCAATGATATCAGGAGCGAGGTCGCGCACGACTTGCAGAAGGTTTTTTCCCGCGTATCCGAGCTGCACCTTCTGAGCAATACCAAGCCCCTCTACGCGTGCACGCCGAACCTCTTCTTTGTGGTCCGGACTACGCCCTTTTAACCGCTTGACGTTTTCATCCCGCGCAACGACGACAACTAGCTCATCGCCCAGTCTAGCGGCCTGTTTTAAAAAAGACTCGTGCCCAGGATGTAAATAGTCAAAAGTGCCGCAGCACAGGACTCGCTTTGGCATAGTATCTTATTCGTTCTCTCGTTTATCCACCCAGTATTCCATTTTTCGGTCAGCTTGAAATCGCCGGCCAAAGGCCTCAGCCTCTTCACTGGTCGTAAAATATCCGATTCTTACGCGCATTTCCCCACCGTCCGATCGGGCTATTTCATAGGCCGGATACCCAGATTGACTGAGATCTTGAACGAGAGCCTGCGCCTTTTTCTTGTCCCGGTAACCGGCCACTTGGACCGTAAACCCTCCCTGAGGGTCGTAGTGAATAAGCTGCGCATCTTCAAGGTGCTCTTTCTGTTTTACCGTAGTGCGTTGGGCAGACTCGGCCGGCATTTCCTCCAATGGCTGAGCTTCTTCTCGAACCAGAATAGTCCGATTTTCAGCTTCAACGGCAGCTGTCGCTTCGGATTCTTGCTCGCTCTCCAAATCGCTCTTGAGCGGAACGAGTTCGGACCTTCCTTCTCTATCAATACCCAGCTCGTCCCGACGGTCTATTTCATTACTACAGGCAACACAGCTGAGCACTATCAATCCCACTGCACTAGCATAGCAACGGCGCAAGCCCACCCCCATCGTTGATTTTCTAATGAACGGCCTTAAGCGTTTCATAGTGTATAGTCAGCGTTTTCTCCACATCCTCATCGCTGTGAGCAACCGACGGAAACATGCATTCATACTGCGAGGGGGCCAAGTAGACTCCCCGCTCGATATTTGCCCAGAAATAACGGGCGAAACGCTCCACATCCACTTCGGCAAGATCGGCAAAGCACTCAACCGGACCTTCAGTAAAAAACATACAAAGCATGCCGCCAACGCGATTAACCGGATAGGGCAGACCTAGCTTTTGAATATTGTCCTGCATCCCCTCTTCTAGTCGAGAAGCGACGACTTCTAATCGATCGTAGGTTCCCTCCTCCGAAAGGACCTGCAGCTGTTCATACCCCGCCGCCATCGCAAGCGGGTTCCCAGAGAGGGTCCCAGCCTGAGATATTTTCATCCCCAACGGAGAGACGTTGTCCATTATATCAGTTCGTCCACCATAGGCCGCAGCGGGGAGGCCCCCACCTACAATCTTACCTAAACAGGTCAAATCTGGCTGGACGCCGTAGCGAGCCTGAGCACCGCCCGGCCCCGTTCTAAACCCCGTGATAACCTCGTCGAATATAAGGAGGCAATTGTCCTCGGTAGCCAAATCCCGCAGTGCTTGTAAAAAACCCTCTCGAGGAGGAACCGTACCCATATTACCCGCAACGGGCTCAACGATCATCGCCGCAATTTGGCCTGGATTTTCTGCTATAGCCTGCGCTGCGGCCTGAGCATCGTTATAAGGCACAGTTAGCGTGTTGTTGGCAATTCCCTGCGGGATGCCCGGACTATCGGGTGCTCCCAAAGTGAGAGAAGACGAACCAGCCTTTATCAGGAAGCTATCCCCGTGACCATGCCAACACCCGTCAAATTTTATAATCTTTTCCCGCCCAGTAAAACCCCTCGCCAGTCTGATAGCGGACATGGTAGCCTCGGTACCCGAACTCACCATACGCACCTTCTCCACAGAGGGCACCATTTCAACTATTTTCTTGGCCAATTTAGTCTCGTGAAGCGTGGGAGTCCCGAAACTCGTGCCATCAGCGCAGGTGGTGCTAACCGCCTGCACAACCCGCGGATGGGCATGGCCAAGAATCAACGGGCCCCAAGAGCATACGTAGTCTATGTATTCATTCCCATCGATATCCCAGACGTGTGCACCTTTACCCCGCTCGAAAAAACGCGGACCACCACCTACTGCCCCAAATGCACGTGCAGGGCTATTTACCCCTCCAGGAATAAACTGTTGGGCCTCTTTAAAAGCTGCTGCTGATTTTTCTGCCGCTATGGTATCCATCTATTCTCCTCGCTCATAAACGTCGCATGCTATTAATTTACTCTAATGGTCGCCCTTTTCCAATGGAGGCAGCATGGCCAATCTTCTTATGATCGACGACAATCCTCAAAATCAAACGTATCTGGGCCGAATTATCAGACTGCGCACGGATCACAGGTTTGTGGTTGCCGGCAGCGGACCTGAAGGCATAGAAAAAATTGTAGCACAGCGCCCTGATTTGATTTTTTTAGATTTATTTATTCCGGGTATTGATGGATTCGAACTTTTTAAGCTCTTGCGCGACCACCCAGCAACTCACTCTATCCCCATCATCATCCACACTGCAGTGCCGCTGGATGACGTAACACAAATACGGATGCGCCGCATCCAGTGTGATGCGTTTATTGAGTTTCCGATTGAGGCAAGCGCGCTGGTTCAAACAATAGAGAAAGCGTTACAGAGGAATCGTCTAGGGACAAAAAAGTGGGTGCCCCCAAAGGCCTAGGAGTTAGTCTGCCTTATTTACCTTTTCCGTATCTGGATTCCTCACCAAACTCGTAATGCGTACGGCCATTAGATCGGAAACAACAACGACTTCTCCCTGGGCAAAAAGTCGTCCATTTATGCGGATTTCAAACGCCTCACCGGCGAGTTTATCCAGTTCGATAACGTCTTGCTCTTTTAAATTTGCGACCTGAGAAACCATCATATCCTTACGGCCCAATTCAACGGCCACGTCGACCCACACGTTATTGAGCAGATCGGATCGGTCCTGCACCTTAGGCACGGCAGGTTCCAGCTGGGGAAAACGAACGGAAGCTATTTCTTCTTTATCGTCGAATTCGTCCAGATCATGCCCGCCTTCAGTCCAGGCCTGTAGCGCCTCCTCAACCCCCGAATCGTCTCCCAACTGTTGTTCCAAATGAGGGACCTCGGATTCGCTGACGGGTTCATCTACTTCCGCAGAATCATCCATGCCGTGGGAAGTAACCTCCCCCCCTTCAGCACTTTCACCGCCCTCTACACCGTCGCTCTCGGCTTGGTTTTCGACTTGTTTCTGATCTTCCGCCATTTCCTGATCGACCTGTTCATTTTCCTGATCTGGCTCAGTTTCTGACATAATCCTCTCTCAGCAAAGTCTATTAATCCCACGCCTTAAAATAACACAAGTACATATAATTTATTTACTTATGAAGATAGTTGCACCTGTAAAAGGTCTTCCGTAAAAACCCTCTCTATAGCATATAGGTGATGCTGCCGCCCCCTATACCCCAGGGGTAATACGGCTGCAATTTCCAACGCCTCATGGGCTCCCACCAGCGAAGCTATAACTTCTCTCTGTTCGGCTTCAATCAAACCTATACACCCAATCGGCAATATCCGTGCCAATTCCTGAACAAGTGCGAATTCTTTACCAGCTTCGCACTGGGCCAAAAAGTGTGAACACTCTTCCTCCAGAACGGGTACTCTCTCACCGTCCCAGAGAAACCAATGGCCATTTTTTGCACTCGGGCGAGTCCGGACATCCCCTATGCCTGCAAAGACTTCAACTCCAAAAGCTTGGATAAATTCGGAGACCTCAGCCCGATCGTTGCGAAGCCAAAGGATTCGGTCTCCGGGCTCTATACCAAGAATCCTACCCATGCAAAAGGCCGCCGCATGGTGCTGCGATGGCTGCGCCGTGCGCAGGCGCATTCCCATAACGGCACCTCTTCCCCGCACCTGTAGCTGTAATAAAAGTCCCCCTTCAGGAGCGCCAGATGTCATACCGCACTCTACTTTAAGCCCTTCCTGCACGCGAAAAATGAGCTCACTTACCCCAAATCTATGGTGGCCTTTAATCGTCGCATTGACATGGCAGACCTCCACCTCGCGCTGCGGATCGAGTACTCTTGCCAGCCTTTGAGCAGCACCAAAGTCTGCTTTGGTAATTTGCCCTACCAGATGAAGTAGACCCGGTTTACCCACAGTAATCCCTTTCACTTCAGCGATTAGGGCATAAACCGCCTGAACTGAACGCAGGTCGAGCAAGCGCCTAGGACTACGCTCATAGGTAAAAAATATTTTCACCTGCGAACGTCCCTTCTCAAGACGGTCTATTCTCAGCCCGGGCAACTCATCGGCCATCTCATCAAGTGCAACCTGTTCAAACCCCGCGGCAACAACAGCCCAATATCTTAAGACTTTATTATTTGAGCTCATATTGACCGCCCCTCGGCGGAAGAATAAGGGCAACCCCTCCACCTAAATGCCCTACCCCTTGTTTCCACTGGTCGAAGACCCCTTCGGAGGTCAATGTATCCAAGGCTTCCATATAGTCAAAGGGGCCCGAAGCCCCGAGTTGTCGTGCAGCTTCCATCAGATGTACACATCCCTCGGGGGTTTCAAAGCTTCGCACCAATTGGCCATACATCTTCTTTTTTGCTCGATCAATATCGCCCTCAAAATCAGCCCTACGGAAAGAATGTGAAAGTGCGTCAAAGGTTTCGCGCGTAAACGCTTGGGGATCCGCTGTTTCAGCTGAAATCAACAGGAAACCACACGTAGACTCCATGCACACATCGGCAGCAAATGTATCACCTGCGACCAAACCAGCCTCATACAGAGCAACATAAGCATCGCATGTGGGCCCCAAAACCATATCCAGACTCAATTCTAACGCGAGCTCACGCTGCACGTTTCGC
>Ga0181593_10001194_pt1 | contig 23356 bp, 16 predicted proteins | sample 071ome_19_FD_133756 | JGI IMG/M metagenome (GOLD analysis project Ga0181593, IMG submission 133756) | Coastal salt marsh microbial communities from the Groves Creek Marsh, Skidaway Island, Georgia - 071413AT metaG (megahit assembly) | ecosystem: Environmental > Aquatic > Marine > Intertidal...
AACCATTCCTGAGGCAGCAATATCCGCGATACAGTCTCTTCCCGATATCTCAACTCTTATTATCGGTGGTATGGAGCGAGATGTCCCCCTGACTGAGCTTGTCCAATTTTTGGTCTCCACTCCTCAATTGAACATTATCTGCATTCCAGATACCGGGAAGAAGCTTTATCCGTTACTACAAGAAGCAAACTATCCTCACCGGTCTCTCTTTCAAGCACAGACCGTTCATGAGGCGGTAACCATAGCAATGCAAATTACCCCAAGAGAAACTACCTGCCTCTTCTCTCCAGCTGCAGCAAGTTATCATGCGTACAAGAATTTTATGGAACGTGGCGCTGCTTTCAATACGGCTTTAGAAACTACATCCTAACTATTTCAGCTCAAACTCAATTGGAATCTGAAAAGTCAGAGTTTTACTTTGAAACGCCTTTTCTGGTCGAGGAAAAGGAGCTGCAGCATGGATCATGCGAAGAACTTCTCGATCAAAAAAAGAATACTTTGCGTTCTTCGTAATCCTTGCTCCCAAAAGCTTTCCTGTATTTGACACCTGTATAGAGACCAATACTTCTCCCTCTAGACGGAGCCGTTGCGCTCTTGGCGGATACCTCTTTTCTTTCGCTATCAAACTCAAGATTAACGAGCGGTAGTCGTCTGTGAGTTGTCCATTCTCCTCGTTCATGAGCAACTCATGTTGCATCATCGCGCGAGCCCCGTCTGCTGCTTGCTCATTGGTGAATTCAGGGAAGTCCTGCTTTTTATCGGGTTGGGGCACAACGGCTTTCTCCTCCTTGGGAAGAACTGGTTTCTCAATCGAAGGAGCCCTCACTCTCTTCTGTATCTCAACTTCTTGTTCAATGAGGGGCTGAAGGCGAATGGCAAGCGTCTTACTGCCTGAATGATGTTGCGAGGCCAAAAGCGGGATACTGTCCCGAGCACAAAATACACCTATAGCGAAACCAACATGCGCTATGATGCTTAGTCCAATGGATATGTGAGCATCTCTTTGACTCATCTCCCAAGGGTATCGGGTAGTCTTCCTTTAGGCAAATTTGAACGTGCAGGACTGCCACTCAGCAAATATCAGTAATATATGATAGTTACAAGGCTCAGAGTGCGCACTTCGAACTCAGAAATGGGTCTGCTCTTCTCAATTCTTAGGGATAGAGCTGACGAATATTCCATTCACCGGGTTTCACTCCAACCGTATACTCAAACCGGTCATGAAGTCGACTCATTCTTAATTCCCAAAATTCGAACCGCTGAGGAATTAATCGATACCCCGTCCAGTACTCAGGACGTGGAACGGGCTTGTTCGCAAACTTCTGCTCGAACTCAGATATTCTCTCCTCAAGCTTGGATCGATCTGATAACTCCTGGCTCTGTAAAGATGCCCAGGCTCCTATCTGACTGGCACGCGGACGAGTCGAGAAATACCGATCTGCCTCCTCTGGAGCAACCTGCTCACACGAGCCAGATATCCGAACCTGTCTCTGAAACCGCTCCCAAAAGAACGTCATAGCGGTAGCAGGATGCCGCTCCAGCGAAGCACCTTTTCGAGATGTTGTATTCGTATAAAAAACGAACCCCCTCTCATCATAACTTTTCAAAAGGACAATACGACCATCTGGCATACCCTGCTCATCGATGGTTGAAAGACAAAGCCAATTAGGGAACTCCCCCCACAATCCTTTCTGTACTTCCGCATACCACCTTGTAAATTGCTCAATGGGATTAGGCGAAAAATCAGATTGTGAGAGATACCTGCGAAACCAAAGACTTGGATGCGTTACCAGAAATAATGCTTCCCGAAATGTTGAAAACTTTTTCATGCTCAAGCGACTAGCTTTCGATACTTGACTCTTTTCGGTACGAGGGCTTCTGGACCAAGCCTCTTTTTCTTATCTTCCTCATAGTCTTGGAAATTCCCTTCTACAAAGATTGTTGAACTGTCTCCTTCAAACGCAATGATGTGAGTTGCGATTCTGTTGAGAAACCACCTGTCGTGACTGATTACAACCACAGAACCCGCATAGCTTAAAATAGCGTCTTCCAGCGCTCTCAGCGTATTTACATCGAGATCATTTGTCGGTTCATCTAATAAGAGAAGATTTGATGGCTGCTTGAGAAGCTTTGCAAGATGAAGACGATTACGCTCTCCTCCTGAGAGCGCTTTCACTTTCTTCTGCTGATCTGAGCCCGTAAAATTAAAGCGAGCACAATAACCCCGAGAGTTTACAAGCCGCCCTCCCAGATCGAGTTGATCTTGTCCATCAGAAATTTCTTCCCAAACGGATTTCTCACCGTCAAGTGCGTCTCGCAACTGATCCACATATCCAATGGCGACAGTATCCCCGAGGCTAAGATCTCCGGAATCAGGCTGTTCCTGACCAGTAATCATACGAAACAATGTCGTCTTTCCCGCTCCGTTTGCACCGATAATTCCAACAATACTTCCCGGTGAGATAGAAAATGAAAAATCATCAATCAATAAGTTCTCATCGAACGCTTTACACAGACCTTTAGCATCTACTACCTTCGTACCAAGTCGAGGTCCAGGCGGAATAAAAATTTCAAGCTCCTGAATTTTTGTGCGCGCATCTTCTGATTGCAGATCTTCAAACGCTTTAATCCTCGCTTTACTCTTTGCATGTCGGGCCTTTGGACTCATTCGAATCCATTCTAGTTCCCGCTCAAGCGTTTTCAAACGCTTCTTATCTTGCTTCTCTTCCTGAGCAAGTCGCTTTTCTTTTTGCTCAAGCCACGAAGAATAATTCCCCTCCCATGGAATGCCTCGCCCTCGGTCTAACTCCAAGATCCAACCAGCAATATTATCCAGAAAGTATCTATCGTGGGTAATAGCAATAACGGTTCCTGGATACTGTTGCAGGTGCTGCTCTAACCAGAGTACAGTTTCGGCATCAAGATGATTCGTTGGCTCATCAAGCAAAAGCACATCAGGCTTTTCAAGTAGTAACTTACAAAGCGCTATCCGACGCCTCTCACCCCCGGACAAATGTGTCACCGCACTTTCGCTTGGTGGCAATCGAAGTGCATCCATCGCTACTTCGAGCGTATGATCAAGTTCCCATCCATTCTGCGCATCGATTTCATCTTGTACTTTTGCTTGTTCATCGAGCAGCTTCTCCATATCATCAGGTGACAAATCAGGGTCACCCAGCGCGGAACTGATCTCCTCGAAGCGCTTCAGGCTCTCCACAACACCACCGAGCCCTTCCATTACATTCTCTTTGACTGTCTTCTCCTCATTTAGCCGTGGCTCCTGCGGAAGATAACCAAAAGTTACACCGGGCAGAAACTCTGCCTCTCCTGTAAACTCCTTATCCTCTCCCGCAATAATTCGAAGCAGGGTAGACTTTCCCGCTCCATTCAGCCCGAGCACTCCAATCTTCGCTCCGTAATAGAAAGAAAGATTGATATTATCAAGAATAGTTTTATCGGGCTTATAGACCTTCGAAACCTTGGAGAGCTGAAATACATATTTTTGATTCATAGCTTATTGTCTTCTAAAAACGATCCTACGATTTCCCTATAAACGAGCATAACAGAAATCTCTCTTACCGCCACTCTGTAGAGTTCAAGACAAATGATTAATAAAGATATCTCATACTTTGAAAACGTTTTCCGGCAAGTATGCTATTTATTTTCTGATATTCCACGGAGAAGGTATGCTCCATATTCAGTTTTTTCATATATCCGGGCAAGTTCTCGAAACTGATCAAAGGTAATATATCCTTTCCGAAAAGCAATTTCCTCAACGGCTCCCACGAGAAGCCCTTGTCGCTCCTCAATCGCCTGCACAAAAAGTGAGGCCTGGAGCAAACTTTGATGAGTACCGGTATCTAACCAAGCGACTCCTCTTCCAATCTTTTCGACATACAGTTCTTCCCGGTCTAAGTAGCATTTATTCAGATCCGTAATTTCAAGCTCTCCTCTTGGAGATGGCTCAAGTGCTTTTGCAAACTCTACTACCTGTTCATCATAAAAATAAATTCCTGTGATGGCATAATTTGACTGTGGTGCGGATGGTTTCTCCACCAAACTTTTTGGTCTTCCCGTATCATCAAACTCTACTATTCCATATCGCTCCGGATCTTTTACCTGATAACCAAATACCGTAGCTCCTCGACTCTTTTGAGCAGCCTCTTCGAATTGATTTGGAAGATCATGCCCAAAGAAAATATTATCTCCCAACGCCAGGACGGCCCCCTTTCCTTCAAGAAAGTCTTCTCCGATCAGAAACGCCTGGGCTAACCCCTCTGGCTTAGGCTGAATAGCATACGAAAGGGAAATTCCGAGGGAACTTCCGTCTCCAAGCATCCGCTGGAAGGATGCTTGATCTTCTGGTGTGGTAATAACCAGAATGTCCCGCATTCCAGACAACATAAGCGCCGATAACGGGTAATAGATCATCGGCTTGTTATAAATAGGTAGGAGTTGCTTGCTTAATCCTCGCGTCGCGGGAAAAAGTCGCGTACCACTCCCTCCGGCTAAGATAATTCCCTTTTTATTCCCGTGCATAGCTTGATTCACTATCCTTAATCTCCTATTCCGCGGTCATTTCTCCTAGAGTCGCCTCATCTTCAATATAGAACGGGGCTTCCGCGTTATTTTTGACTATCGTATTCCCGTGACAAGTAACATCAGCCCCAAAAAAAACGTCTCCAATCACTGTAAAGGCACGTGCCCCTAGTAGAGAAGGCACTCCTTTCGAAAATCGAGCTTCGAACTGATCAATGTGGCCAAAATATCGTGAATCCAGTTCTATTGGAAAGGCTAAACTTTGCTCATGGCCGCATAGCTCACACTCTTCATTTAAGGAAAACAAATTTGACCGAACTCGCAAAAGATCTTCGGTTGTCTTCACTGGAAGAAACCGACTACGTGGGACTCGAACAGCGCAGGCACCCTCGAAGAGACTAATGGCGGAACCCACTGCCGTTTCTAGTTGAATAACTTCCGTAGAATTGGACTCTCTTGGATTCACTCTCTTCTCATTCACGATAACAGGAAGAGGAAGAATCGAATTATGCGCTATGAGAAGCTTGTGTAGAACTTCGAGATCAAGCCAGATAGAGTTGGTATTAAACGAATCATATTTCTCAAAGTTCTGAAAATCTTCCTCATCTTCTATCCCTACTTGAGCCTTCTCCCGAAGGATAAGTCGGCCATCAGCAGTCTTTGCCAAATGCCCACCCTTGCGATCTATAGCAGTTCTCTGTGCAACTTCCATAAGAAAGGGTATTTGCAACTTTTCCATATAACCCAAAATTTCGAGACTGACTGTTGCTCCCAGATTATCGGCATTTGAAATGAACAGATATCGATAGCCGGCTGAAAGCGCACGAGCAAGCAGCCCGCTCGACTGAAGTACGGTATAAAGATCTCCATGTCCAGGAGGACACCATTCGAGGGAAGGATCCTTCGAATAATCCACCGGTTCAAAGGTGTCTTTCTGTAATTTGGGGACTTGATTCTGCAGTATTGACAGCGGCAGCTGCTGAGTGAGCGATGATACGTCTAATACCTTCATGGTATCTTCTTGAGTACGAAAACTATTCATACAAAAAAAGGGAATTGAAACCTCAGTACGAGATTGAATCGCTTGAATTTGCTTGACAGTTAAATCAAGAAAGGAAAGTCCGCTGCGGACTGGAATCAAGCTCTTTGCTGATTCCAGACCCATACTTGTTCCCAATCCACCATTTAACTTACAGATCATGAGTTTTGGGAGTGCCCGTAATCCACTTTCTCCATACCCATCAAGGTCACTCATCTGTGGTAGGTCACTCATAGCCTGAAGAGTTTTACTAGAAATAACAGTATCTCCCCGTGAGAGAACCTCAGATAGATTTCTTAAAAAAGCAGCCTCTGCGAGCTCATGTTGCTGGCTCTGGGAAAATTTTTGTTGAACACTCTTCTTAATTTGTAAAAAGCTCTTATTGCTCATCACCATCTCTACGTTCGTTGTCTTCAGGATACTGAATTCATACAGCCGAGAAAACAACTCACTCGCTCCTGTGATCAAGGCTATCCAAAAAGGGGATGTAAAAACCAAGGGCTATCATAACCACGCGAATATACATAGTAAAATCTGATCTTGCACAGGAGCTCTCTTGCCTCCGGATTTTCAGGTTAAGTAGAGCAGCCTCACCTACCGATACCACACCAGAGAGGCAGTAAGACAGAGATACCGCAAGACAGAGGAAAAGCGAAAGGAGCGAGATGTCATCTTCATTTCCATCACATACCGACGATACGCAAGAAGACTGGGCTACAGCAAAGCGTATTGCCGAGAAAATTGGTTATCTGCCAGCTTTTTTTCCACGAGCTGTTCGAACACTTATACATGATCATCACGATGCTTCAGGTCACCTGCGACCAGTGACAAAATATCAAATTGCCCAACTTCTCAAAATTCAATCATTTCGTGCCATGCTCTACTTTGCGGCACTTCAAATGCGAAAAGAAAAATTAAAATCTGAGAAAGCTGTCACTACTGGTAGCCTTATAGACCTCTTTGATCCAATCGATCTTGCGAGCCTTATCGGTGCATTTGTCTACTATCGTAGAGCTCGAAAAGTTCTTAGCAATAGCCAGTGGGATTATATAAGAGAAGATTTTCACATTGTTGCACAAGTGGGTTCGACGCTTGGCGCATCGATTCCAGCAATTGGCATCTCAGCTGGAATACTCATTGGCACGATGAGAATGGTAGGTCTTACTGCACTTGTGAGTGCTGATGAGAAAGCATTCAAAGAATATCGTCGACACTTACGTCAGAAGAACCTTCGGTATGATCTTAGCAAAGAGAAAGAACTCTACGAGTGCACTAGCGAACAAATAGGAGTTTTAGCAATATCGAAAATGGGTTTTGGAATACCGATTGGACAAGCATTTCGCGACGCCTATAAAAGTGAGCAAAATTTGACGCTCATTAAAGATCCCCTCACATTGCGTATGTCAATCACTCGTTTTTGGATGGACCATCTCTTATATGGAAACATTGCTCCCATAATAGATATTCCTGAAAAGTATTATCCAGCACATACTGAGGAAAACTCTCTGCTTGAAGAGGTGCAAGAGGTCTTAGATGGCAAAGTGGGCTGGATTAGCCGTGGGCGTGACGATATTTCCGAAAAAACAACTCCACTCCTATTCAAGCCAGTCAAGACGAGCGAAGATCTTCCAGAGCAATTTACCGACATCTTCTCACTCGAACAGATTACAGACATGGAAGAAGAAGATTTCGACGACCTCATCGATCATCTCGATGAAGAGCAGGAAGCGCAATTTCGTAGCGATGTAGAGGATGCCATTGAGTAACAATTCGATAGGCAAGCGCATCTTGACCTCTTGATTTGAACACTCTTCGATGAAGCTCTTGACTCTTTGCCCTACTCAATTCAACGTGTGGAGATGAACATAACTTCTTCGTGTCCAAATAAAGAGATTTGCGGTTCATGTCGCTGGTCTCATATTCCCTATCAGAAGCAGCTGGATCAGAAATTATCTGATATAAACAGCTCTTTCCGATCACATGCCCTGACCCTCTCATGTGAAGAGATTGTGCCAGCTCCGCAAATTGCTCACTATCGCAATCGAATGGACTTCGCTATCGATTACCAAGGACGGGTTGGTCTTCGAGAGAAGGGAAAATGGTGGCGAGTCCTCGATAACCATTGTTGCTTCATCAGTGATATACATATTGAATCTGCCTTTCATACGGTAAGGCAATGGACACAAAAAGCGAATCTCTCATTTTTTGATCGGAAAGCGCATACAGGACTTCTACGTTATGCTGTTATTCGATGCACAAAGAACGGAGAGACACTGATAACTATTATTACCAGTGCACCAACTGAAGAGAGTGAAGAACAGAGAGTAAAAGATGCGCTTGCAGAACTTGCTGCGATGCTTCCTACCCAACATGTGGTCTGGAGCATTGCTGATACGGTAAGCGATGTTTCACGTGGTGACCGCATTATTCCTATTCAGAATACGCCATACCTAACTGAACAAATTTTAGATTATCAATATCAGATACATCCTTTCACTTTTTTTCAGACCAACTCGCTTGGAGCAGAAAAACTCCTTGGAACCGTTCTAGAGTTCTCTTCTTCAATTTCGGGTAAACGGTTTGTAGATCTCTACTGTGGCTCTGGATTTTTTACGATCCCAATTTCAGCACACTATGAAAATACTCTTGGAATTGAGATCGAGGAAGAGGCTATAGAACGGGCCAGATCGAATGCTGCACTGAATAATATATCAATCGATTTTCTTGCCGCTAAAACAGAAGACTCATCCTGGGCTGAAGAACCCATTGATTTGCTTCTTGTAGACCCTCCTCGCGCGGGGCTCCATGATCGTGCATTGGAACAACTGAAGAAAGCTCATCCACCAACGCTTATCTATGTATCATGTAACTACAAAGCACTTGCACGTGAATTGCAGATTCTTCATGGTCATTATGAGGTTGAAAATATAAGAGCCATTGACATGTTTCCACATACACCACATGTCGAAGTCGTTACACTCCTTCGAGCAAAGAAAGCTTGAAACGGCGCTTTAAGGATTCAGCCTCTCCTCGTCTCTTTCCTGCTGAATCGAATATGGGCTAGCAGGAAGAGTATCAAGATTAGGAATACCATGCGCCTGACGATGATAACTATCTCGAAGGTCTAACCGTGGACTGATGGCAACAGGAGGATGCTGACGAAAATGCTCTCCTAAAGAGATCTCTAAACGATCCATATTCGGGACAATTTGCATCTGTTCAAGCAGGACTCCTAGATCTCTATCTCGTAAATACTTTTCGAAACCACTCCATATTCCTCCTTCATTCACTAAATAAAGCGGCTTCAGTACTTGAGCACCATGTCTATCCTTGTTACTGACGGCAGAATGTCCAATGCTCATCAATGTCGCTGTCATAAGAACTTCTTGAGTACTGCCAATGCCTCCATCAAGCGCAATATTTGCATTAACTCGGTTGTGATACTCTTCAATTCTGTGAATCATTGATTTACATGCAATGTATTCAGACACATTCTCTGGTCGCTGAATCTTACCTCCTAACTCTTTTCCTACAATTCCGGGCGCACCAATTCCATCAACACTGACTCCAACAACATATAGCGAGCGCTCCTGAGCACTTTTACTCAGTTGTCCCATGACACTACTTATCCCACCACCATGCAGGACATTCATTCCAAGGTGCTGACACATTTCAACTGCTCTCTCAGCACGCTCTAAATGCTGGGGAGCATTGCTACTAGCGGATCCATAGAATGCAATAGTTCCGTCACGTTGTTTGACTCTATCGGCAGCATTAATCTCTCGAAAGAGCACATTTGGAAGGCGAGAATGATAGAATTGTTCACTTCTATCGAACTCGAGATGCTGAGGAAGTCCGGCCTGGATATATTCCTTCGCTTCTCTGGGATGCTCAATAAAACGCACGACATCAAAGCTATCTCTCATGAGACCTTGCTGCTTCATTTCTTGAAAACTCTCATGAAATGACCTCCAGCTTTTCTCCTCGCCAAGAAATACAATGGGCTTCTGTTTCCTTTCATTAATATTTTTGGCATCTCGATTAAAAAGAAACGGATGTTGAACCGCAGCCTCCTCAATTACCGTCATCAGCGTGAATGGATGTGCGGAGGGAAGAGCAATTACCGCATGCGCACACGAAACTTCTGTTTGAAAGCTGAATATAGGATCACGTGCTCCACCAGAGCGAGCAATCACTTCAAAATCAGAACAAAACTCTTGTATGAAATCCGTGGGCAGATCATTGAGATTACCAAAAACTTGTACGGTGGGTTTATGAGTCATCATTTCCTCTCTTATCATCTCTATACACATCTCTGCTCTCTTACGATGCAGATTACTTCTATTCGATTAATAAAAATCTCTATCTCAACTCTCAATTACATCCTTACGCGGAATGATTCTCCTGAAATCACTTTGGATGAACTGATTTGCTCGCTTCATTTTCTGCTGATTTGCAAAAAAGACGCCTCTCGACGCTGGAAGCACTAATCCGTGAATAAACCCCTTCCATTCTCTACCAACACGACCCATAAACTGCTGAAGTTCATCTCCCCTTGATGGCTGATGTTTCATAACTAGGGTATTTGCACCAGGAATATGATGACCCTCCGTAAGAAAACTAGTACCGACCATAAAGTCAACTTCACCAGCTCCAAAATTTTCCAATAGCTCTCGACATTCTCGATGATTCATATACTTCCCACCAGCAACAGCATGAGAACGAATTCCATAGCGTTTCAAGCGGTGCTCCGCATGCTCTGCTAAGAAAACAGCGTCTGAAAAATACTTTGAGTGCAATAAAACATTACCTGGTCTTCGATATCGAAGATGAGCTTCAAGAATTGAGATAGCTTTTTCGGTTAAGGGATGATCATAGAATGTTTTTGACTGTGCCAGATTTGTTTGAAGCTGTTGAAACATTTCCTTTATCATACTTCCAGCCGTTACTCCCTTCTGCATAGAACCATTGTCAAAATAGGCCTTCTCAAAGCCTTTGCTATCAAGCCCTGAGATCTTTTTCGTAAGGTCGAAAATATTTCGCACCTCATCACGGTTGAGGATATGCTCGTATTCGGTTCCCTTCGCTACATCACGATATGCAGCTTCTAGATGCCGTTTATATATTCCGAGATCAGGATTTATCGATAGCATTCGATAAAACCAGTTCTGACCATCTCTTCCCGCTCCGAACATGGCGGGAACAATTTTTCCCGTTGAAGACTCTACATGCACCAGCTGAGCCTCAGCGAATTCTCTTCCCACACGATCAAGAAAAAAGAAGCGCCCTGTTTGAGTCAAATAGTGATGATAACGACCCAGTGCACCAAGTACATAAACATGATCTATGAGATTATCACGCCACGGCAGTTTCTTCTTATCATTCTCGATAGCATTACGAAGGACTCGTGCAAAATGCGACGTTTCATGTTCCCCCTTAACTCGAACAGTACGATCTTCATTCCAACTCATCAGCTGCTCAGCCTCTTGTGCTAAGTCAGGAAAGCCAGAGAGAGCTCTTACAATTTTTTGATGACAGTCCGTTATGCCCTGTTCCAGCGTCTTTGCCGGCGCTCTGATGGGCAGCGTCAGCGTAACATCGTGTTTAATATAATGTTTTGTACCTACTCCAACATCTAAAAGAATTCGTTCGACGTCTCGAAACTCTTTTTTCCCAATATCGAGATCGGTCTTCCTACTCAGCTTTGTGAGAAGTTCTCGTTGCTCGTTCTCATTCATATATGGAGTTGCCGAGAAGCCGACAACTCTTGTGTTGATCTCTTCATTCTTCACGTGCTCTAAAATGCAAGCAGCAGCGTCACGACCTCGACTTTTATGTACTTCATCAACGATCACAAGGCTTACGGATGACAAATCTAGAATTGGAGCATTCTTGCCTCTTCCTATGCCGAGATCATTTTGAATTGTTTGAGGCGTAGCGAACAGGAGTCGGGCATTGCTCGCATAGATGGTCTTTCGCTTACTGGCCGGTGTAGTGCCCGTAAGCGCTGCCATATCTCCTGCAGCAAGCGTTAGGCTGTGCTGAGCATCCCGCATGACTTGTTCAACTAATGGCTTCTGTCGAGTAATATAAAGTACTTTGGAATGGTCTTCTTCTTGAAGATACTTGGCAGCAAGCGCAAGAGCTACATAGCTTTTGCCCGCACCTGTGCTGGCCGCGACGACTGCATTTTGCTCACTCGCATCTAGCTCGAGTAGCGCTGCTATCTGACCCGGTATAAATCGAAAGGTCTTCGTCCGAAGGATTTTTTCTCTTCCGCTCTGAATAGCAAATTCTTCGATTGTTTTTGGAATCTCTCGCTCATAGCCTCGTACTTTTACTACACTCGTTTGTGCGTCTTCATCTGGGAATAGACTCTGTTGAGCAACGGTTGATACTATCTCTTTTCCTTCCTTTACGGAGAGAGCCGTGTACAACGTGTTTGCCTTAACTTCCGTTATATGAGGAGGCCTTTCCGGGAGTTGTCGACTATGCTCAAGACTCATACACGACCTCCTTTGCTACTCCCTACTCCTTCATCGGCAGGCAAGGCGGTCTTTAAAGAAAACTGAACGGTCTCTCCTGATGCATTTAATGTTGGAGTTCCAATAATATGAACTCTATTATTATGCTGAAGCATAGGCATATCAGTCCTACGCCAATACACCGCTTCAATCGTTCGATGCCCATCTGAAAGCGTAACACTAAGATTATTCCGATGCTTGCCAAATATTCGCATCTTCTCAACAAACAAATCCGGGATGAGGATATCTGGCTCTGGATTATCGGTTCCGAAAGGCTCAAAGCGTTTTAGCTCTCTGACTGCTGTTGGATTAATATCACGTAAGGTGCATACCGCATCGACATGAAAGGACGGTGGCTTATACTGGGCACCAAGATCGAGCTCTACACTCCGATTCAGTAATTCTGAAATCTTGCTGAACTGGGATGCGTCAATAGTCCCTCCAGCAGCTGCGGGATGACCGCCCACTTTGATAAAATGCTTTCTTAATTTATCTAAATTTGCAATGAGGTTATACCCATCAACAGTTCGAAACGAGCCTGAGGCTTCTCCGTCATAGTTAGCAAACAACACTACAGGACGCAGATATCGCTCCACCAATCGCTGGCTGACGATGCCGACTACTCCTTTGTGATATCCGCTCAGTATCCCATCTGATTCCTCGAACGCTTCATCCATCAGACAAATGAATCGCGGCAAGTTTTCAACCTCCTTTGGAAGCGACTGCAAAGCACTTTGCAACATTGCTGCTTCAATATCTTGTCGAGTCTTATTCAGTGATAACAAGCGTTCTGCTGTAGCCCGCGCGGATAGCACCTGCCGATCGGCAAGTGCTTCAATCATAAAATTTGCATCTCCAAGACGGCCGGCGGCATTGATCATTGGAGCGATTAACATACTCAAATCAGAACCAGAGGGTGTTCCTCTGACACCTCTTGCTGAAAGCATTTCCTGAAAAACAGGAAATGGAGAGTCTTCAAACATTCGGAGGCCATGATAGGCAATCGTCCAACTCGCGCCTCGCAAGGGAACGCAATCAGCAATCGTAGCAATGGCAGCAGGTACAAGATAATCTTTCAGTGACATGCTTTCTTGCACCGCACCACGCCTCTTCAATTCGTCGTGCACTGCAAACATAGTCAAAAGCATTAAGCCATTGGCTGCGAGCACATTATCTTCAAATCCACATCCCGTCTGTCCCGGATTTCCAAGAACTGCTGGACAGTCAACATCCCCGACATGATGATGATCAAGCACTCCAACCCAATAGCCTTCTTTTTGTGCTTGCAAAATCTCTTTCTTATTTGTTGTTCCAAAATCAGCCGTTAACAGAGACATTGGCCTGTTTCCGAATCTCTCTCGCATTATTGCATGCTGCTTCCAAAAAAATTTCTCGCTCAGGCCATAGCCTGTCTCATCGCGAATTGGCAAGACTGAGTGAAGGTTACTAAATCCAACTGACTTCAAAATATCAGTTGCAATCATATTGGAAACAATCCCATCATTATCAAAATCGGTTGCTATCATCAGCGGACGTTTCTCAATAATGCAGTCGGCTAAGTGCGAGATAATGAAACTTCCATTTTTCATTTCTCGTATATCTGGAAGGCTGCTTAGAGAGGGATTTAATCGGAATTCTAATTCAGCATTCAGAGTGTAATCTCTCGCCGCGAGAATTAAAGGAGCAAGCTTTTCTTGAAAATTATAGCGATCACGGATTGCATCAGCCATCTCGGGCTTTTGCGCACGTACTTTTATCTCAGGAGTGATAGCTGCTGGAATCTGATCTCTTGCAGCTTGAGCGATCAGCTGGCTTACCGGGCGTAACGATGCCGCTCTGGGAGGTTCGAAAAGGCCACGTTGAACAGAACTTTGCTCCTTGCCTCCCTGAGTATTTTTACGCATGCCGCTGCGCTGATCCGAGTCGCGATCCATCATCAATGTCTAACTCCTTCGACAAGAACGATGGTAAGAGGGGATTGATTCTTAGTAAATTTTTCACCAGCTTTTTCTGCCGTGGGATAGAAAAAGAGTGAATCATTAAAGTCGCAGATCGCGAGGAACACCACCCGGTAACGGCAATCAAGGCCACTTTAAGAGGATATTTTGCACTTTTTTTAGGGAGTTAGCTGAAGTTCTGTCGAGTTCCATACTAGGAACAAGAGAGAAAATTGTAACGCTCCAAAATTGCTTAGTGTCAGAAGCTCTCTATACTCGAACGAACGACTGAAAATGGCTGAGAGTTCGGGAGTTTCAGGACGTTACTCCTTCTTCATTCTGCCATTTCGCATTAATCAAAGCTCTATGAATGGCGACTCATTAGAAATTGTAGAACTCCGCTCTGAAGAAGTACACAATCGGCAACTTCAGCCAACGGCATCTCTTTCCGAAGAACGGATTGAAACCTTACCTCCTCATTATTCTCTATCTGCTCCGACTCAGTTTATCCTTCGTAAACACAATGAAGAGAACGCGAGACAAATCGAACAAAAGCTAAAGCGATGCGCACCATTTGCTCGTGTCTTATCCGCTCGTGGATATACTCCTGATTCCGCTGCCACTCTCTTATGTCCTCGTACGTTAGACACTATTCCAGATATCTCTCGTAAATCAACGCATTGGCAAACCCTCGCTGAGGCCACAGAGCATCTTTTTGAAAAGTTAAAAGAGGGTCAGTCAATTCGTATCATTCATGATAATACGCTCAGCAGCATAGTGGCGGCTTCTATACTTGAATCGACACTTAACAAACTAGACATAGCTTCTTTGACCAAGGAAAAGGAAAACGTCGCCTCAAATATCACTATTTCAAGAGGTGAGGGAACACCTACCTCTTATGATGCGGAATGGAAGCACGAACATTCGCTACAACTTAAAGGGACGCATCCAGAACGACTTGCTTTATTGATGGCGAGATACCTCGATACCCTCGCAGAGCAACAAACAGGAGAGGCTCTCTCCTGGGAACAGAATATCAGGCTTGCTGCACTCGCACGTCACCCCAAAATTCAATCCAATGGTGTGGAAAAGATGCTCACTCTTTACGGTTCCTTGGCTATGAATGCCTCTCCAGAAGATGTACCTGGATTGTTGGCTATTCAAACAGGGCTGATTGGCCCTCGGCAATATACTCCCCTTGAAATCAATACCCAAGTAAGACCATTTCTTCAAAAAGCAATTGATACTGGCTATGGAGCAGAAGTAGTGAAACTGCTCTCTGCTACTGATATTAGGGAAGCCAAAGATTCGCTTGCGCTTCTTTGTACTGTAACCAATCATCCACGACTCAGATTAGATAGCTGTCATTTAGACCTTACCCCTTTAAGCGAAAGTCCGACGGAGGCAGATACTGAGCTATGTCTATCCGAAGTCACAAGCCGACTTGAGGTACAAGTAAGAGCATTTCAGGCAACCGCTCCCTACACGAGTCCCCCATTATTTCTTGTCAAAGATCTGATTGTTGAGTCAATTGAACAGTATGAAGATCATATCAGGATAGCCTTAAATGACGGCGCACAAAAAATTACAGGGTTTTGCTCCTTGAATTTCCTTAACACAGAAATTCTCCCTGGCATGCAACTTCATATTATTGGAGAACTTGTTCATCATCAGCTTCCATATGAAGAGATAGGCATCCTTATACGTACCGTTGAACCCACGCAAATTCACAATGACACCTTGCCTCAACAAATCCAAGAAATCGCCTCTATTGCTCCATCCTATACGCCACAATTTGAAACCGTAATTGCAAAAACTGCTGAAGAGATCACATTTTACAGTAAAGAACTTGCAGAGAAGACAAGTGGTATTCTTGCTTTCGATATTGAGACTACTCTTGATAAACCACATAAAGCATGTGTTTACACGTTTACCGATTGGGAGGCGAAAAAGAACTATGTATTCGATGCTGTTCGTGGACGAGGGACAGATGGGGCTCCACTCTTTCATGACATGAGTCCCCTTGGTGCAGTACTACACAGTCAAACAGCTCGGGAACTTATCATTCAAAATGAGCATTTTGAGCGTTCAGTCCTCGCTCAAGAGGGCCTGTTTCCACGCGGAGTTATTGACACCATCAAAGAGTTAAAGCGGCTACGGCCAGATATTGAAAGACGTGGACTTCGGGATGGGCTGTATTGGTGCTGCGACTTCGAACTCTCAAAAGATGAGCAAACCAGCGACTGGACCAAAAGAGAGGATGATGGCGCAATCCCTCCCGCTCAACTGGCATACGCCATTGGGGACACGGAGAAACTTGCTGAATATTATGTATCGCTACGCGCCCTTGATGAACGAACAGCTGTCCCTAAAACCCACCGTATTTCCGACCTTATGGCAGGAATGGTGCTCGAAAAGCGACTGCTCCATGACTTCATCACAGAAAACTGCCCAGAATACTTCGCACTGAGAGCGAAGAAAGATGTTTTACATGGAATGATTAGCACTCGACTTGAAGAAGGGATACTTCCATCCGCTTCAGAATGGGGAATTGGTAATGGACGAGAACGAAGGGGAAAGGTTGAGGTAGACCTTTTCAAAAAACGCTTCTTCACACTCTGTAATGATTGTGTTGATCGGAACGTTATTGATAACACGTTGAATGCGCTGCTCGAGCAAAACGTATCAAAAACACAATTAAAGAAGACGTTATCTGAAGAACCATGGCGAGCTGCTGGCTTCCCGAATGATACCAGCATCGATGATTTTATCGCTCACATCTCTGATCTATCTCATATAACCTCTCAACCCGAAATTCGTCTCAAGTATAAAACACCAACTATTGACGTCCGGGTAGACGTGAATCCCTCATGGAATATGAGCACTTACTTCAAAGAATATACTCGGACATACGAGCAAATACTTACAATCAAGAAAGATTATCCACGAATTGTTGACGGTGAATTACGTCTGCGCAAAATGAAAGCTCAGATTGGCTATCTTTTCTCACATCATGCTGCACCCCCATATAATGGTCGTCATGGAAGTGCGCGGCCTCGTATTGCACGCAAAGTCGATATTAAAAAACTCCGCGAAGCACTACATGAGAAGGGAGACAAAACACTGGGAGAACGGCAAGTAGAAGATACACTCCTGTCTCTGATACAAACCGAAATTTCACCGTGGAAATTTCATACCCTGCTTCAAGACACATCTTTCGAGGACTCTTTACTCTATGCAGCAATAGAGAGGAGAAAATTCCTTCAAGCTGTTTCTTCTCCAGTTGCATCACATAGAGCTTCGTATATAAGCCCAGGAAAGCTCTAATACAAGGAGCGCGGGAGATGCCTCTTGCCAGTCACTGCGTACATAATTGACACGATGATAAAAATCAGAAACCCTTGAGTCAGATATTATCATTCATAAAAGTGTATTCATGAATATTCTCTTTGTGCACAGAGTCAGTGATCGCTCCGAGGCAAGCCTGCTCGAATGGATGTGTCAGCTGGGTGATCGCGTGACACTGATTACCGATCCTCAAGAGCCTCGGATGTCTATTTTTGAGGGTCTGGGGGCGCACGTAATACCAATGCGAATACGCCATCGACTCGATTTTAAGGCGATGCGTATCATTCGAAGGCTGTGTCGAGAAAAACCGATTGACGTGATCTATTCGTCATTTAATGCGGGATTATCAACGTCACTTTTTGCTGTTCGAGGGCTTCCTACCAGAGTCATTGGGTACCGCGGTACATTGGGAAATCTCTCCCGATGGGATCCCGCCTCTTATTTAACTCATCTCAATTCACGGCTCTCTGGGATTATTAGTAACTGTCCACCGGTAGAAAACTTTTTAAAGTCACTCGGCATCTCGCAAAAACGGCTTACCACCATCTTTAAGGGACATGAAGAGACGTGGTATGAAACGCAGCAGTCTGCTATTGCAAAAAGCACGCTTCAGTTGCCTGAAAATCACCTGATTGTAGGGGTGGTTGCTAATATTCGACCGTTAAAAGGGATCGACTCTCTTCTGGTGGCTATGAAGCCATTATTTGAAGAATTTCCTGTTACTCTTCTCCTCGTAGGTGATGATAGAGAAGCAGCCACTGCAAAGCGGGTTCAAGAATTAGGGCTACAGAACTCCGTCCGACTCCTGGGTTTTCGAGAAGATGCTGCACAAATTGCTACTCTTTTTGATATTGTCTGTATGCCATCCACAAGAAGAGAAGGAGTCCCTCGCTCAGTTGTTGAAGCTATGAGTCACGGAAAACCTGCAATTGTAACAGATGTCGGTGGACTTCCATATATTGTCAAAGATAAAGAGAATGGCCTAGTAGTACCGCCGAATGATCCCGACTCCTTGAGAGAGGCTTTACGATGCCTTCTTAATGATACTAATCTGCGGGAAGCTTATGGAATGAATAGTAAGACCCGCTTCCGCTCGATGTTTCAGCTGAAGAATTATCACGAGCAGATGAGGGAATTTTTTGAAATCGCGCCCTTTTGACTACACGAGCATCCACCTACAATATTGACTCTAGATTCCGTTTCCTTCTGTATGGCTCTTAAGAAATGAGACTATATCAATTCGAGATTGAAAGTTTGAAATTTCCTCAGGTGTAATAACGGGTCTGATATCAGCACGGACAGAACGCCCTATCATCTTTCGTGTTTCATGAATGAATAATGCAAGGCGAAGATTGATATGAATCTGACTTGCAAAATGAAATAGAAATGAATTCTCGCCATGAAAATACAAGGGAACTATCTGAGCATTAGACTGAACCGCAAGCTTTGCAACAAGAGTACCCCATGGAAGCTCTTCGAGAGCTCCAAAGCCGAATCGACGAGTAGCGACCCCTCCGCCAGGAAACAGTATTACGGCTTCACCTCGATCCAGTGCTTCAAGAGCTGCCTGACGCGATTGAACATTCCGTCTTCTGGCTTCTTTTGTATCTCGAAAATCAATTGGCAAGAGATACTCATTGAGACTCGGCTCAAAGGTTAAAACGTGATTTACAAGAATTTTAAAGTTTCTTCTCAGCTTATATGCGACTTGCGATGCAACTAATCCATCAACGATTCCGAATGGATGATTTGCAATGACTAATACTCCACCGGAACCAGAAACTCTCGACAAATGCTCTTCTCCATGTAAGAGCACATCAATAGACATCACTCTGAGAGTCTCATCCCAAAATTGTCCTCCTGCTCCAATACGCGAGAGAATCTCTGTATACAATCTCTGCATGTGGTGAGCTCCAGTGCACCGCTCAACCGAGGCAATCACGAGCCTTTTGAAAAAGGGATCCCTACTGGTCCGGTAACTCATCTGGTTATCGAGGTCGTTCATTCTTGATTTCTGAGAAACTTCTATCCCCTTGTTCTCCTAGTATAGCAGAGTCGGCTGTCCTCTTACGCAGAAGGAAGGAACGCAGTGCAGGCACTCCCCTGCCGCTTAAGGCGGCTCTCCTCTTTTATCTTACTTCTTGTCGTTTATTTTCAGCTAGTTATAAACTTCAAAACTCATCGCATCCCCTTTCAGAGCACTTTTTCATTTATTCCTTTCATAACCTTATAGGAGGCATATGTTTAAGACAGCTCTTTCTGCACTCTCTGCTATAGTTTCTACAGGTGTTCAAAAACCTGCACAGATACTTGCGCTTTCTTTGGTTGCTGCCGGCGCCACAATTCCAAATTTTACAGAACACATTGGGAAAGCCATCAAACAGGTTGGCTCGCTCGCTGGCGATACCGTTCAAACGGTTGAGAAAGTTATTGATCTTTCAGATACTTCCTTTAGGGCAGGAGCAAATATTGTCCACACTGCTTCAGCAAGGACAGGAAGGCTCGCTGTCAGGGCTACAGGCCAAACTGAAAACGTTGATAGAGATGATCTCAAGGCACTCGATACGCCTCAATAATTTCTGGTCGAAAAACTTTTTTGGGGCTCTTCCGCCAGTTTTTCTGACAAATTAGATATTTTCACTGATTCCAGAAAATCATACACGGAACTTAAAAAAATGATGGAAGTCTCTTGCACTTCCGATCTCGTAGTATACTCTGGTGCAGAAACTTATTTTTTTGTGATATCTCGTGAAAATTATCCTTACTCTTTTTACTCTTCTTACGACGTTTCTTGCTCTAGCCTTCTTCTTTCCAGTCTCCATCGGGAGCTCACGGTATGTAGATTTTACCTCTCCCTCTATTACGATTGAACAACGGGGAGGAGAACTCTCTCTCAAGGTCTCTGACGATCTCAATGCAATCGTTTCGGTACGCTACCTAGTACAACAAAGCGGAGAAACACAAATTGAAGGAGAAATACTGCATGAAGCTTCTCCTCTCTTGAATACCCATGAACTATCGCTCGATCTCGGAACGCTACAAGGTTCGCTGGCAGAGGGAGCTGCTGAAGTTATTGTAACAGCACAAGATGCAGCGATCTGGGGTAATGTCTTTCGAATAACGGCTCCAATTACGCTTGATTTTTCTGCTCCGTCAATTGAAGTACTCTCTCAACAACACCGCATATTCGCGGGCGGAGCAGAGCTTGTACTGTTTCAAGCTGCCGACAACATGTCGCTAAAAGAAGTATGGCTCTCTGCTTATCAAGATAAGATCTTTGCACCGTTTAAACTTATCGATGCCTATCCCGAACTTGATTTGCCAGAAAGGCTTTATGGAGTTCTGTTTGCTACCCCTCGTGGTCTCGCTCGTGAGAAATTTCAGCCTACACTACATGCCACTGATAATTTTGGTAATAGCACCGAGCGTGTCTTATCGCTTCGTTTTGAAGAACAAGCGTATCGCAGAACATCACCAAAACTCTCTTCTTCGTTCCTCAGTCGCAAAATACCCCCTCTCGTTAAAGAAATGAAACAAGATGGGTATTTAGCAGCTCAAACTCCTTTGAGTGATCTTGACGGATTCAAAGTAGTTAATGAGCAATACCGCGAAAAATTGGTAGGTGAGATAAGTACAGCGATGGAGAAAGCTGGAATACGAGCTGATATTCCTACTCAACACTTTCAGCGACCGATGGCAGGAACATTGACTTCACGATTTGGTGAATTTCGAACCTATCTGTTCGAAGGAAAGTCAATCAGCACCTCTTTTCATGATGGTCAGGATATTGCCTCAGTAGTTGCAGATAATGTGCGTGCAACAGCAGCTGGAAACGTCTTGTTAGCAGAACAACTTGGTATCTATGGAAATACTATCCTTATTGATCATGGAGCTGGAATTACAAGCCTCTATGGACACCTCTCTTCATTCGCTGTTCAAGCGGGTGAAACGGTGAATCAAGGAGACCTGATCGGACAAAGTGGTACGACGGGACTAGCTGGGGGTGACCATCTTCACTTTGAAATCCGCATACAGGGCGTGCCCGTGACGCCCATCGAGTGGTGGGATCCAAAGTGGTTTCAAGACAATATCGAACAGAAGCTTACCAAGCTACTCGAACCCTATACTTCGGGTTGAATAGCAATCAAGAATGGCCAACCCTGGGTGAAGATTCACGAGAAACGATAAAAGAGCCAGTACCTGAGCCCGCCGCCGTTCGTTAGCGCACTCTCCCTTGTATTTTTCACGAGCGGGGTACGCCTCCCCTAAATGACTCCGTGTGCCTGACCTACCTTCCGAAAAGCAGCGACCGCCCTTTCGAGATCAGCCCTCTCATGAGCAGCAGATACCTGCACTCGAATTCTTGCCTCCCCCTTGGGAACGACAGGATAAGAGAAGCCGATAACGTAGATTCCTTCCCCTAGGAGGTCATCTGCCATAGCTGAAGCAAGTTTAGCGTCTCCCAGCATAACGGGAACGATTGGATGAATTTCCCCCTTTAAGGTAAACCCGAGCGCTGACATCTCCGAACGGAAAAACTTCGTATTCTCCTCGAGTTTTTCTCTCAAGGAGGAGGTCTGCGTTAGAAGATCTAAACAGGCGATACCGGCTGTGACGATGACAGGCGGCAGTGAGTTACTAAACAGATAAGGGCGGCTACGCTGCCGAAGGAGCTGAATGAGCTCGGAATGTCCTGTCGTAAAACCACCTATCGCTCCCCCTAAAGCCTTTCCGAGCGTTGAAGTGATAATATCGACTCGACCGGTTACTCCACAATGCTCAACGGAACCTCTTCCCGTTGGTCCAAAGAAACCGGAGGCATGGCACTCGTCTACCATCACCATTGCGTCATATTGGTCAGCAAGATCACAAATTCCCTTGAGGTCGGCAACTTCTCCATCCATAGAGAATACCCCGTCAGTGGCAATCATAATCTTCTTTACCCCTGCTTCACGTGCCTCCTTAAGACATGCTTCAAGGTGAGAAAGGTCAGAATGTCTATAACGATATCGATGCGCCTTACAAAGTCGTATTCCATCAATAATAGAGGCATGATTTAGAGCATCGCTAATAATAGCGTCTTCTTCTCCAAGTAGTGGCTCAAAAACCCCTCCATTCGCATCAAAGCACGCAGCATAAAGGATAGCATCCTCTGTTGAGTGAAATTCGCTTATCTTTTGTTCAAGCTGTTTATGAATATCTTGTGTTCCGCATATAAATCGGACAGATGACAAACCAAGACCATACTGATCAAGTCCACTTTTTGCAGCTTCAATAAGCTGAGTATTACATGAAAGACCAAGATAGTTATTTGCACAAAAGTTTAGAACTTCGCCGGCTTCAACACGGATATTTGCATCTTGCGGTGATACAATAACGCGCTCTTTCTTAAAGAGCCCCGCTGACTGAATCTCTTCAAGCTCAGTTGCATACTGCGATTTCACTTCTTCTGAATACATGGCTCTCCTCCTTATCCTGCACTGACCTTCAGTTGCTCTCGCTTCAGACCTGGCAAAAAGTAGTCAGTAAATGCTCGCTTTACATCATGCTCTGGCTTCCATCCCCAGTCACACCCCGCAAGCGAATCATCAATATCATCCGGCCACGAATTTACAACATCATCTCGCCATTCGACTGGATTGTACCGCAAATCGGCATTCGGATAGTAGTGAAGAACCTCATCTCGCAACTGCTCCGCTGTAACCGAGAAGCCTCGCACGTTGTATACTCGTCTTGAAAGACTTTCAGCTGAAGCCTCTGCTAACATTATCATTGCTCGCACTGCATCTGGCATAGTCATGAAGGGCAATGCTGCTTCAGGAGACACGAAGCACTCATACGATTTGCCGTCATTTGCATGATGCAGCATCTCAGCTGCGTAATCACTCGTTCCTCCCGTCGGCAACGTATCGATACTAATGAGGCCTGGATATCGAAGACTGCGAAAATCAAGGAACTGACCTGACCCT
>Ga0181593_10001195_pt1 | contig 23356 bp, 16 predicted proteins | sample 071ome_19_FD_133756 | JGI IMG/M metagenome (GOLD analysis project Ga0181593, IMG submission 133756) | Coastal salt marsh microbial communities from the Groves Creek Marsh, Skidaway Island, Georgia - 071413AT metaG (megahit assembly) | ecosystem: Environmental > Aquatic > Marine > Intertidal...
CCCCGTTGTCACCAACAAGGATGGCATTCTCACCGGTTGGCGGATTACCCTTTATCAGGGAGAGCAAAAGGTTGAAGTGGAGAGTGATCCCAATCGTGCCCGCCGCCCCAGCATTACTTTGCCCCAGATTCCAGATCTTGGAGTTGGTGGGAGAAAAGATATTAAGAAGAAGGAAGGTTAACTCCTACCCCTTGTAATGATTTCTCAGCATGTCGGCTGAAGCCATAACCCTGGAAGCACAGAGCCTCATCCGGCGTTACGGGCAGAAAGAAGTGGTCCGGGGCGTGGATTTGTCGATGCAGTCCGGCGAAATAGTTGGGTTGTTAGGCCCAAACGGTGCTGGAAAAACAACCACGTTTTACATGTTGGTTGGGCTAGTAAAGGCTACGAAGGGGAAAGTCTTTCTCGGGGATAAAGATATCACCAAAAAGCCTATGCACAAACGTTCCCGTCTGGGAATGGGCTATCTTCCGCAGGAAGCTTCAGTATTCAGAAAACTGACCGTGGAGGAGAATATTAGGGCAGTAGTGGAGACTCTTCGAATTTCAGGCAAAGAGAAAAAACTTCGTATTCAAAAGCATTTGGAGGACCTGGACCTAACCCATCTGGCCAAAGAGAAAGCTTTTACGCTGAGCGGTGGCGAAAGGCGGCGCTTGGAAATTACCAGGGCTTTGGTCCAGGAACCTAAGTTTCTACTAATGGATGAGCCTTTCAGCGGTGTTGATCCGATCAGTGTAAACGAAGTCCAAAACTTGATTTTGCTGCTGAGAAATCAGGGCATTGGTATCCTTATCACCGACCACAATGTCAGGGAAACATTGAGTATTGTTGACCGGGCCTACCTGCTATATGACGGCTCCATACTACGTGAAGGAACCAGTGATTTCCTGATCAATGATCCGCAAAGCCGGAAATTATATTTGGGGGAAAACTTCGACCTCTGACTCAAATGACAGTCCTCTGGACCATGCTGTTCAAAAAAATTTCCCTATGCCGATTTGTCTATTTTTTGAAAAGACTCTTGGAATCTCGATTTGGAAAACCTGATTTTGAGGAGTCAAAAATCGTCTGTTAATGGGATTTGTGGGGGTACACTTTCCCAAGAAATTTTGACAAGACTTTTTTTGAAAAAAGTTATCTTCAGGGGGGTGTGAATAACATGTGAGCAAGTTCACCTTGCAAGTGCATGGGGAAACCCGCTTGCATGGAGTTGCTCAGACGAATGTTTGGCTTCCAAATATTGAGCGTAACATTCCCCGACACCAACCTGTAACCTAAAATTTCTCCCTCTTCTTCTCTAAAAAGATTGACCTTAACCCCAGCATTTAAGCTGATTACACGCTGATTCCCCCTAACATGACCCGCCCCTCTGAGAGTATATATCTGTCACCTAACCCAATCGAAGCCACTTGCTGTCACACACCAGCTCCAAGCTGTCTCATCCAGCCCATTACGCCTGCTTCTGAGCAGTTGTGAATAAACCACCAGGAGGTACACGAAAAGCAATGAGTGCAAATTCGACAGCATCGACCATTTGGGGCGAAATAATTGAAGAAATTCAGAGTCAGGTTTCTGCGGATGATTTCAATACCTGGTTCAAAGACCTCACCTACATGGGTGAAACGACCGAACAGATTCTTCTACAGACGGAAAATCCTTTTGCCGCCATTTGGCTGACTGATAACTATCTGGGGCTTATCCAACGTGCGATTGAAAACGTAACCGGGCTAAACCGCCTGGTCAAAATCGTCGAAGCAGAAGAGCTAGTTCCGTCGACATCTCTGAATAATCGCCTGGAAGACTTATCCCCCACTCCTGACTACAGTATACCAGACATCACTGAGGCAAAGCCTACTCACATCGGCTCCTCCAGCAGAACCAAGAGTCTCGGAAATGTAAATAATGACAAAACCTTCTCCACATTTGTGGTAGGTCCGGATAATGAATTTGCCTACGCCGCGTGTGAAGCTGTGGCGAATGGACCAGCTCAGGCCTACAATCCGCTATTTCTCTATGGAGATACAGGGCTGGGAAAGACACACCTCATGCATGCGATCGCCCATCAAGTTCATGTGCAGCATCCGAAATTGCGTGTGAAGTACGTGTCATCTGAAAAATTCACCAACGAATTTATCCACACGATTCAGGAAGGCACGTTTAAGCAATTCCGTGAAAAATACCGCAAGCTGGATGTTCTGCTGATTGATGACATCCACTTCCTTGCCAACAAGGAACGAATCCAGGAAGAATTTTTCCACACCTTTAACGACCTGTACGAATCCAGTAAGCAGATCGTACTATCCAGCGACCGGCCGGCCAATGAAATTGGAAAACTGGAAAGTCGTCTGGTATCCAGGTTCCAAATGGGGCTTTCGGTCGACATCCAACCACCCGATCTGGAAACCCGCCTTGCAATTCTCAACAACAAGGCGGATGCGATGAAGATGAATCTGGACCCATCTTTGCTGGAGTTCCTCGCCCAACGTGTGACCAGAAACATCCGTCGCATGGAAGGTGCCCTGACCCGAGTTGCCAGCTTTGCCCAACTGGGCCGACGTTCGATGGACATTCCCTCCGTGGAGCGACTGCTACAGGACATTCTTCAGGAAGAAGCCCGTCACACCATCAGCATCGAACAAATCCAGAAAAAAGTGGCGGACCATTACCACCTTTCTTTCAAGGATATGCACAGTCGTCGGCGTCCGGCGAACATAGCTTTCCCCAGGCAGATCGCCATGTACCTCAGCCGTCGCCTGACCAATCACTCCCTCAAAGAGATCGGAGATGCGTTTGGAGGGAGAGACCATGGAACTGTCCATCATGCTTGCCAGACGGTGGATGACCGTATGGAATTGGAACAAGAAGTACGATCAAAAGTTGAGTTTTTGGAAAACCAGCTTACCTCTGTCGTCTCTTCTTGATACACAAATTCCATCATGGCTAATTTAACACCTGAACAAAAAGAGCAAGTCAGTGCCTGGGTAGCAGAAGGATTAGGTCTCTCTGATATTCAAAAACGTTTGAAGGACGAACTGAATGCAAACCTCACCTTCATGGATGTCCGGTTTCTGGTCAGCGACCTTGCCCTTCAATTGAATTCTCCCTCCAAGGAAGAGCAGGAAGATCAACTCCCCCCGGATGCACCACTGGACGCATTGGATGACCAACAGGACGGTGGAGTCACCGTTGAGAAAGACTCCGTCATTCAGCCTGGATATGCGGCCAGCGGAACCGTCAAATTCAGTGATGGCAAAACTGCCAAATGGTTTATTGATCCGATGGGGCAACTTGGTCTGGAGCCACCGGAACCTGGGTATCAGCCTCCGGAAGAGGATGTGGAAGAATTTCAGGTCCAGCTCCGCAGCCTACTCCAAGGCCCCGGTTATTGATCCGAGGAAGGCGGTTGAGGTCCTCCTGTCGCGGCAAGTTTCCTGGCAGCCCTGCTACGGGCCAACACGATGATGACCACGCCTGCTGCAATCAGCCCCAATGAGTAGAGTTGCCCCTTGCTCATGCCCCATACCAGATCCTCCTCAAAATCCGGTTCCCGGTATCTTTCACAAAGGATACGGGCAATGGAGTAACCAATTAACATCTCACCGGTGAGCTGGCCGGGAATTTTCTGCATCACTTTATTCCGCCAGACTCGATGCTGGACATACAAAAGCAGGAAGAGCCCTTCACCTGCGGCTTCGTAAAGTTGGGAGGGGTGACGTGGCATTCCATCTTTGGCATCAGGAAAAATGACTGCCCATGGCACATTGGTGACTTTTCCCCAGAGTTCCCCATTGATAAAATTGGCCAACCTCCCGAAAAGCAGTCCTGCAGGAGCCGTACTACTGATCAAGTCACCAATTAAAAAATGATTAAAGCGGTACTTTCGGGCAAATAAGAGAACAGCAACGGCTACACCGAGAAAGCCTCCATGGCTCGCCATGCCTCCTTTCCAAACCAAAAAAATATTACCAAGACTCTCGACCAGGTCTTCGCGACCGGCCTCGTAGAGAAACATGTAACCCAGGCGCCCCCCGATCAATACTCCAAGAATGATGTAAGTGATCAAATTGGACTGATCTTCCGGAGCCAGGGGCGAATGCCCTTTCTTGTAGTACATTCGCCACAACAGGTAGGCAGCAAGAAATCCCAGCAGGTAGGATAAGCCATACCAGCGGATACCAAAATTATCGTTAAACTGAATAAGAAACGGGTCAAGATTGTGAACCCAATGTGAAGTAGCTTCAGCCAGGAAGTAAGACATGGCGCTTTATTTGGCTAGGGATCCAGTTCAGTGCAAGAACAGATGCGGAAACCTCACTGCGTTTGCTGCTCTGAAGAGCCCGATTTTTCATCCTGCCTTTGCCGGGCTAATTCCCGCATGTCCTCGGCTGGATCATCCTTTTCATAAAATTCCTGCCCAAGAATGTGTTCAAAGATGTCTTCCAAGGCCAGAACTCCAACAGTAGAACCAAATTCATCGACCACCACGGCCAACTGTTGATTGTTGGCCTGCAAACTTTTCAGGGCCTCATCCACCGTCCCCACTTCAGGCACAAATGTAGGTGACTGCATAAATTCCTCGATTTTTCTCCCGGCTTGTCCTGTTGCCATTGCCAGAAGGATCTCTCTGCGCCGAATGATCCCCACAACTTTATCTATGCTGGACTGGTAAACCGGCAACCGTGCGAAGGGAATATTATTCTCATTGCGCTGTAAAACCTCCTTCACCGTGTAATGCTGCGGAAAGGCCATCATGACGGTTCGAGGCGTCATGATTTCACCCACCGTAATTTCGTCCAGGCTCAATGCATTGGAAATCATGTCCCGCTCTGAAACTGAAAGAGTCCCCTCTTTGGCACTTTTTTCAGCCAGAAGAATAATCTCATCTTCGGCCTCTGCATCATTGGGCTTTTTTTGAATCACCAAACTGACCGTTACCGAACAAACCTTGGATAACGGAGCCATACACCAACGGATGACGCCCAGCAAAGGCACGAGAGCAGGCTGAAGCCCCCGTTTATAAATGACGCCGGCATTCTTTGGGAGAATTTCAGAAAACAATAGAATCCCCACCGTCAACCCAACTGAAAACCACAACAAACTCTTCTCTCCATAAATGGTCTGAGCCAATCCACCCACCAAGGTAGCCCCTAAAGTGTTGGCGATCGTATTGAGAGTTAGAATCGCAGAAGAAGTCTCCTCCAATTCCTCTGTGTATTTAGCAAGCCGTTCACTCAGGATAGCATGCTTACGGCGAAGAGATTCGATATCGGAGGCAGTAGTACTCAGGATCATCGCCTCTAGAATCGAACAGATGCCTGAAACGCCAAGTGTGAACGAAACCGCGATGACAAGTTTCCAAAAGTCACTCATTTCTCACCCCAAACTAACCATTGTTGGCACCGACCCTCCCAGAATTTTCTAGATTTCTTCATTGTTTGCATTGATTATCCACATTCACACAACACTTTAAAAAAACAAATTTCTAAGCGCTTTGCGAAAAAGGATTTGTCAACCCTCTTTAGATTCTCCTTTGTTGACAGGTCAAGACCGAACCCTTCATACCCTTGAGCTGTAACATCAACTCCCAATCCCCCCGAATGAAAATCCAGCTGGCACAAAACTTCCTAGGAATTGCCCTTCTGCTCCTTGTAGGCTGCACAAGCCCGCAGCCCTCAAAAAACTACGGTTTCCGTCAAGAAGTCGGGATTGATAGTTATCCTGCTGAAGCCCGAGTCTACATTGATGGTGCATTTGTCGGGAAGACTCCCCTCAGTGCTCAATTGAGAGCGAATCGTACCTACGAGATCACTTTCGAGAAATCCGGTTACAAACCCTACGTGGAATATATCGGACCAGACTTGGATATGAAGCTCGATCCATTTATCAAAATCGGCCCGATGGAGTCCCGAGGATACTACAATCGTCTTGGGCCCAACCCCTTGCAGGTTGAACTTGAGCATGAGCTGGTCCCTGACATTGCTGGACCTGACTTACTCAAAGAAATGCTGTTTAAAACCGAGCAACTGGATAAACACCTTGCCGAGGGCCTGATCAGCATCGAAGAGCACAGGTACGTTACCCGCCAGATCATCGAATATTATAAGGATGAATCCCGTCGCAGAGGAAGCCCGATCCTGGAAGATGAAGAGCCCCCAGCCCCGGAACCCGCTCTCCTCCCTGCACCTGCATTGGGTGTGACGCCTCCTGCGACAACCTCAACCGCTCCGCCAACAACTGTTCCAACAGCACCCACTCCTGCAGCAAATGTAGACCTCAATTTTGTCGAACTCGATGACCTATCTCTTGATCCCGCCCCCCCAGCGACGACACCCGTGGCCCCAGCTCCTGCCACCGCCACAATTCCCGACCTTAACAATTTGGACCTCTCTAACCCCGGAGTGAATAACTTACCGGTCGAATCCCCGACACAACCAACTCCTGTGGCTCCTCCACCACCCGCATTTCCACCTGCTACACCGGGAACCGCACCTGGCCAGCCACAACCTGCAACAACGCCCCCGCCCCCGCCACCCAGCTCAGGAGGCGGACTCCTCGATTTCTAGCTGGAGACGTTCACGGCTATTCCAGAGATCGTATCGCTATGGGCACATCAACTGGGCAACAAACCCCGTTATATGATTTTCATAAACAAAACGGTGCCAAGTTTGTAGAATTTGCAGGTTGGCAGATGCCCATCCAGTACACCGGTATTCTGGAAGAGCATAAAGCCACCAGGGAAGCAGCAGGCCTATTTGATGTCAGCCACATGGGGGAGTTTCTCATCCACGGAACTCATGCAACGAAATGCTTAGATTCCTTGCTCACCAACGACCTGACCTCCATCCAGGAAGGACAAGCACTTTACAGTCCTGCATGTATGGAAAATGGGGGTGTCGTAGACGACCTCATTCTCTACAAACTGGCTGATGACAAAATTTTCCTCTGCTGTAATGCAGCCAACATGACCAAGCTGGGAGAATGGCTACATCAGCACCTGCATAACACACCATGTGAAGTCGAAAACCAGTCCTCAAAATATGCTCAAATTGCACTGCAAGGACCAAGGGCCATGGAGATTATGGATCAACTCCGCCCCGGAACCTCGACAGAAATAAAACGATTTTCTTTTCTTCAAACGGACATTCTGGATACCCCCTCCATTATCAGTCGAACGGGCTACACTGGAGAAGATGGCGTTGAGATCTATTGCCCTCCTGACATCGCTCAAAAGTTGGCTGAATCTTTACAGGAAATTGGCAAGCCCGTGGGTTTACAGCCTGTTGGATTAGGGGCCAGGGATAGTCTTCGGCTTGAAGCCGGATACCCACTCTACGGGCATGAAATCTCGGAAAACCGCTCCCCCATCGAGGGAGGAATCGGTTGGACTGTAAAATTCAACAAAGCCAACGACTTTATTGGAAAAGCAAGCCTCCTTGACCAAAAAAAGTCTCCGCAAAGAAGTCGTACCATCCACTTCATCACCCAAGACAAACGAATTGCCCGAGAAGGCACTCCCGTATTTGCAGAAGATCAACAAGTTGGCGAAGTCCTATCTGGAAGTTATTCACCAATGATCAATCGAGGTATTGGCTCAGCCATGGTAAAAGCAGACATTCCGGCATCCGCCTCATTCAGTGTACAAATTAGAAATCGAAAAATCGATATCCAACCTGCCACTCCCCCACTCCACAAATCCAATATTTCTTCAACTTAATCTCTTACCTATGAGCTCAATCCCGACAAATCTGAAATACACCAAAGACCACGAATGGCTAAATGCCGAAGACCCCACCAAGGCAACTATCGGCATTACAGATCATGCACAGGACAGCCTTGGAGATATCACCTTTGTAGAATTACCTGAAGTTGGAACAAGTCTGGAAAAAGGCGAAGCTTTTGGCGTTGTCGAGTCAGTAAAAGCCGCCTCTGACTTGTTCATGCCTGCCTCAGGAGAAATCATTGAAATTAATGAAGAATTGTTGGATGGACCGGAAAAAGTAAATGAATCGCCCTACCAAGAAGGCTGGATGATCAAGATTCGAATAGACGGGGCTACGCTTGACAGTGCGAATCTCATGAGCGCAGAAGAGTACTCCAATATAGTAGGAGAAGAATCCTGAAAATCCCCCCGAAAAAGGGTTGCACCAAAATAGGAAAAGTGCAGTGTCTCCCGCCTTCCCAAATACAGGGAAAATAGATTCGCATACGATCCATGGCAGAAAAAAAAGAGCCCGAAAACACCCCGAATAAAGAAGATCGCAACATTGCAGAAGTCGATGTTGAGACTCCGGGGCTTACCCCTGAAGAACAACTTATTCTGTTTTGGGATAAGTACAAAAAAAAGCTGATCAGTGCGGCAATTATCATTGTTGCAGGAAGTATTGGCTGGTTTGGTAAAAAAGCATTGGATGGACAGAAACTTCTCTCTATTCAGGAAGCATACCAAGAAGCATCTACTGCGGACCAGGAAGCACAAAGCCAACGGGAAGATTCAGGCAACTTTGATGAAAAGACAGATCTTGTTTCACTGGAAAACACCCTTGCCTTTGCACAAAAGCATTCAGGACACCCACTAAGTGGTCATGCTCGATTAAAAGCAGGGCATGCCTATTTTAAAGTGAGCAATTTTCAGGAAGCAATCAGCCATTACAGCGAAGCTGCAAAAGTACTGAAAAAATCTCCGGAACTCGGGGGGCTTGCCTCACTTTACGAGGCCATCGCAACCCTACGTGGTGGTGATAAGGAAAAAGGGAAAAGCCTCTTGACCAAGGTGGCTCAAACCCAGGACTTTCTTCATGAACACCGAGGAGAAGCATACTTTAAACTAAGCGTCCTCGCCTTGTCAGAAAAAAATCACGCAGATTATAACCGTTGGGAAACCGCTCTGGAAAATGCAGCTCTGGACCATGCACAAACCCAATGGCTTGACCAATTGAAGACTTTTCGCAGTCAATTTCCTAAAGAGGGCTTTGACACATTGGGACCAATTCCCCCCAAAGAAGTGCCACCGGCTCCGATTCCAACCTCTCCAACCGGAAGCAGTTCCCCTACTGGTAATTAAAAACACAGGGCGATTTTCTAACAGGCTCTGAGCTGCCACGTGTACTCTTAAAAAATGGAGCCACCTGTCGGGATCGAACCGACGACCGTCCGCTTACAAGGCGGGTGCTCTACCAGCTGAGCTAAGGTGGCATAAAAGTAAACTGGTACCGGACCTGGGACTCGAACCCAGAACCAACTGATTAAGAGTCAGCTGCTCTACCAATTGAGCTAGTCCGGCTCAAGAGGCGATGCATGCTGCATCTTGAAGCTTTCAGTGCAAGAAGGAAATTAGAAAAATTTCACAGAAATCTCCAAGTGTTTTTCCTCTTGATCACCAAGGCAATTCCACTATCCCTTGCAAGTCAGAGATATTAGATGATGCCATCCCTCAACCCAACTTTGGGGGGGCATTATTAGATTAAACCCCTCCTACGGTACATCCCAAACTTCCCAAACGACAATCTAACCCAAACAAGCTCCATGTTTCAAAAGAGCCTCTCAAAACTGGTAATCGCTAAATCTGCGGTTCTACTCTCTCTTCAACTCACAAGCTTCGGCCAAAGCCCTGGAGGTCTGGATCCTAAGTTTTCATTAGATATTCAGCGTGATGTCGGAGCCTTTGTTCAAGGAACCGCAGGCCAGAATGAGCAAGCTGCGCTACAGCAGAACTTGGTGAACCTGATCCTCCGCACAGGTACAAATGCCCGAACACTCAAGCAAATTGTCAGTGAATCTGTCAGTGCAGCGTCTACCACCCCTGGGCATAATGTAGAAAAGATCGCCAGAGTCGTACAAATCGCAACCTTAAGTGCCGTAAGTGGTGCGTTGAGTGCAGAAACCTCCAATGCCGCTGAAGTGATAGAAGGCATTGCTGATACGGTAACTTTCCAATTTGTCTCGCTATCGGCGAAAGGAGATTCAGACCCGTCCCAGCAATTGGCTATGGTGACACAGGCGATCGCATTTGGAGTCGGCGTTGCGTTGTTTGACGAGGGCCAAACCAATGCGTACGACCTAACCAGCAAAATTGCCAAAGGAGCCCTTTCCGGCACCTACAAAGCTGCCAGAATTCACAATATGGATTCGATGACCAACACCTATGCAGCACAAGGCCTTGCCAGTGGGATCATTCAGCTCTCTGTCGTGCATAAGGCCGATGTCGTCTCCCAATGTAAAGCCATCTCACGAGGTGCGTTTGAAGGCATCCTCGCTCAACCTTCCATTCGTTTGGACCAAGCCAGCCAAGCCGGAGCCTCTACAGTACAAGGACTGTTGGAAGGTGCCGCGAATGCAAAAGGGATCTATGCCAATGCTCAGCAACAACTGGACGGGAAAACCCTGGCCTCCATCACCATCTCCACTTTTGATGGCGTAAAAGAGTCTCTGGCCGGAGATCTCCCGGCGGCACTTGCAGGTCCTGCACTGAGAAACGCAGCCTTCACGGCATGGGCCTCCAGCATGTACAAATTCTTACCGGGAACTGACCCTGTCGCTCAGGAAAGAATCGTGGTAAGCCTTTATGAGAACTCTCTGGGAGTTCCCTCGCTACAACAATCCATCACTTCTGGCATTGTAAAAGAGCTTGTCGCAAGAGATGCGACAGACAGAGCCCGTGAGCTTTATCCAATCATCACTGAAGGCGCCACATCCTCTATATATAAAAGTAAGGGCGAAATTACCCATGATGACTATCAACCTTTTGTACAAACTGCGGTTGAACTCTATCTCAAAGAGTTGGGGGCAGAAGGGGAAGACGATGCGACGACAACCTTCAATGTCTATAGAAGACTTTTGGAAGGTGCGATTCGCTCCATCCTCCACGAACAAAAACTTCTCCTCAGAAATACCGCACGTATTTCAGAAATTCTTGCTGGCTCGGCCGTCCATGCCAGCTCCATCATGACCATCCCGGCCAATGACTTCCTTAAAGGTGCCGCGGGAGGAATCGCTTCCGCCGCGATGACCTCAGCGGTATCAAAAGACGTCAACATACAGGCACCAGAAACCTTGGTTGAAGGATCAGTAGAGGGAATGCAAGTTGGCTTCATCATTGGCCTGATGTCCCAAAAGCGCGGTATTGATGAAATTGGCCACGTACTGAAATCTTCAGCACTAGCCGCGGGCTCATCTACAATCGAAATCGGGCGCCGGATCGAGTTATCTGCAGTTCAGCTCTCCCATTTTGCAGAAGGTGTGGCCCAAGGCTCAACCAGTGGGATTGCTAAGCTACTCACAAACCAGCAAGTTAGCAAGGCGCTGGGATCGGGCGCCGGCAAACTGATTGAACAAGCAGCTCATGGTGTTGCATTAGGTAGCATTGCCTCACTGACAGGAGATATCACCCACGTGAATCTCAAACATGAAGAACTGATTGGCTTAGCGGAAGCCATCTCTTATGGAGCAGCCTATGGTGCTGTAGTGAATGGGCCACTGGAAAAAGCACCAGAATTTGCCCAATCTTCCGCAAGTGGAACTGTCCTCGGAACAGTTTCCTTTGCTGCTCCTATGTTTGAAAAAGCAGACTCCCTGACGGAAATTAAGAGCATTACACTCTCAACCTGCAAAGGTGCAGCAGAAGGAGCCATCACCGCAGGAGCCCAAAAGAATTTGGACCTCAAAGCCATCGCCCGTTCTGCCGCTTATGGAGGAACTTCTGCCGCTACTCTGGCAGTCATCGCAGCCTCTCAACCTCCCGCCACTATATCAGAAGTGGCGAAACAAGCCGCTCGCGGGATGGTACAAGGAACCATGGAAGCGTCCTACGCTAAAATGACCGGGGCTGCGAATTAACAAAGAAGCTCCATTTAGGTCTACACAGAACCCCTTAATTGTTAAAGAGTCCCTGTTCTTTGAAAACCTAACTCATCCCACACTGGAGATTCTCAAAACAAGGTAGTATACTGTTCAACCCACCGTTTCTCATGCTCCGCTATAGTTACACTCCGCTCCTTTCTTTCTGCCTACTATTCTTTTGGCAGTTGAATTTCGGGTTGTTGGCACAAGGGGCAGAAGAAGGCAAGGGTGCCATTATCCTTGTATCCATAAATGGTGACGTAAATGTTAAGAACATCAAATCTGATACATTCTTACCTCAAACTGAAGTAACGGCCGGAAAAACGATCTATGACGGTCATCAGGTAATTACTGGAGATCATTCAAAAGCAGTTTTATTGTTCTCCAACGGAACCGTAACAACATTAGATGCAAATGGAGTGCTCATAATTGAGCAATTTACACAGGGAGCATTTCGTGAGTCAGGAAGAAAGGTTGAGGATCTGAAGGAAGAGCCGAGTCAATCCACAACTCAATTGGAATTGGCTTATGGTGAGATGGTCTTCAACGTCAAAAAATTAAAGAATGGGTCTTCTTTTGAAATCGAATCCCCCATCGGTATCGCTGGTATTCGTGGAACTGACGGGAAGTTGACAATTCTGCAAGATCCCAACTCAGGCATCATAACTGGTGGCTTAAGTATGCTGGATGGAAATGTAGAATTCACAGACCCATCCGGGAATTCAATGTTTGTTGGCCCTGGGCAAGGGACCTTAGTGCAAGTCACTGCCACTGGTCAGCAAATTGGGTCGACATTCCAAGCTCCGGTATCGCCCGAAGAAGCACAGGAAATCCAAACAACCACTCAAAATGCAGCATCTCTTACGGGAAATATTTCCGTATCTGAAATGTCCAATGCCGTTGATGAGGCTCAACAAAATGCGGAACAAAATAATGATGGGACTGATAGTGGGGCGACAAATGAAGGCGCCAGCATAGACCCTGCTTCTGGAGGCGAATCAGCCGATGATAACAACATTAATAAAGAGCTAGGTGAAGCAGCTCATGCTGGTGCCTCGGGTACAGCAGAAGGTGCCATCTTTGTACCGGCAGTTGCAGGCTTTGGTATAGAAACACTCCTTCAGGTTGCTGGATCTCTGTTTACTGGAGCTGCAGAGAGTGCATCTGAAACTGTGGATTCTCAAATTGCTGCACTGGATACCTTAACCTTCTCAGTGGAAGAAGCCATTAAAGGAAATGCGAAAGTTTCCAACTTGGTCAGTGTCCTATCACAAAATGGCGATCTACTCGGCATTACAGATGACATCGGGGCGATGTACGCACAATTCGAATCTGGAGAAATTACGGAATCACAACTTTCGTTATCTCTTCAAGCAGCTCTGCCAGTGAATAGCCCACTTGGAGAAGAAATTAAAGGAATCATTAATCACCTTTCCCAGAGAAACCCCAACCGAGGGGCAATCACCAGCTTTCTGGCTCAATTGAGAGTTTCCACCAACAAGTTGAAACCTAACAAGGAGTATATCATCGCTCAATCCCTGAAAGGCACCTTGGAAGGGGTCGTAGAAGGTGCTCAGCGAGCTAATCTTCCAGCTCATTTGATTGAGCAACTAAAAGGTCAAATTGATGGCTCACTTTCTGACGATATTCTAGCTGAGATCCCAAATATCAGCATACCCAACCTACTTGCAAATGTTCCGATCCCCATTCCTGAGCCACCACAACCACCTGAAGTGGAGCTTACGATGGATGATATTGAAATTATAATACCTCCTCACCAAGACCCTGTATTGGCTGATGCTGATAATGACCGACTTTTTGACACCCAAGAAAAGGCGATCGGTACAAATATGAATGATCCCGATCATGAAGGAGACCTTCTCATGGATGGAGCTGAATACTTGCTCTGGGGCACGGATCCGCACAATCCCGATACCGATGGAGACAATGTAACAGACGCAATAGAAATCGGATTAGGAGAAGATCCCACCATCCCTACGGCATACGGCCCAGATACAGATGGAGATGGACTACCGGATGAGTACGAAGCCAGACTTGGAACTGATCCTTTAAAAGTCGATACAGATGGAGACGGTTGGTTTGATGGTTTTGAAATAGGAGTAGGGCTTGGGTCTGATCATATGACTCTCCAAGCGAATAACCCACTTGTTAAGAATACTGTGATAGATGCGACAGGGTTTACTGTCTCACCTTTATCAACGGATCTACAAACCTGGTTACTGGTTCACCCACATCTCCGCAAAGCTGCTAATAATAGTGAATAGCACTGTTCTACACAGGGAGACCAAGAAATAAACTTTACCTCAAGTTAGAATCTCCGCCCCTTCTCGAAGAAAATCCAAATCATTCTCCTGAAGTGGGGTGGAACGAGGGTACCGGTATTCCTTTCCTTGAAAATTCTTTAAGACAATTTCGGCTTCAGTAATTTTCTGCACATATTCAGGATTGATGGGGATCTTTCCACCTCCTCCAGGGGCATCAATTACAAATTGGGGGATTCCGTAACCAGTCGTATGCCCTCGAAGCCCATGAATAATCTCCAACCCTTTGGCGATATCTGATCGCAAGTGAGAACTACCCGTAATCAAGTCACATTGGTATAGATAGTAGGGTCGAACACGCATCTGAAGCAAACGGTGCACCAGTGACTTCATCGTATCCAATGAATCATTTACTCCTTTGAGCAGCACAGACTGATTCCCAAGAGGCACTCCTGCAAAAGACAGTTTTTCACACGCAGCATAAAGCTCCTGCGTACATTCCCTTGGGTGATTCACATGAATACTCATCCATATGGGGCCGCACTCACGGAAAATACGAGTCAATTCATCGGTAATGCGTTGAGGCAGGAAGACTGGGATCCGAGATCCAATCCTAATAAATTCTACGTGAGGAATTTCCCGAAGCCGAGTAAGAAGATAGCGAAGTTTGGCATCAGAAAGTAGCAGCGGATCACCGCCACTTAGCAAGACATCACGAACTTGAGGATTTTTTTCAATGTACTCCAATCCCGCATCCAGTTCAGGATGAAAGTTATAATCCTGAGCATTGGAAACTAGCCGACTTCGTGTACAGTATCGGCAATAAGCCGCACAGCGATCAGTGACCAGAAACAAGACGCGGTCAGGATAACGGTGGACAATGCCTGGCGCCGCCATGGAGTCTTCTTCACCAACTGGATCCAGCATCTCCTGTGGATTGACCAAAAGCTCGTCGCCTCTTGGGATGATTTGCCTGCGAATGGGGCAATTCGGGTCATCCTTATCAATGAGGTTAAAAAAATACGGAGTAATGGCCAATGCCAGTTTCTTATTGGCTTGAAGGCACCCTTCCCGTTCAGCAGGAGTCAGCTCCATTAACTCTTCGAGTTGCTCAATACGAGTAATACGGTTCTGAAGTTGCCATACCCAGCGATTCCAGTCCTCGGGCGGAATGTCTTGCCAATAGCCTTGGCCACTGTGCCAGTTTTTAAGTTGATCAATCGGATACATCAGGATTCGGAGGGTTGGAAAGTTAACTGGAGTTATCATTTCGTCAACCGTTGAGGTGAAAGTCATCCAGCGTCAATTTATTGAAAAGAAGATTGCCGTCTGGGAACGGATTCTTTGGATGCGGTCACCTATGAATTGTAAGCAAGACGGATTAATTGCATTGGAAGACGGCACGGTGTACCGAGGCCAGGTATTTGGCCATCGTGGCCATGTTACAGGTGAAGCTGTGTTTAACACGAGTATGACGGGGTATCAGGAAATTCTCACGGACCCTTCCTATTATCAGCAAATCGTCACTATGACGAGTTCTCAGATAGGGAATTACGGGGTGAATAGTGAAGATGTAGAGTCCGCGACCCCCAAAGTGCAGGGTCTCATCGTAAGGGAGTTTTCCAAGATACACAGCAATTGGCGTAGTGAAGGAAATTTGTCGGATTACCTGGCAACTCACAAAATTCCAGGTCTTGCTGAAATTGATACCCGGGCATTGACAAAAAGACTGCGCAGTGTCGGAGCGATGAAGTGTTGTGTTAGTACGGATGGTTTATCCGCAGAAGAAGCCATTGAGCTGGCTCGTCATTCCAGAGGATTGGAAGGCGTAGACCATGTGCAATCCGTGACAACAACTAGCAACTACCAATGGGATAGTGATTTCAAAGATAGCCAGCCATTCACCATTGAGGGGACTGACCTTTCATCCAGTAAACCGAAGCCCAAAGCATACCGTTTAGCTGCTTATGATTTTGGAGCAAAGTTATCGATTTTCAGAAAACTAAGACAACATGGTTTTGAGGTTCATGTATTTTCTGCCAAAACACCGGCAGAAGAAATCATGGAATTTAAACCAGATGCCTTGTTCTTGTCCAATGGTCCTGGAGACCCCGCTCCGGTAACCTATGCTCATGCAAATGTTCGCAAGCTGATCGAACACTTCCCCACATTCGGGATCTGCCTTGGCCACCAGATGATCACTCATGCTTTGGGAGCCGAAACCTTTAAGTTAAAATTCGGTCACCGAGGTGGCAACCAACCAGTGAAAAATCTGGAAACTGGAAAAGTCTCCATCACTTCACAAAACCATGGATTTGCATCCACGAAAGAGGCCTTGGAGAACAAAGGGGCAATCGTCACGGAAATCAATTTGAATGATGAGACCGTGGAAGGCCTCCGCCATAAGGACCTGCCTTTCTTCTCTGTGCAGTATCACCCAGAGGCAGCTCCGGGTCCCAATGACGCAGATTATTTGTTTGATGAGTTTTATGATTTGGTAGCCCAAAACAAGGGGTGACCTCCACAACCTGCCTCCAACCTCTGCCTGAGACAGGTTGGCCGATTTGCCCCTTTGTTTTGACAGCCAGCGAGGAAAGGATGTATATTGGGGAGACTTTCCCTTTTATAATGAACGTTGTAAAGGCTCCTAATTACGTTCATCCACATCGCTGAATTCAACCAGACGCCTCCCCTGTCTAAATAATGTCTGCCTTTGATCGCATAAGAATTATCCCTGTTCTCCTAATCTCATTATGCATGTGGGCATTGACTGCCAATGGGGAAGATCAATTACAAATCATCCTGAACAGCCAGCAGGCGACCTTTCTGGATACCAATGCTAATCCATTGGATATTGGAGAACCTCAACTAAATCAGGATGGTGACCTCCTGCAATTGGGATACTTTACTGAGGCGACACCCACCAATTTGTTTTCTGGAGAATGGGTTCCATTGGTTTCAGAGTCCTATTTTGGAGATACCTCCACCTTGTCAGACGGAATTCCAGGAAAATTCCAAATAGCTCTCCTTTTCTTCAACAACTCCGACATTGTAACGGTGTACCCAGATGCAAGCGGTACATTTGAGACCTCTGCCCCCTACACGATCACACATTCTTCTCCAGGAGTGAATAAACTACTGGCAATTCGCTATTACGATCAAAATACGATATCCGAAGGGGTTAGATACAACACAATTGCAAACCCAAACTGGCAATGGGGAAACCTGACTGGTCAACTGGCCTTTCCCGAACTTATCGAAGTGGATGTAGAAAGTACAGACTTAGCCTTTCAAGACCCAGACAACCCCTACATTGCCTCAGTAAAAAAGAATACGAGTTTGGAGAATCAGCCTATTTTGTCACTGTCGGGTACGATACAAGGCAATGGCTCTGTAATAGGTTTTGGGAAATACGAGCAAGGCACAACGGCACAATTGGAAGCAATCCCGGAAGAAGGCTATATATTTCATTCCTGGAACGGGGCAATCAGTGGGTCGACAAACCCTAGCTCCATTACCATCAACGAGGACAAACAAGTAAACGCAGAGTTCAGAATCATCACCTTTACCCTATCCCCGGAAATTACACCTGAGAACGGAGGAACAGTTAATGGAAGTGGAGAATATGAATTCAATGAAGAAGCAGAGTTGACTGCGGTTCCATCAACAGGGCATCGATTTCTCTATTGGCTAGTGGATGGAGAACAGTCCTTTGAAACTTCAGTTACCCTGACAGCCAACAGAGAGTACGATCTGGAAGTCATCTTTGAGCCTATATTTTATTCTCTCACGATCAATCAAACGCCAACCAATGGCGGACAAGTTACTGGGAGTGGCGTCTATGCCTACGGAACCGTCAAGACCATCGAGGCAACTCCTGCGGAAGGTTACCAATTTACGGGATGGACTGGGGGCACTGTCCAGGACCCAGCATCAGCCTCCACCGAAATCACCATTCAGGGCGATGTGACCTTGACCGCCAACTTTGAATTAATTCCAGAACCAACGCATACAGTAACATTGACCGCAGTGCCTGGAGAAGGAGGCGCCCTAAATGGAGCAGGAACCTTTGACCATGGCTCAGAAATTCAAGTATCTGCCACGCCTTCTCACGACTACTATTTTGAGCGATGGATAGATGAAAGTGGGAATTCCCACTACAGCAATCCACTGACCTTGACCTTGACATCCGAGATTTCCAGAACGGGCATATTTAGCAAACGCCCCTTCAACATACTAGTCTTTGGAGACAATGAAAAGGAAGTGATTTCCCCCGGAGGATCTGGAACATTCGATGAAAAAGAAGAGGTGAACATTGAAGCCTTTCCATCAGAAACCTGGGAATTGGCAAATTGGACCGCCACGGGAGAATTAAACTTTTTTGTTCGTGCACTGCCCAGTGCTGATAACTCTCAAACCGTCCTTTATATTGACGCATTGGAGAGGCGCCAGCTGAGACTGGTGCGGGGCGGAACCTATCATTTCAACTTGAGTGATCTGGAGCTGGCCGACCATCCATTTTATTTCAGCACCTCTGAGCAAGCAGATATCTCTGGTAACTTTAACGGCGAATATACTGAAGGTATCACGAACTCACGCTCCACAAGTGGCATTGTGAGCTTCACCGTGAGTGAGAATGTGCCGGATATCCTTTATTACCATTCCGGTTCGGTTACCGAAGCAGGTGGCGTGATTCACGTCTATGACATTGAAGAAATCCTCTCCTCTGTAACAGAAAACCCAACCACCCTCCAAATTCTTGCGGATATCCCCATCGTCGCAAACTATGATCGGGAGCATTATGATATTACCACTGCCCCCTTTCCTTCCTATGGGGGATCAATCACCGGAGCTGGAGTCCACCAATGGGGAGAGGAAGTCGTACTCACTGCAACCCCCGCCGAAAATTACTCTTTCACCAGTTGGGTGGGATTACCGGAAGAAGATAAGACAACAAATCCCATTACCCTGACAATTAGTGAAGCCCTGGACCTTACTGCGAACTTTACCTACACTGGTCCGGCAACACATACATTGACCGTACTGTCGAACCCTGCTGAAGGTGGAACCACCACAGGCTCTGGCGAAATTTCACACGCAACGACGACCACCATCTCCGCCCAACCTGCCTCAGGATATCGATTCTTGAATTGGTCAGGAGAGGCTGCGGTTTCTCCGGATGCAACGACAACGAACACCACAATTATCCTTGGAGAGACAACCATTACTGCCAACTTTGAGCAAATCCCTGAATACAACTTAACGCTCAATGCATCCCCTCAAGGAGCAGGGTCCCTTTTTGGTAGTGGGACCTATCAGGAAGATACCAACGTTACAGTCATCGCGTTTCCCGCTTCAGGTTATGAATTTGTCAACTGGTCGGGCTCAGATCAATTGCTGGACCCAGGTGGAACCACAACCACACTACCCCTTACCTCAAATACCATCCTTACTGCCAATTTCAATTTTGTAGGAACAGATACTTATGACCTAACCATTAACGTCTCTCCCGCAAATGCTGGCACAACTACTGGGCATGGAACGTATGAAAGCGGACGACTGATCCCCATTGAGGCCATACCCAACCCAGGCTATGAATTTGAATCCTGGACAGGCGGGGAAGTTACCGCCCCGACAGAAGCAGAAACCACCTACCAACTCTTTTCCGACCAAACCCTAACCGCAAACTTCCAGTATGTCGGGCTCCCTGACCATACCTTGACTTTGCAGGCGAATCCTTTGGAAGCCGGAACTTTAACAGGAGCCGGCGACTACGAAGAAGGTACGGAAGTCTCGATCCAGGCAACACCTGCGACAGGCTATGAATTTCTTGGCTGGACCGGAGGCTCTCCGGCAGACCCATCCGAAAGCTCAACTTCCATCACACTGAAATCCAATACTACTCTGATCGCCAACTTCCAGTACCTCGGCACTGGCAACACTCTTACCATCAATGCCAACCCACAGGATTCGGGAACCACGACAGGAGCAGGAAACTATGCAACAGGCTCGACTGTCAGTATCCAGGCAACTCCGGCAGAAGGCTATAAATTCATGGGCTGGACAGGGGGGAATGTCGCCTCAGCTGATGCCACCCAAACAACCCTGACCCTCTCCTCGGACATTACATTAACCGCAAACTTCGAGCCTCTTGCTGAATATGCTGTCTCCATCGCCTCAAATCCCGCCAATGCAGGGACGGTTTCAGAGTCAGGAAATTATATTGAAGGCACCACGATCACAATTGAAGCTACCCCATTGGCAGGCTATACATTTCACAGTTGGTCCGGTGCTGAAGTCGGAGATTCTACTGAATCCACTACGACTTTGACCGTTGGCCAGGACACAACCCTTTACGCAAACTTTATTTATTCGGGTCCAAGTACACATACCTTGACTCTCTCCACAGAACCAGAAGCGATTGGAACGGTACAGGGTGCAGGCACCTATGGGCATGGTGCCAACGCTCTGATTCAAGCCATTGCTCCAACAGGTTACCACTTCCTGAACTGGTCGGATGGGGGCTCACTCACCATCACAGAAAACCCCACTCGAATTACCCTGAACTCCGATCTCTCTCTGACTGCAAATTTCCAGAAAATTCAACTCACTATCCCGAGGACACATGAGACTGGCAACTGGCTGAACAGCCATTGGTTTGGCATGTTTCTAAGAGCAGATTCAGATTGGATCTACTCCGCAAACCTTGGTTGGCTTTACCCGGTGGGAGACTCCGATGAATCAGTCTGGCTGGCAACACCACAAGGTCGATGGTACTGGACATCGGAGCAAGTCTACCCCTGGTTCTACCAAGATGATCAAGCCATATGGTATTATTATTCTGTGGATCACTCTACATTTCAGAAAGCGTACATATATCATTCAGAAAACCAGCAATGGGAGAGTCATTCACCTCCCCAATTACCCTGAGACTGAAAAAGGGTTGTCCTGAAACACACAGGTAGTTTACTTGTAACAAATCAGCTCCTTCCCTACTGCTAGCCAACTCCCTTTTTCGCTAGTTTCGATCTCAATGGCCATTTTCGAGAAATACAGCATATTCGTGTTAGGATTCGTGCTGTTGCACGGCATCCATCCGCTATTGGCCACACCACGGCTGACCGTCAATTGGGCCAGTGACTGGGTGGAATTCAAAAACCATTTGAATGTCCCACTTTCTGAGGGAGACCCTTCCGTAAATCAAGACGGAGCCCTCATCCAACTTGGCTACTTCACCAATTCTTCTGACGCCAATCTCTTTGCAGGCGATTGGGTGCCCCTGACATTGGAAACCACTATCGGAGATACAGTCGACCTCTCAGGCTATGGCGATGGATATTTTTCATTCATCTCCTTTTTTGTAGATGGCAGCCCTTTTGTTCCCATTTACGATGACCCCGAGAGCCGAAGCAACCCACCGGGAAGTTACATTACACAAGCAGGCATTACGATAGACTCATCCAACCCGTCCCCAGGGAAACACCTGGCCATACGCTTTTTTGATGGAAATTGGGATGAAATGCAGCGCTACAACACTCTTTCTTCGCCGTTATGGAAATGGACAGCATTACAAGAACTCCAATTCGGCGCACTGACTCTTTACGTAGATGCCCTCACTCCTAGTGATGCAAAGTTTGAAGATCCTAACAATGCCTTTCAAACCACCATTACGCTGCAAAATGCATGGGACTACGGGAAACGCCATGTTGTAAATCACTGGTATTCTCTCTTCTGGTTCGGGCACATCAATATGCCAACAAACAGCGATTGGATCTACCATGAAGACCATGGCTGGCTCTATCCACACGGAGATCTCCCAAAGGATGTATGGTTTTATCACCAAACTCTTGGCTGGGTCTGGACAAATGTTTCGGTTTACCCATGGCTCTATTCTGACACAGATCAGGATTGGCTATACTTCAGGAAGCTGGACGGTCAGACCTGGGTCTACCACTATAGCAATGAGACCTGGGAGCAAACCATGAATACCGGGGCTTCAGACTGATCAGGACGCAGCCTTTGCAGCCTTTTCCTTGCGAAGTTTCAACTGCTGGTAAATTCGCAACGGCTGCAAAACGATCAAAGGAGAAAACCAGAAAAGCGTCTCACGAAGAGTCTCCCAGCTATATTTCCCTGCAAAGGCCTGATGATAAAACAATAGAGGAATCAATAGATACGAAACTCGGTGCAAACGTTTCCACTTTCTTCCTCCCAGCTTTCGCAAACTCCAATTGTTACTGGTAACAGCCAGGACAAATAACACAGCAAAAGCGATGAGTCCGGCAATGATATACAGCCGGGAGATATCACTGACCAAAGTCTTCCAACCATTGGTCAGGTAGACCCCAAAATGCAAGCAAGCATAGAAAAAGCATGCCAACCCAATCGTCCTTCGATGCCGATTCAGAGCACTGACAAATTTGTTTCTCCTGAAAAGTGATTTAAGAGGAGACAGGCTTAGAACCCATACAAAATAGAGAATAGCATACTTGCCGGTTTCATCCGTCAGCACCTCATGGAGGTTTACTACTTCCACTACTTCCACAGTCTCCTCGCTCCCTTCTTCCACTTCCCCCGTGGCTGCCTGAAATTCCTCTTCACTTACAGTGAACTGGCTAAAGTCAAACGCCTCATCCTCCTCCTCACCAGTCGACTCGTCTTCCTGCTCAATCACCTGTGACTCTTCGGCTGGTTCTGGCTCTTGAGATTGAACGGCAGCAAATCCTCCACCATCCCAGAATAACCAGAGTATGTAGAAAAATGGCAAGCTCACCAGTGGCAGAATAAACCACCTGGAACCGACAAAACGATAAAATGCCCTCATTGGAAAACGAACTGACCCTGCTGAAAAGCGACAATCAGCCTAAGTCATGTGAACTGAATAAACACCCAAATGGGAAAAGCGATAGAAACAATCAGAAGAACTTCTTCAAATCCATCCCCTTGTACAAAGGAGCCACCTGCTCCTCGTAACCATTGAACATCAAAGTATCAATCCGGGCACCAAAGGTCTGTCCCCCTATGACACGTTCCGTCGCCTGCGACCAACGGGGGTGGGAGACCTTCGGGTTTACGTTCGAATAAAAGCCATACTCATTCGGAGCGGCGGAATTCCAAAGTGTCTTTGGTTCATCCTCTGTAAAATCAATCCGGACCAAAGACTTGATGCTCTTAAATCCATATTTCCAAGGGACGACCAATCTTAGCGGTGCTCCGTTTTGATTGGGCAAAGGCTTACC
>Ga0181593_10001197_pt1 | contig 23350 bp, 20 predicted proteins | sample 071ome_19_FD_133756 | JGI IMG/M metagenome (GOLD analysis project Ga0181593, IMG submission 133756) | Coastal salt marsh microbial communities from the Groves Creek Marsh, Skidaway Island, Georgia - 071413AT metaG (megahit assembly) | ecosystem: Environmental > Aquatic > Marine > Intertidal...
GCGGCTTAGCTGGATTTGAACATGTTTTCGAAATGCTTGAAAGAAGTGTAGAGGAATTGATCTCGCAACTAGAAGATTATATAGATAGATAGATAGATAGATAGATAGATAGATAGATAGAACCCATATAGGCAATTTTGATTGCAAACTTATTAGTAAATAGGTAAATTAATCTGTATCTAATAACAAGAGATCCCATTAAACCCTACTTACTAGTAACATGGCAGCTTCAACCCGAGAGACTATTATTCAATTAGGAGATGATTTATTACGCAAAGATGGATTTAACGCCTTCAGCTATGCCGACATTTCGAAACCTTTAGGGGTTAAAAATGCAGCTGTTCATTATCATTTTCCCAGCAAACAAGACTTGGCCGAAACAATTGCTCTCTGGCATGTAGACGTTTTTGATCGTTTTGTGCAAAAAACATCCTCCAAGCAACCTATCGATCGGCTAAGAACTTTTTTAAACTTTTACCATTCCATTCACTTGAGTGGTAAAGTCTGCATTATTGGGGCCTTTGCTACAGACTGGCACTCATTAAATCCAAAGGTTCATGCCAAAGTTCAGGCCTTTACCGAATCGGTAGTCTCATGGCTTAGTGATTTGGTACAAGAGGGAAGGGACCTCGGGCAAATACACTCAAAGCACAACCCTCGAACGACAGCCCTACGCATTCTTACATCGATATTTGCTGCAACTCAATTGGCTAGAATCACAGGAGATGATGACTTTAGCTTGGTTAAGAATAGTTTGCTGGATGAATTGAGCAATTGATCGACATGTTACCAGATCATCTAAAAGTTGACATTGAAAAGATTCTTTTCGCCCCTATACAAAAGATTACTCGTCTTAGCGGGGGTGATAGCTCATTAGCATATAAATTAGAACTTGAAGATGAACAGGCGTTTTTTCTAAAATATCAGGCAGAACCATTACCTCAGATTTTTCAAAAAGAAGCCATGGGGTTAAAGTTACTATCCGAGGCCCAAACAGAACTCAAAATTCCATCCGTCATACATGCTAGTGATCACTTTCTACTTTTAGAATTTCTGGAGGAAAGCAAGCAAGGTTCTTCCTTTGAATTCGGAATTCAATTGGCGCGCTTACATAAACAATCCAATGAATTATTTGGCTATTCAGAGTCTAATTTCATCGGGAATCTTCCCCAATCGAATCGCTATCACGCCCATTGGTTAGAATTTTTTATTCGCGAACGCATCGAGCCTCTAGTGAAAAATGCTATAGATCAAAAACTACTAAGTAGTAAGTATGTTCGTATATTTGAACGTGTATTCAATTATACCTATGTCATATTTCCTGAAGAACCCCCTTCATTACTTCATGGAGATTTATGGTCTGGAAATTATTTTTTTTGTACTAATGGACAGGCGGCCATCTATGATCCAGCACCCTACTTTGGTCATCGAGAAATGGATTTGGCCATGACGAAATTATTCGGAGGTTTTGAGCCTGCATTCTATGATGGATACCAAACAGAATATCCTCTTAGTCCGGGATATGAAGAGCGTTTCAAGCTATGCCAGCTTTACCCAATTTTAGTGCATGCACTTCTATTTCAAGGTGATTATGTACGTCAGGCGAAATCCTTGTTAGATCGCTTTTTTTAACACGTCAATTACTGGTTGTCCAAAAGATTGTTCTTATATGCTTTATTTATAGCATCCGCTAGTGTAGTTTCGTATTGGCTAATCGCCAAATCAATTGCTCCCACCCGTACGTATAATCCCGCCATTTCATTTCGTAGATTCTGAATGATTGGCTCATCTAATTCTAAGGCTTCAATTTTTTGCAAAAGGTCATAGTACACTTCCTCTGCCGATATAAAATCGTTTTTTCGAGAATACAATCGCGCCATTCGGGTTCGTACAAACACATACTCCTCATAATTAAGAACCTGCTCATAGTAGTCACTGGCTATATTGTAGTAATAAAGAGAGGAATCGACTTCTGAGATTTGGAAGTAATGAGCCTGCATTTCGGATTGTAATGCGGTCTTTTTCTTGTCATCCAGTCCTTCAACAGTTTCTAGTCTTCTCTGAACTTCACCTATTTGCTGAGGATTTGTGTGCGAGACTGAACGGCTAAATACCAAATAGAGTCTAGCTACGGAATCAGGGTCTGAGATGAGTTCGGCCTGTTGATCAATCGCCGCCAGTGTTGGTGGCATGCGATTAGGAGCTTGTGCTAACACCATTCCAGAAAAGATGATAATAGCTGTTAGAAGAATTGTTCCAAAAATAAACAATCTATTTAGCAAGCTAATTCTCAAAAGACTCCCTACACTAATACCCTCCATATATCTACCAATTTGTGTTATTATCTCGCGTTAACCTGAAAATTTAATACGATAAATAATAACCTATTCGTAGGTCTAGAACAAATCCATAAGCTCCTGCATGGCCGTTTTAATATGCTCATTGCCCAAATTCCCCAAACTGCCAAGAAGTGTATGGTGTAATTCTTTTGGTGGCTCATACTCACCCTCCGAAAGTTCTTTCCCAACTTGTATGTACGCATCCCTAAAAGGCATGCCCTTGACAACCAGCTCATTCACACGTTCTACCGAATAGAGAACATTATACTTAGGGTCATCTAAGATTTTTTCATTCGGCTTAATTTTTGGGACGGCATAGCTCATCATATCCAAGATCTCTTTTAGATCATCAATGGCAGGAAATATCGCGTCTTTCAAAAGTTGAAAGTCTCGATGATAGCCTGAACTAAGATTTCCAATCATTCGACTCACCGTCATTGGAACAGTGGTTATGACATTGGTTTTAGCTCGTATCAACTCAAAAACATCTGGGTTTTTCTTATGCGGCATAATGCTACTTCCCGTAGTTAATTCATCCGGTAATCGGAGGAAGCCAAAATTTCCGCTGTTGTATAAGCATACATCACTCGCAAACTTATTCAGCGTCTGAGCAACACCTGCAAGGGCATAACTTAGGGTTTGTTCAACCTTACCTCTACCCATTTGTGCATAGACTACATTCGTATTTAACCCATCAAATGCTAATAACTCGGTAGTATGCCATCGGTCTAAAGGGAATGAAGAACCATATCCAGCCGCAGAACCCAACGGATTCAAATTGATGATTTTGTACGCTGCGTGAAGTAATTGAACATCATCTTTGAGCGATTCTGCATAGGCGGCAAACCATAAACCAAAACTTGAAGGCATGGCAGCCTGAGTGTGTGTATATCCCGGTAGTAACACTTCTTTATGGCGCTCACTTTGATCTAGTAAAGCAGTGAACAAGTCATTTATCTGGGAAACCATCTCGAGAACTTCAGCTCTGAAATACAATTTTAAATCTAATAAAACCTGATCGTTGCGAGATCTTCCCGAGTGAATTTTCTTCCCTAAGTCACCTAAACTTCTGGTAAGCATCCATTCAATCTGTGAATGAACATCCTCTACCCCTTCCTCTATCACAAAATTACCTGGCAAAATGATTTCGGACAGGATCGTGTTAAGCTCGGCTACTAGAGCTTCTTTTTCATCCGTAGTTAATAAGCCTACTTTTTCAAGCATCGATACATGAGCTATACTTCCCTCAACATCGTAACGAGCTAAGCGAAGATCCCAATCTTTATCTTTTCCTATAGTGAAAGATTCAATTTTTTGGTCAATAGGGAGTCCTTTATCCCATAATTTTTTTGCCATAATTGCTGAGTCTTTTGATTTCTAATCGTTGATTTCTGCTTTGTTCCTAGTTTTGTTCATTCCGGGGTCTTCATGCAACACATTCAAGATGATCATTGGCACACGTTATTTGAGTATAGCTTCCCTATGGCTGGTTCCAATGCGGTATTTTCAAGCCATTCAACATACGATAGTATCCCTGAATACCGCCCAATAATTCATGAATATAAATAAATTCGTTGGGTGTATGAGACCGATGGGTGTCACCAGGTCCCATTTTTACAGATGGAAACGGCATATGGGCTTGATCCGACATCGTTTTTGATGAAACGGTAGCCACCCCAAGCTCTCTTGCCTTCTCCACTATAGTATGAGTAGATGAAATCCCCGAAGAATTCAAATGTAAGGATCTAGGGACCACCTCACCTTCCACATGTTCTTGGATAATCCGAACAATTTCTGCGTTGGTATAACAATCGTTAGGACGTACATCCACTACAAAACTGCATTTATCGGGAACCACATTATGCTGCGTTCCGGCTTCAATTTTCGTCACATTCATACTTACCGGCCCCAATAGTTCCGAAACCTGATCAAAAGTATAGCTTCGAAACCACTGTATAGCATCTACCGCTTTATAAAGAGCATTAATACCTTCACCCCGCGCGGCATGACCGGATTCCCCAAACATGGTTACATCCAATACAATTAAGCCTCTTTCAGAAGTAGCCATTTCCATTTGAGTTGGCTCACCGACAATGGCTAAATCAATTTTTCCAAGAGCATCTAAGGTAATGGGAACCCCTCTTTTCCCAGAAGTTTCTTCCTCGGCAGAGGCTAAGAATACTAGATTGTAGTTCTGCTGCTCTCCTTGTAATAGATAGAAGCTTTGCAAGAGAGACACTAAAGGTGCACCGGCATCATTACTGCCCAAACCAAATAGTTGCTCTCCCTTAATCACAGGCTCGAAAGGATTGGTAAGCCAATTATCCGTTGCCCTCACTGTGTCGTGATGAGAATTAAGCAGTAAGGTTGGTAAGTCGTCATTCCATTCTTTTGACCGAGCAATCACATTGTTTTGGATACGCTCGACTTCAAATCCTCTTTGGTTTAAATCGGAGGCTAAGAGCGCCGCCGTCTGATCTTCTTCCCCACTGTATGACGGAGTGGAAATCAGTTTTTTTAGTAATTCTAAGGCCTCCTCGGCATGTTTTTCGATGGTTTGTTGTTGAGTATGAGTGAGTGTTTTCATGGCTATTTGGTTAGTGCTTGCTCAAAAGAGTTCCGGATGAGTGAGACGGAACCCCTTCGGGCGATAAAATTCGTACGTGTTTTACACCTGCTTCTAACGCCATAAAGCCTAAATCTAATTTGGGAATCATTCCCCCAGTAATGTGGCCTTGTTCTTGTATTGTTTTATATCGGGTTGAATTAAGTTGCTTCACCACTTCCCCTTCTACCATAACCCCTTCTAAATCAAAACATAAATCTAAATGGACTTCGTAATCGACCTCTGAATCTTCTTTGCCAGTACCACCTTTGCCTGCATCTTCTTCACCTACTTCATCGCCTATGCCTGCAAGACTACTTGCTACATGAGCGGCTATACTATCGGCATTGGTATTCAAAAGCTGCCCTTGTCCATTGGATGTGAGAGGAGCTATTACGGGTATAATATTTCTAGCCAACAGAGAACGTAATTCATCCGTGTTCACCGAAACAATATCTCCTACTAAACCAAAGTCGATAGGTTCTGGTGGCCGTTGCACCGAACGAATTAAACCTAAATCGGCTCCTGTTAATCCCAATGCCTTGGAGGACCTAGCCTCTAAAAGGGCTACTATTTTTTTATTAATAAGCCCCCCATACACCATAGTAGCAATCTCTAACATCGCTTCATTGGTCACTCGACGACCTTCGACCATGGTCGTTTCCACTCCTAATCTTTGCGCCATCTCCGAAGCCTTAACCCCTCCACCATGTACTAAAATAATGGACCGAGTAGTTTGACGGGCAACCCAATCCAACAACTTCGATAGCTGCTCATCATGTTCCGCAACTTTACCACCAATTTTTACGATATGAATGGGCTTAACCACTTATGACTCCTCCAACAGTAAAGATAATACCGTTTGCATAGAGACCACACGGTTGGCCGCTTGCTGAATCACAACACTGCGATCACTATCCAATACGCCATCGGCTACAATCACATTTCGACGAACCGGTAAGCAGTGCATAAAATAAGCCTGATGGGTTCGAGCCATTTTGGCTTCAGTTATCATCCACTGCTCATCGGTATTCAATACCTGACCATAGCTTGAATAACTGGACCAATTTTTTGCGTAGATAAAATCAGCTCCTTCAAACGCTTGGTTTTGGTCCGCTTCAACCCGAGCAGATCCAACAAATTCAGGGGCTAACTCATAACCCTCTGGATGGGTAATTACTAAATCAACCTCCGCCAGATTCATCCATTGCGCAAAGGAATTGGCCACCGCATGTGGCAATGCTCGAGGATGGGGAGCCCAGCTGAGCACTACTTTTGGACGGGCCTTTGTTTTAAGCTCTTCAATGGTAATGAGATCGGCAAAGGCCTGTAACGGATGCCCCGTAGAAGACTCCATATTTATAATAGGGACTCCGGCATAATTCATAAACGCCCTTAAAACCGGCTCAGAATAATCATGAGCTTGGTCTTTTAATCCAGCAAATGCTCGTATCGCGATAAAATCAAAATAAGCACCCATAACGGCTGCGGCTTCTTTTATATGTTCAGCAGTGTCTCCATTCATAATGGTACCGTCAGAAAACTCTAGTTTCCAACTCTCCGCTCCCACATCCAGAACCACGGCATCCATGCCTAGATTTTGCGCTGCTCGCTGCGAACTAAGTCTGGTTCGAAGACTGGGATTAAAAAACAATAGTCCAATACTTTTGTGTTGCCCTTTCATATACCCCTCACGGGGATTCTGTTTAATGCGTTTGGCATGCTCCAGAGCTGCCTCCAAAGGGCCCAAGTCATGCACATCGAAAAAATGTTTCATTATGTATGCTTTAGATTAAAATTGTCATTGAACCAGTCGAGTGGTCCAAAACTCCATTATCCTTGCGGTATGAGCTGCTCACCTAAGGCGTTCAAAAAAAAATCTACCTCATCCTTTGTAATCGTTAAAGGCGGCAACAAGCGCAGTGTATTCGGATTAGATGAGCTTCCTGTGAATATATGATGGCTATATAAGAGCTTTTTTCTCAAGTCTGCAATCACAAATGGAAACTCAACTCCTATCATCAAACCTTTGCCACGCACTTCCAAAACAGGCTCCATATCATTTAGTCCTCGAATCATATAATCGCCTAATTCTCGGGCATGCTCCATCAGGTCTTCGGATTCTAAGACTTCCAATACCCCTAAACTCGCGGCACAAGCTAAGTGATTTCCTCCATACGTGGTTCCAAGCATTCCTGCAAAAGCCTCTATACTAGGCTTAATTAAAATACCCCCCACGGGGAATCCATTGCCCATACCCTTGGCCATCGTGATAATATCGGCCTCAATACACGCATGTTGGTGTGCAAAAAATCGACCCGTACGCCCAAAACCTGACTGTACCTCATCCAAAATGAGCTGGGTTCCGGTTTGCGTACAGATTTCACGAAGAAATTGCAGAAAACTTGTGTCCGATTCAACGATTCCACCGACTCCTTGAATACCTTCAATGATCACGCAACATACCTCACCCGTATTCAAGTGACGGGCAACCTCTTCTTGATCCCCAAGGGAACATCGAATAATCTCAGCTCCCTCATTTACCGGGAACACCAACTTGGCATTATCGGTCGCTGCTACAGCCAGGGATGTTCTGCCGTGAAAGGCCTTCTCAAAGGCCAGTATTTTTCTTCGTCCATTGACATGAGAAGCTACCTTAAAGGCATTCTCATTAGCTTCCGCACCCGAATTACATAAAAAAAGTTGGTAATCGGTATAGCCAGACAGTTGCCCCAACTTGTAATCTAATTCGGTTTGAATGGGAATTGGAACCGAGTTTGAATAAAAAGAGATGCGGTCCATTTGATCTTTCAAACGCTTCACATAGTGTGAATGACCATGCCCTACTGATATAACCGCATGACCTCCATAAAAATCTAAGTATTGCTCTCCCTTAGCATCGGTTAGCCAAGCCCCCTGAGCAGAAATCGGGGTAACATCAAACAGTGGATAAACGGGAAATAAACTCATGATTCTCCTATGGCACTTATCTTATCAAATGATTTTTTTAATCCCTGAATCACCGCTGAACTCAGGCCTTGATATTCCATTTCGTTCAGGCCCGCTATGGTACAACCCTTAGGGGTAGTTACTTTGTCGATCTCGTGTTCAGGGTGAGTTCCTTGTTCCATCAACAAAGCAGCCGCTCCCTTAGCGGTGGCCGATGCAATTTTTAACGCCTCTTCAGCTTCAAATCCCAATTCAATTCCGCCTTGAGTAGCTGCTCGAATGTATCGTAGAAAAAAAGCAATCCCACTAGCCGCTAATACTGTTGCCGCTTTCATATGTTCTTCATCAATAACCATCGATTCACCCAAAGTCCCAAACCAATCTTCTACTTGTCCAATGTAGGGCTTAGAGGCCTCATTACCACAAATGCAGGTCATGGATTCACCAATAGCGATGGCTGTGTTTGGCATGGCCCGAATCACTGGGAAAGCCCCAGGTAATTGATGCTCAATTTTGGCCATATCAACGCCGGTTAAAGTCGATATAATCACGTGTTTTTTGGCATCTAGCACCGGATTCAGCTCCCGCAGAACATCGGAAATTTGATGGGGCTGAACACAGAGGATCAGATGGGTTACCTGAGAAGCCACCTCGGTAAGCCGATTACTTAACTGGAATCCAGCATCGGCAAGATATTCAATTTTAGAAAGGTGGCGCCGACAAAGCCAAATCGATGATGCGCCCATTTTAGATGCCAGTCCTTTCCCAATGGCGACTCCTAAATTTCCTGCACCTATGATGGCAACTTTAGGGGTGTCTACCTCCTCTGGGGAATTCTTTTCAGCGGATAATAATTCTTCTGAAGTATTTGAGTTTAGAGTGTGTGAGTTGTGCGTATTCATGGATCTAAAATGCCGTTGCTTTAAGCTTAAGGCCAAGCGTCTGATCCCAGCCCATCATGATATTCATATTTTGAACCGCTTGCCCAGAAGCCCCTTTCAGAAGATTGTCTATGACAACGGTTACCAACAATTTCGTCTCGTGTTCTTCTAAATGGATGTAGGCCTTATTGGTATTCACCACGGATTTTACGCTCACAGGCTCCTCAGATATATGAACAAATGGGGCCTGCGAATAAAATTCCTGAAACCATTCACGGGCTTCTTCGATCCCAACTCCAAAAGAACCGTACATAGTGGCCAGTATCCCCCTGGTAAACGCTCCACGCATAGGTAGGAATTGTATCGGAGGAATCTCGGGTTGAAGATGGTCAATGCTTGCTTTTATCTCTCCCAAATGTTGGTGAGTAAACGCTTTGTAGACGGAAGCGTTGTTGCTTCTCCAGCTGAAATGAGTAGTAGCCCCAGGATGAGCGCCGGCTCCAGTGCTGCCTGTAATTGCTGAAATATGCACTTCTGACCGTAGCATATGTTGGCTAGCAAGTGGAAGTAGCCCCAGTTGAATTGCAGTAGCAAAACAACCAGGATTAGCGACGTATTTTGCTGATGCTATGGAATCATGTTCAAGCTCGGGTAATCCATAAATGAAGTTTTTTTCACAACAAATATGACGATCAGAGCCGTACTCCCATCGGGCATCCGAACTCAAATCAATGACTTTAGCACCACTTGGAATGAGTCCAGACGCAAAGATATCCTTTGATTTACCATGACCAGAGCACATAAAAACAAGGGCGCAGTTACTCGAAAGAGCATCTATAAAATTGGCTTCTGTTTCTCCTAAAAAATCAGGATGAGCTTTGTATAAGGGTTCACCTTCATGACTACTGCTTTGTACTTCTAAATTAGCCACTCCTGGATGATGCAATAGAAGCCGAATGAGCTCTCCAGCCGTGTAACCGGCCCCGCCTATAATACCTACGGTGATTCCATCTTTACTCGAATTAACCTCTTCACTAGTCATGATCCTTCTCCATACTCTTGAAAATATGAGTAGCATTAGACATGATTTTGGTAAATCCTTTTACATCTTCTCCGGTCCATCCTTCATTCATTTCACCATACTGACCTGCAGGAGACTGCATTAAATCATATTTCGATTCTATTCCTAAGACTTCGAAATAACCAGGATTTAAACGAATATAAACCGAACCCGTAACACGCTTCTGAGTAGAGCTTAAAAACGCTTCAATATCTCTCATAACAGGGTCTAGGTATTGGCCTTCATGCATCATCATCCCATACCATTCGCCCATTTGATCTTTCCAATACAGTTGCCACTTAGCTAAGGTATGTTTCTCAAGCACCCTATGCGCTTGAATGAGCACCACAGGTGCGGCAGCTTCAAATCCGACACGTCCTTTAATACCTATAATGGTGTCACCCACATGATGATCTCTACCAATTCCATAAGGCGCCGCTAACTCATTCAATGCTTTGATTAACTGAACCGGCGACATTTTTTGACCATTGAGTCCTATAGGCTCGCCCTCTTTAAACTCTAACTCAATCCTATGTGATTCATTTTTACTCATCGGAGTTGGCCAAGCAAATTCGGGTAGAGCTAAATGTGAACTGAGCGTCTCAGCTCCGCCCACAGAGGTTCCCCAGAGTCCTTTGTTAATAGAATACTTCGCCTTTTCCCAAGATTTATGAATCCCATGCTTCTTTAAATACTCTACTTCTTGCTCCCTACTCAATTTTAAGTCACGAATAGGGGTAATAATTTCCATATCAGGTGCCATGATTTGAAAAACTAAATCGAAACGAACTTGATCGTTTCCGGCCCCTGTACTACCATGAGCAATCGCATCGGCCCCTATCGACTTTGCATGTTGAACAATAGCCATCGCCTGAAATACGCGCTCAGCGCTCACACTTAAAGGATAACTATGGTTTTTAAGCACATTGCCATAGAGTAGGTAGCGAATCCCATCGTTATAAAAACGCTGCTCGACATCCAAACAGGTATGGTGTTCGATTCCCAATTCTTTAGCTTTAGTCGCTAACGCATCTACTTCATCGGCGTCAAAACCACCGGTATTAACCGCCACAGAATGCACCTCATAGCCCAAATCTTTCGCCAAATAAATAGCACAATAACTGGTGTCTAGTCCGCCGCTAAAGGCCAATACTACTTTCTTCATGATTTCACTTCTTTTTGAGGTTTAATGACTTTCAAGAATGACTGTTTTTTCAAGCGTACCCAACGATAAAAGGTATCCAAGTTTTGCTTCTTTTTTGTTTCTGATAGCTGAACAGGCTTATTTGGGTCAAATAACATGCCCGTACATAGGCAATTACTTCGATTGTTTCGGCTTAATATATCATAATTTGGGCAGCTCTGGCAGCCTTTCCAAAAGGTTTCATCCTGAGTGAGTTCCGAAAAGGTCACAGGTCGGTAACCTAAATCGGAATTTATCTTCATCACGGGCAATGATGTGGTAATCCCAAACAATTTAGAATTGGGATATTTTTTTCTGGACAGCTCAAAAGCTTTGGCTTTGATTTTTTTGGCCAATCCTTGCCCTCTGTAGTCCCAATGTACAATTAAGCCTGAATTAGCTACGTACTTTTTCTCCTCCCATATTTCTATATAACAAAAACCTGCTAGTTTATCTCCATCTAGCGCAATCACGGCATTACCATTGGTCATCTTCGTTTTTATATACTCGGGCTCCCGCTTCGCAATACCTGTTCCACGCTGTTTAGCAGCGGTTTCAATAAGTTCACAAATCGCTACGGCGTATTTATGATGATCAGGTGTACAATAATAGAGTTTGATGGACATGAATGTATAGCTAATAAATAAGGGTGAAAGAGTGAGAGAACGTATAGGGCGAATAGGCTGTAGGCATTCGAATGCACTAAGCGCAGTTTAATTACTGCCGTCGCCGGTAGATAGGCCTAATCCGGTTACCCGGTGTCGGTGAAGAATGATATACGTTTAAGAATAGCATAAACAGAAAGTACGCTTTTTGATGTTTTAAATACAATGGAGATTCTTATTTTTTTAAACAAACCTTTTGATGTGGAAAACAAACTTGTTTATGCCCATAAAATCTTGAAAAAACATCTATACATAGCATTATTTATTGGGATGCTTGACGTTATAACGACGCCTATTCAATCCCAAGCTCCCAATTCTGCATTGGTTCAGGGTGTGAATACGCCTTCCACACAAGTACAAAGCTCACGTCTATACTTAGATGGTTTAGAAGCCCTCGCCAATGAATCCTACGAGGAAGCCTTAACCCTTCTACTTGAAGCAAAAAAAAATAACCCCATTCAATCGGGTATATCCTATGCCCTTTCAGAAGTCTATTCCGGGTTGAACGAAACAAACAACGCCCTTTTCTACGCACAGGAAGCCTTACAAGCCGAACCACTTAATAGCTGGTACCGGTTACAATATGCAAACATTCGGTTTACCCAAGGGTATTACCAAGAGGCAGTAAAGGAGATTGAATTAGTCCTTACCAATCAGCCAAATCATCGAGATGCCTTATTTGCACTAGTAGAAACACACACCCAAATGGGTTTTTTAGCCAAGGCAAATACCATTATCCAAGAACGAATACTCACCAAACATTTGACCGATCAAAGCTCTTTACATAGCTATTGGGATAGGCGGCAATGGTACTTGCAGCTCTACCGGAATTATGAAAGCCTAGGCGATGATGAGTCTGCTAAAATAACGCTCATTAGGTGGTCGGAAGATTACCCATACGACCAACAAGTATTGGATCTACTTAACAAAGATCAACCGGTTATTGTTAAAGGCACCCCTGACACTGAATCCTTTGAAACCGTAGAAAAAGTCGAAACAGTCGAAACAAATGAAACAGTAGAAATAGTAGATTCTATAGATTCAGAGAGTAATTTTCTGCCTGGAAATTTTGTTGTTGCGAAAGATGCTATTGTGTGGTTGAACAAACGATATCAGCAGATTCAGAAGCCGATTCAAAACTCGAATGATAAACTGAATCAGAATTCCTCTTCTTCCCTTGATTTGAATGGTGAGCTCCTCGAACAAGCCCTGAAACTGAATGACACGTTTCCTGAACAAGGTGAAATATTAAGCCTACTCGCTGAGCTCCATTATCTGCTCGGGAATACTCTTCAGGCAAAGAATTTTTTTGGTGAAGCAGTAAAAAGTCCTGGAACTCGTGAAGAGAAGTCGGAATGGTTTCGAAAACTTGGAGAATTACAAGCTGGTGACAAGGAATCCGAATCGGCACTTCGCTCCCTGTCCCTTTCAACCCGATATAATTCTAACAATGCGTTGGCGTGGGCCACCTACGCTATCGTACTAGCGCAATCTGACCCTGCGGATCCTAAAGGAAATGATGCCATAGTAAAAGCCGTCGAATTAGATCCGGATAATCCAGAGATTCTAGAAAAAAGAGGGGACTATAATGAGGCCATAGGGGACTATAATGAAGCCATTATATGGTGGAAAAAAGCCTTAGATTTGGGTGAAAGGAAGTCTATACTCCAGCAAAAAATTTCCCAGTATGACTAATATCTCCTATTGTTCTGGGAGTCAGATGTTCATGACTCAAAAAAGGAAAACAAGTGCTTTAAAATCGGTTATTTACCTTTTATTGGTGAGTCTATTGGGTTGTAAAAGCACCGAGATGGTTCAAAATTCGAGTCAAGAGACAATTTTTGAAGCCTCTAATCTAACCACAGATGTTTTGTTAGAAGCCACCAAAGACCTAAATGATTTGCATTATTTCAATGGTAAGGGTCGATTGTATTACCGAAGTGAAGGTGAAAGTGAGCGTTTAAGCATAGAATATGAAATTGATGCGGAAGGCGAAGTTTATTCGCTCAGAAACAGACTCGGCATTCCTGTTGCGGATATCCAAATGGATGCTGACTCCATATTATTTATTGATCGGATACAAGAAAAGGCTCTCCAGTGGCACAAGGATAACCCTCCTCTAAGTATGCCTGGAATGGTACCTCCCCTTCGATTATACGAGTTGATTCACTATCCCAACTGGCTTAAAGAAGCCGTATTGTTCGAGCAATCCAAGACACAAGTGCGTGCCACCATTCCTGAGATTGGCTATGTATATTTGGACTCTGATAATTTTTCACTCATACACATGAATTATAAGAATGAATGGGAATTAGACGTGCAGGACAGAAAGAACTACAAAAATTCTATGATTGGACGTACCTTTCAGCTTCAAAACAATGAGAGTAATACTCAGATTTTGGTACAATTGATTGAATTCGAGTGGCAAACTGTTGGACGAATACAAGAACTGAGCATTCCAAAAACCTACGAAAAAATCATCCTCTAGTGCGTGTAATAATCGCTACATATTCATTTTCTCATGGTGCTTTCACGGGCATTGGATGGAAGCAAAGGCGTTGGTTAGCACTTTGGTACTCTTTAGTTCTGTTGCTCATGGTGAACTCCTCACCACTAATGGGTCAAACATACGAAGAGCGTAGAAATGCTGTATTGGAAAAACAATCCCAAACACGGTCCGAAATTGACGAGCTTAGCAGTCGCATACGAGCATTCGAGCAACAGATTAACGCAACTGAAAATGAGTATTCGAAGGTGTTTCAGCAGTATGAACAACTGAATAAAATGATTGCTCTTCAGGATAATAAAATTAGATCACTTGAAGGTGAGCAGCTCCATATACAAGAAGAAATCGATCTCATTGAAGAACAAATTGAGCTAAGAGAACGGGAGTTGGAAAAATCGCTCCAGAACTATCGAGATATTCTACGATATAACTACATGAATAATCGAATGAGTGAGCTCGAATTAATTGTGAGCGCCGAGTCGATGAATCAGATGATTCGCCGAGCTTACTACTTAAATAAACTAGAAAGTTATAAGCGTGATCAGCGGGATGAAATTGTTCAAAAGCAACAAGAACTGAGTCTCATGCAAACAGACCTAGAGGGTAGTCTAGAAAAAAACAGCCAAGTGATCGATGAGATTCAACAGGAAAAAGGAAAGCTAAATAATCAAAGAAGCCTACAACTTCGAAGTGCGGAACGTCTAAAAGAAGAAAGTAGCAGCTTACTTGATGGCTTAAGGCAAGTACAAGCTCAAAAAGAAAATCTAGAGAATGAATTCGCAACACTGATCGCCGAAGAAGACCGCATTAGAGAACTTGAGAATGAACGATTAAGACGTCTTGAGGAAGCACGGAAAATTGCAGATGCCGCTAGAAGAGCCGAAGAAGTGGCTAAATATTCTACGCCAACAAGAGCATCCTATGTCTCGGATGAAACACTTAAGGCCTATGAACAAAATTTTTCGGTCTCTAAAGGTAAGTTACCTTGGCCTGTGAGCAGTACAACGGTTTCTAAAAAATTTGGCATCACCAGAAATCCCCTATATGGAACACGTACCGAACATCCTGGTATCAACATCGTCACCAGAGAAGGTGAGGAAGTTCGGGTAAGTTCCGATGGTTATGTTTTTGCTGTTCAACCCTTACCTGGTTACGGTAATGTGGTTTTTGTAAAACATGGTTCATTTTACACCGTTTATGGAAATCTGAGTGAAATTTATGTAAACAGTTCCACCATTTTACGAGCGGGTACACCTATTGGAAAGGCGGGAACCAATGAATCTGAAATGGGCGAGAGTATCTTTTTTGCGGTTAGAAAAAACAATACCAATTTGAATCCTGAAGAGTGGCTAACACGATGATTGATACTGAACAACTTCCACGTATGTCTTTTTATCTTTCTGGGGTAATGCTGATATCCGGGGCCTTTACTATTTTCTCCTCTGAACTTTACCCCTATGTTCTGCAGTCATGGTTGCATAGCATAGGTATATTCTTAGGTCTCGGTTTGGTGTACCTAAATATGATACGCGTTATTAGTCGTAGATATATGAGGCGTCTTGATCGTCATTCCCGTATGCCGTGGTTTTTTTCTGGAGTCATTGGAGGTATTCCACTATTCTGGATAAGTATTTACGACACAGCATGGCCTCTCAGCTATCATTTGCTATACGCGGGAATAATAATTTTATTTAGTGTTTTAGGAGCCTTCTTAGGACATCGTTCTGGTCTCAAGGCACAGATGGAATTTCAAGATCAACTACGCCGTTATATGGAACGACTCAAAGCACAGGAAGCCGAAAAAACAATTCCATCATCATAATCACCGAAACCTAATGTACCGTCACATGCTGCTATCGCTCAAACATTATAGTTCTACACCTACAAAGATCTCAGTGAATTGGATATCATCTGTGATGTATAGCATCCTCCTTGTACTCACGTTATTTGTTACTTCCAGTTCCCACGCATTAGCACAAGTCTCCCAAAATCAAAACACAGAGCCTACTAATTGGACACCTGAAGAACTTCACACGATAGGTACCGCCGCATCTGCTGACCAATTGAACTATTATGTACAAACCTTGGCCGATTTTGGAACCCGACATACCTTATCGGATACCGTATCTGATACTCGGGGAATTGGGGCTGCCAGACGATGGATTAAGGCTGAGTTTGAAAAAATATCTACCGAATGTGGAGGGTGTCTAGAAGTCTTCTACGTTTCAGGAATTGTGGAGCCTCAACGAAGAGTCCCTGAAGCTACCAATGTAGTAAATGTAGTGGCAATACAAAGAGGATATGCCGATCCCAATCGTTTTGTAATTATGAGCGGCGATATCGATTCAAGGGTGTCGGATCCGAATGATGGGGTTTCTGATTCACCAGGAGCGAATGATAATGCATCAGGTATGGCAGGCGCCATCGAAGCGGCTCGAATACTATCCAAATACAGCTTTCCTTCTTCTATTATCTATACCGGGCTTTCGGGTGAGGAACAGGGCTTGCTTGGTGGAAAAATACTAGCCGACCATGCCCTAGAAAACGCATGGAAAATTAAAGGCGTGCTAAATAATGACATGATTGGAAACATCAAGGGCATTAATGGAGTCATTGATAATACAACAGCGCGCGTTTTTTCGGAGGGTACGCGCTATGTAGAAACAGAAAGAGAAGCTACTATGCGCCGCTTTACAGGTGGAGAAGTGGATTCCCCTTCTCGTAATTTGGCACGCTACGTAGATCTGATGGCCGATCGCTACATCCCGAACTTAGATGTTATGATGATTTACCGATTAGACCGATTTGGTCGTGGCGGGCATCATCGACCATTTAATGAGGCTGGTTTCCCAGGGGTGCGCATCATGGAAACCAATGAGAATTACGTAATGCAGCACCAAGATATTCGGGTTGAAGATGGGATCAAATATGGAGATACCATCGATGGCGTTGACTTTGACTATGCTGCCAAACTAACCAATCTAAATGCCGTGGTACTGGCCAGCATGGCATGGGCGCCAAGCCCTCCGTCCAACGTTCAAATACAAGGTGCTGTTCGACCGAGTACCACCCTTAGTTGGGATGCCTTAAATACCGATGAAAATCCACAGCTAGCTGGCTATAAAATCTATTGGAGACTTACCGATTCCAATCAGTGGCAATGGAGTAAAATGGTTCCTGCAGACGTTAGCGAACATACTCTCGAAAATGTGGTTATCGATAATTACTACTTTGGTGTAGCTTCGGTTTCAAAAGAAGGATTTGAAAGCCCTGTAGTCTTCCCAGGACCTGCTGGATCATTTGACTAATCATCAAGCTTTTCACGGTTTCATAGTAACCGAGAGAACTAATGATTTTCGGCCTTAATGGTAATACTTCGTCCTAGTAAATCGGAGAGGAGATGAGATTTACGTTTCGCACCCCATATTTCTAAATTGGGCTCATCTAAGGTGGTAATACTAATTAAACATTCCTTCTTGCTTAGGCTGACTTTTACGTCCTGAACATTTTGATAATGACTTCGGTCCAAACCATCGGCCACCCGTAAAAGGCTAGATAAAGCCTGTATACGCTTACGTAGCGACTTCGCTAAGCTTGCATACTCTTCATGGCGTTTTTTGGGGGTGGATCTTCTATGATACCTTGCCACATGGGCCATAATGGCTATTTCATCTTCTTTAAAGCCTTTCAAATCTGCATTCAGTATCAAATACAGCGCATGTTTATGGTGCTTTGAATGAGAAATATAATATCCGATATCATGCATCAACGATGCATACTCCAATAATTCTCGATCCTCCACATCCAATCCTAATTCTTGGTGCAGTGCGTCAAATAATTGCAGGGCTAAGCGGGTTACCTGACGGGAATGTTGTTCATGCCAACTACATTTTCTCAACAATTCAAAGACGCTTCTTCGCCTAGGATCTGGTGTAGCCCCACCGGGTAATCCAATAAACTCTTTTTTGAGGTATCTAATAATCATTCCTTCTCGCAAGGCTTGGGTAGAAATTCTAAGCTGATCCATCTCTAATTGAGTAAATAAGTAATGGACTAGAATCATACCCGTAGCTATAAAATCCACTCTTTTTTCATCAAGGCCAACGGTTTTTGCACGCTGAGAGCGGTTCAACCCGATGAAATATTCATAAAACTCAAGAAAATCTTTGCGCGTGCATGACCATTCATTTAAGGTTAGAGTTTCTGGGTCATAGCCCTTTCGGGCCGCAATCATGAGCGCAATATTTTGCATAGTTCCAGAAGAACCAATCATCGTCGAAGTCGACCATTTTTGCAATGCCTCCCTTAAAGGTGCTAAAGTCGATTCATAATACTGGGTAATTTCTACAATATCTTGAGCGGTAACCGGATCATTTGGCCGAAATTTGTCCGTCATTCTCGATACCCCAATTTTGAATGAGGTCAAATAGGAGAACTCATGATGATTACCGATGATGAATTCTACGCTACCCCCTCCAATATCCACCATCATGACAGGATGTTCATCCAAACTCATACCATGCTGTACGGCATATCCAATTAATTCGGCCTCCATACTACCTGGTATAGCTCGAATTTTTATGCCCACTTCATCAATGCTTCTTTGTATGAAGACCCCGCCATTTTTGGCTTCTCGTATGGCGCTAGTAGCATAGGCTATAATCTCATCTACATCGTAACTATCGCAAAGTATTTTAATTTTTTTTAGTGCGTCCAGACCCCTTTCAATCGCTTCATCGGATAGATTCTTACCAATTCCTTCCTTAGCTAGGACCACCATTTCCTTCAAGTCATCAACTCGGCGAAAACTTCCGTCCGACATAATTTCAACCACTACCACATGGAATGAGTTGGTGCCGAGGTCAATGGCGGCTATGCGTTTAATAGGGCTTTGTGAAAGATGAGAGAGTCCAATCATGATGAGCTAAAACTACGAAACCAATGGCAAATCTACACTCTAGAATTTTATATCTTTCTGCGCGAACAATAGTTTAACTATAGTAAAAAACGTCATGGTGATCATAATAGGTGCCGGCCCGATTGGCTTGGCAACCGGAATAGAACTTAAAAAGCGCAATATCCCCTTTCTTATCATAGAACGAGGTTGCTTGGTTCAATCCCTCTACAATTATCCGGTAAACATGACCTTTTTCTCTACATCGGATAAGTTAGAAATCGGGGGCATCCCATTTATATCACACGGCTTTAAACCCACTCGAAGCGAGGCATTAGAATATTATCGCCGCGCCGCTCAGCATTACGAACTCCCAGTTCGACTCTATGAATCGCTTGAACGGGTTGAAGGCGAAGATGGACAGTTCACGGTACATACAAGCAAAGGTAGCTATGAGGCTAGCAAAATAGTTATTGCCACTGGATTTTATGGCACGCCAAACAAGCTAGGTGTGCCCGGGGAAGATCTACCGAAAGTGATGCATTACTACAAAGAAGCACATCCCTTCGCGTGGCAAAAAGTGTTGGTTGTTGGGGCAGGTAATTCGGGCGTTGATGTAGCTTTGGAGTGTTACCGCTCAGGTGCAGAGGTTTCCATGGCTATTCGATATTCCGAGGTTAAACCCACCGTTAAGTATTGGGTGAAACCCGATATTGAAAACCGAATCAAAAACAATGAAATCACCACTTATTTCAACACAGAATTGGTTGAAATCCGGGAACATGAGGTGGACTTGAAAACCCCAGAAGGGCAAATTACTATAGAAAATGACTTTGTTCTGGCCATGAATGGATATCGACCAAACTATACCCTTTTAGATCGCTTAGGCATTGAGTACTCTAAGGATGAAGCTTGTATCCCCGTTTATAATGAGCAGCATTTAGAGTCTAACCGGAGAGGAATATATGTGGCCGGGGTGGTTTGTGCAGGGATGCAGACGAGTAAATTGTTTATTGAAAACTCACGAGTGCATGCCGATCAAATTGCCCAGCACATAACTCTTTCTTCAGTGTAAGGACTTCCTTATCAAGGCTTGCCTAGTTTATTAATGCTCAGCTACATTAAAAGGCTTAGGCAAAAAAACATAGGCATAAAAAAAGGGCAAGCGACCCATATCACGTCGCTACGACCAAATTACCGCTGCTGCATTCCTGCCCTGACGGAGTTCAAAGGGAGCTGACTGTATGGGACTTGCCCGAACAGCTAAGATACGACCTTTTTAGACGAAGTCTCAAGGAAAAAATGGATTTATTATTTACTAGTCATCACAAAAACACCATCCCAGTCATCGGAAGGAGGTTGTTGTTTCATCATTTCACAACGCTCGATAAACAACTGTGACGGATTTTGTGGGTTCCACTCCAAGGCTTCAGAATGTTTAAAATAGTTCTGAGCGGCTTCAAAGTCACCTTTAAAGTATGCATCCATACCCTGATGATAGATACCAATAGCATCTAGCTTCCTCTGATCGGCATCTTCTCGTAAGCCGGCTATTTCATATACTTTTACCGGCTGTGTTCTACCTTTCACTACAATATTATCGAGTAAACGAAACAGGCAGGCATCCCCTATTTTTTCAGCTTCTACCTTAGTGGCCTCTGTGACCATGGTAAATACATGATATTGTTTCGCTCCACTTTCACAACGCGCGGCCAAGTTCACGTTATCACCCATCATGGTGTAATTAAATCGGCGTATGGAACCCATGTTACCCGTTACCATATCTCCTGTGTTAATACCCATACGATGTTGCATGACTGGAACAATATCAGGCCAATCCTCTGTAGCCCATTTCGCGCGTAATTCCATCAGCTTTAGATCCATCAACTGAGAAGTCAAACAGGCCTTATACGCGTGATCCTCCATAGGTACAGGAGCCCCAAAAAAGGCTACTATGGCATCGCCAATGAACTTATCTAAAGTACCCCCTTGATCATTTATAATATCGGTCATTGCGGTGAGGTATTCGTTAATCAGCAGTACCAATTTCTTGGGTTCAAGCTTCTCAGAAAAGCTAGAAAACGAAACAATATCAGAGAAAAAGGCTGAAATATAGCTGTCTTCACCCCCTAATTTTGGCTCTTCACCAGACTCAATCATCTGATTTACCAAAGTAGGTGACACATAAGATGAGAACATTCCTTGTATTCTTCGTTTCTCGCGTTGCTCATTCACAAATTCATAAGCAACCGTTCCTACCTGTCCAAAAAATACCGTAATCATAACTCCAGATACGTACATAAAGAGCTGTTGATGCAAAAACATTTGCAGAGCCAATACATAATAGCCAACCATTAAGACAATCATAAAAGGAAATCCCCATGCTGGCCCAAATCTTCTATTAAAGAAAATCACCAACATCGTGAGTAACACCATAATCAGAATGTTCAAGGTGTTGGACTGTCGGCTCAAATAATTTCCATCCAAAATAGTTTGCAATGCGTGTGCATGAATTTCATACCCAGGTCTAGGTTGCTCGGCAGTAGAAAAAGGGGTCGGATGAAAATCCTGTAAGGTAGGCATAGTCGCCCCCACTATTACAATCTTATCTTTAAACACCTCATCATATAATAATCCTGTTCCAGTCAAAGGATCTTCAAATAAATTCAACTCAAAAGCCTCTGCCTCCATGACTGTGGTATAGGAAGTATCATCTATTACCTGTTCATAATTGATAACGGGAAACAATCCTTCGGGACCATAATAATTGATAAGAAAATGTGTTGAACTCGACTTTTTAATGTCATATGGTCCCACCCGAAAATAGGGCGCCTCAGTGGCCACCAAAGGGTCTACATAAGCCGAATCTGTATATACTCTTACTCCTTCCAAAGCCAAAGCATAGATGCTTTGATCTCTATAATTATTACCAAAGGTATAACTCCGGATGTAACCATCTAAATCGGGCGTAGTCTTAACTAAAGCAAATGGATTCGGATTATTATTACGCAGTAAAGGTATGGGGAATATCGGGTTGAACTGTACGGCGTCGTTTCTCTGTATAAGCTCAATATCACCTGACAACACCACATTTCCATAAGTACTCATGGCATCTGCAAACAAGGAGTCATTGCGGGGATCATAAGTATCGGACTGTGAAAAAATAACATCAAAAAGAATGGCCTTAGCACCGGCTCGATTTAAGTTATGGATTAGACGGGCATGTAAATCCGATGGCCATGGCCATTTTTCTGGAATTTCAGAATCTGCTTTCTCACTAATGGCCACCATAACAATTGGCGAATCTTCTACAGAAAGGGGGCCTCTTATTTCAAAGAAACGATCTCTTAATGAAAGTTCAATCCGCTGTATAGCGGGCACCATAGAAACACTGATTGAAACCACCAATGTGATCAATAAAATGATCACATATATCCATACCGGTTTCTTTTTTTTGTTGGATTCTGCCATACTCCAAATCTATTAGTTAGTGGCTAAAGATCAATTATACAAGATAATTGGTTCAGAACTAGAATCGAAATACATATCGAAGCTGAGCAAATCGATCACCAAAGCCATCTAAATTGCTCATACTAATCGCATTTGAATCAAACTTCAAACTGTGTTGATCCGTAATTTTATATTCAAAACCTCCCACCAATGCATAGGTCTGGAAGTTATTAATGGTTATATCATCACTTAAGACATAGTAATCATCAAGTAAATTGTCTTCATCTCCCGATTCCACTTCAATGGTCCGACTTTCTGACCTATTATCTGAATAGGCTACTCGGGCGGTTAGACTAAATCGCCCATCAAATAAAAACACACTCCCTCCGAAATAAAAACCTTGAATATTCAGTTTTAACTGACCATCGCCACTAAGGGTTTCATTGTAATTAAATCCCAATTGAGTTTTCATGGGTATTCGGACAAACTGAGAGTTTATACTGGCTGAATAGGATTGATTCTCAATCCCTCCAAAAGCAAAAACCTCGTCAATGGTTTCGAGGGTTGAATAGGTAACGGTTGCATCCGAAATCCCGTCTCCCATTCGGAAGCGCTGGGTAATGGATGCATTGATATTTGTGGTGGTATTTAATCGAGGAATAGGACTTACAAGGGTATCCCCTTCCGAAATTTTCAAATTTTGAACAGCAGCGGTTTCCAAACCTAAAGGTACTTCTGGATTAAATCTGGCAACTCCATTATCTCTTGTTCGATATCTGTAGCCAACGGTAACTTTTGGCAAAAATTGATTTACCGGA
>Ga0181593_10001198_pt1 | contig 23345 bp, 20 predicted proteins | sample 071ome_19_FD_133756 | JGI IMG/M metagenome (GOLD analysis project Ga0181593, IMG submission 133756) | Coastal salt marsh microbial communities from the Groves Creek Marsh, Skidaway Island, Georgia - 071413AT metaG (megahit assembly) | ecosystem: Environmental > Aquatic > Marine > Intertidal...
GCCATGGAACCAGGCCGTGATCATCGATGCGTACGGCAGGATTTGCTCGCCTCGGCTGGCACCGCTCAAGGGAACCAGGACTCGATTCAGATTTAGTGCTCGACCGCGTTCAACCGCCGATCTTCGAGTCAGGTCGGGGTCGTATCGGGTTCTTATGGAACGAGGTTGTGCCATGGGCAGGAAAAATAGCGGTTTAAAGCGAGTGTATAGATTTCATAAACAGAGCCAGTCGATTCACTTGTTCCGCGATTTCGATATTTTCGCCTTCAGCATGAGGGTTTTGGCCTTTTGAACCTAAACCGTCAGCTGTCGGAACTCCCATGGCTGCTGTGAGGTTGGCATCACTGCCACCTCCAGTCGATTCTTCAGTCATTTCAAATCCGAAAGAATCAGACCATTCGATCAACTGGCGAGCGAGCAATGCAATCCCTTCCGATCGCTCCATTGGCGGTCTATGGAATCCACCAGATACGTTGATTGAGGTGTTTGGAATGCTTGTTTCAAAGTTGTTGATAGTGCGCTCGATTAATTCGGCCTGTGAATCTGTATTCACTCGCACGTCTACTGTGGCTTCAGCGTACGCGGGGATCGTGTTTCGTGCCGATCCGCCTGAAACGAGACCGGTGTTTACGGTGACGCCGTTGTCCCAGTCGTTTAAGTCTTGTAGTTCGAGGATAGTTTTGGAGAGTTGGTGGATCGCAGATGCTCCTCGCTCTGGAAATGCACCTGCATGACTGGCAATCCCTTCAACTGATATGACGAACTCACCAAGTCCTTTTCGTTGGGTTTTCAGCGCGCCTTGCGCACCTTGGCCTGGTTCCATCACAAGCGCGTAGGCAGCACCTTGAGATAGCGACTCAACAATAGGACGAGAAGAAGGACTCCCAACCTCTTCGTCTGTGTTGAACAACACCGTTAGAGGACGATCAGGCCAGAGATTGTTCTCTTGAAGCAATCGTAGGCCTATGACAGTCGTCGCAATCCCGGCTTTCATATCCAGCACACCAGGACCGTACATACGCCCATTTTCTTCGTAGTAGCCAACTCGTTCGAGTGTACCAAATGGCCAAACGGTGTCTAAGTGACCAACGACAAATCCATGTGGCTTGTCGGCTTCAGATGACCAGGACGCGGAAATGTGATTTCCGAACTTCTCCTGCGAGTGGATCTGGCTAGTACCGCCTAATTCCTCGAGAAGTTCTCGTCCGATTTCGGAGAGTTGATCGTTGGCGGCTTTATCGCGTGTTGGTGATTCGATCAGCACCAGTTTTTCTATCAGATCAAAGAGATCTGTTTCGGCATGATTCGCCAGGTTGAGCCAGTCCGTCAATCCACCCGCTCCAGATGAGTGCACCTAAAGGTATTTCAAAAATCTTCAGGAATTGTAGGTGTAATCGAGCGGACTAAGTTCCGAGTACTTCCTCGATCGCCTCGATTAGTTCGTCTTTAGGCGCAAAATTCTCGAACCGATGAGTGACGATTCCATCTTCGTCGACTATGAATGTCCATTCTTGCGATGACAATCTCCATTGTTCGAGAATCGGGGTCAAAACTGCCCTGGTGAGATCCCCCTGAATTTCGTGGGGATTCTCATAGAGATCCACGTGCAGGAAATCTAGTTGTTCGCCGTAGTCTTCACGCAGTTCACTCGCCAGCTCAACTTGCGGCCCGCAAACAGCGTTCGTGCAGAATGCCGGACTGGCGAACACCACCATGAATGGCCGATCACCCTCAGCCGCGTCGGCAATCGAGAGTCTGTACAGCTCGGGATCTCGATGGCTGCCAGTAGTCAACTCTGAAATATCAGAAACGGAGTTCAGTGTTCGAGATGCGGACGGTGGAACGGGCTCGCCAACCTTGACCGATTCGGGACGTTCGTTCACCTGGAAGCGGACTTCCACAGACGCCGTGGAACCATCACTCATTGGTGCGCTGGCTACCGCTGACCAATCACCAGTCTCGCTGAAATCTAGCTCAGTTGTGTAGATCCCTCTAGTACCAAACGGGAATTCATAGAACCTTGCAGTAACTGTTTGCGATTCAGTCAAATTTTCCGGGTTGTCATACCCGTTTGGGTAGTGGTTGACCGCGAATCTCACGATTGGGAATCGCAACAAGCCATCTTCACTTGAGAGAACTACTCGAAAGCGTTGCACACCTTTGCCCAGATCAGGCGTTGCAAGTTCGGCGTTTAGACCGTTAGGAATTGCGGTCCAACTTGTGCCTTCGGAACCAGTTGGCTCCGACGGAATTTCTGAGGTCGGTTCAACCTCTGATTCAGATCCCGCACAGGAAACCATAAGTGCTGCGAGCGAGATCGTCGTAAGTAGCAATATGGCGACGCTTCGTTTTATGCGCATGTTTAGAAACCGCCGCGGTTATTCCCGAACGTGAATGCGAATATCGCAAACTTGTCGGAGTTTGAGGAAAGTTTCAAAATGTGCTCAGAGAACTGAGGTATTTCGAGAAATTTGTACATCCTTGCTTCGTTCACAGTGAAGTATGAATTTCCATCGGAGTCGAATTGAATGTCGTCACCGGCTTCCTCTTCTTTCAGGGGACGATCGTCGATTTCGACATAGACCTCGAAGTCACCGGGTTCAGTTGGATCGATAACTACGTTCGCGCTTCTGCCCACGAATTTGAACGCTATGTGATCTTCAAGGTCCGTTGTTTCACGGGCGTGAATGATTGATTCAGGGCCGTTTTGCCAGTTCCCCTGTAGATACCATTTCTGGAGTTCATAAATACCGTCGTCAACGTACTCTCGAACCCTGTCTTGATCGAGATAGTACTGCTCCTGCCCGGCATAAAGTCCGTTGATAGAAAAGTTTCTCTCGTACCCCGCATAAAGTTCTCGGGTATATCGGTCAGCGTTTGGATCGCGATCGGGATTGTTCACGACGCCGAGTGGAATATCTGAAACATCGTTCCCTGCGTCGGTCAAAGCCTCACGTATCGCCTCTTCAGCTTCGACGTATGCCCCCTCACCGAAATGTTGATAAACGATCTGCCCTTCGGGATTTATCAGATACTTGGCCGGCCAGTACCGGTTGCTGAACGCTCTCCAGGTTTCAAAATCGTTGTCGAGGGCAACCGGCCAAACAACACCTTCGCGTTCTGAAGCCTCGGCAACATTCTCAACAACTTTCTCAAACTCGAATTCTGGTGAGTGAACGCCGATCAGCCCCAAACCGTGGTCGGAATATTTCTCATGCCAGTCCTGTAGGAACGGCAGAGTCCGGAGACAGTTAACACAGGTGTAGGTCCAGAAATCGACCAGTACGACATTGTTGTCTTCAAGTTGATCAGCGATTGTGAAAGGTTCGCTGTTAATCCAGGTGTCGATTCCCTGTAGTTCATTTCTGTCACCAGTGATGGAAGAGGAAACGTGATTTTCAGCAGAAACCGGTTCGGTGGAGGTCGGAGAGTCGGAACCGCACGCAGTCAGGAGTACGACAGCAACTACTGTTATGCCGAGAAGCAGCCATCGAGGGATGGAGGCGCGTTCAAATAAGGAAGTTGTTTGAAGGTACAAAATTTTCACCAGTGCCAGAGGAAATAGATTCTGACTAATTCCTACGCCACTTCACCCAGATCGGATTCAGGTGTGTTTAGGTGAGATTTTCAACCGGGCAACTGTCAATGACCGCCCACTCGCGCCACGAACCGTCATAGTCACGAACGTTCTCGAAGCCAACCAGCTTCAAGGTCCAGAATCCGTGCGCCGCACGGATACCTCCCTGTCAATAAGTGATTACGTTCTTATCAGGTGTGACTCCGAGACCAGCAAGCATTTCTCGAATTTCGTCGGCGGATTTCAGTACGGGTATTTCGTCGTTCGAATGAAAATTGATCCACTCGAGGTGAACCGCCCCAGGGATGCGTCCGCCTCTTGGGCCACCTCGTTTGTTTAGGCCTTCCCACTCGGCATCGGAACGAACGTCGAGCAGCACGACGCTGTCGTCATCGATTGAATCCAGTACACGGTGTCTCGAAGCGAAAATTTCGGAGTTCACTTTTGGAGTGAATCCTTTGTTGTTGTACGTTTCGCCCGAGCGGCTCACTGGTTCGGGAGATGTCTCACGCCCCTCTGATTTCCATTTCTGGAGACCACCGTCAAGGAATCGGACGTTCGTAAAACCGTGGTAGTGAAGTGCCCACATGAGTCGGAACGAATAAACACCGCCGGATCTGTCATAGGCAACAACCAGGGTGTCGTCACCAATCCCCAGGTCCTGCATGGTTTGAGCAAACACTTCAGGGACTTGAATGTGCGTGCGGTCGTCCAGAGATGTTTTGTAGTAGTGGTCGACCGGGTTTACAGCAACCGGAATGTGCTCTTCGGCATAAAGTTCGGGGACATCGGTATCGACCACTCTTACATTTTCGTCATTTATGTGATCAGCAAGCCAGTCGGTGGTCACAAATATGTTGTCTAGCGAGTAGCCGCGCTCGGATGGCTGGATGATCGTCATTTAGTTGCCCGAAAGTTAGTTTTTTACGGAATAACACCGTAGTTACCGATAACTTAGTGTTCACCGAAGATGTTGGCAACTGAAGAATTCTCACAGACCTCTCATTTAACTAGGTGAAACACGCAATATCACGTGCTAACTTTTACAGTCGAGTGGTTTTTATATCCTGGCTACCGTCGGATGTAGGGGGCATCGATTCACACGTGAATTAGAATTATTCGAGCAGGTCACGGTGAGTCGAACATAAATTGAATTTCATTCTCGCGGGTATAAATATTGAGCGAACTCCGGTCGAACTTCTGGAGTGCGTCGCTGTACCAACTCACTCTCTGAAAGAACATCTCGACCGTCTGGCGAAACACGCCGGTGGTGGTGTGATTCTTTCAACCTGTAACCGAACTGAAATTTATTCTGTTGCTGACGATCCTGAACTCGGAGTTCGACAGCTAAGAGAGTTCATCGATGCCGTTCCCGAGCACGCAGGTCTAGGTTCGATTGATGAGCATATTTACACCCTCACCGGCGACGAAGTAGCTCGACATCTTTTCTCTGTAACCTCTGGTCTTGAGTCAGTTGCCCTCGGTGAATCCCAGATCATTGGTCAGGTCACCCGAGCCCTCCAGGCAGCGGGAGAGGCAGGCACCGTTGAGCCTGTGCTTTCACGAATGTTCCACGCTGCACTCCGAACCAGCAGGAAGATCCGAAAAGAAACTAGCCTTGGTCGAAACCGACTCTCAGTTTCTTCGCTTGGTGTTCAAGAGCTTCAGAAATCAGTTGGTGACCTCAAAGGCAAAAAGATGCTTCTGGTCGGAGCTGGTGAGACCGGAAAGCTCACTGCACGGGCACTTCGACGTTACGGCGCTGACGATATGATCGTCACCAGCCGATCAATGAACCGTGGTCGTGTCCTCGCAGAAGAGATGGGTGCTCCTCAAATTCCATTCGAGAACATTGAAGAGACGCTCGAATCGATGGATCTGCTGATCGCATGCACCGCGGCAACAGACCCAGTAGTACCTGCCGACATGGTTCAGCGAATTATGGCAAAACGCCCGGAACGTGATCTTCACGTTTTGGATGTAGGCATGCCACGAGATGTCGATCCAAAGTCTTCCGAAATCTCAAACGTACACATGATCAGCCTTGCTGAACTTCGCGAGAAATCAGCTGAGAGCTGGGAACTTCGTGAAGAGGCTGCAGAAGAAGCCCGGGAACTGATTGAAGATGGAATCCGACGGTTCAAGGAGCGGTTGACTGGTCTCGATGCTGAGCCGGTAATCAAAACCCTGGGTGCTCGTATGGAAAAGATGCGCCAGGAAGAAGTGGCTCAAACGCTGGGCCGACTCAAAGGTTTGAGTGAAAAAGACGCGAAATCAGTCGAGAAGATGACCCGCGCACTTGTTCGTCGCATCCTCGCAGACCCGATCTCATTCCTCAGGAGCGAAGAAGATAGCGCAGCCGCGGCAGTGGAGAAAGTTTTCGCGCTAAAGCACGAATCTGAAGAAGAGTTCGAGCTCGATTAGAGCCTAAACAAGTCAAAAAGAGCTACAAGGGCACTGTTTCAGTGCCCTTTTTTTGCGCCAAAATGGTCACGCCAACGAAGACTGCCCAAACATGGAGGCGCAAATTGAGCCGTGCTAAGTCAGCACAACTTTTCGACGAAGCGAAAAAAATCATCCCTGGCGGTGTGAATAGTCCTGCTAGAGCGTGGGGATCCGTGGGCGGAACCCCGATATTTTTCGAGAAAGCTTCTGGCTCAAAGATCTGGGACGCCGATGGCAACGAGCTTATCGACTACGTTTGCTCTTGGGGCCCCATGATCCTCGGACACTCTCACCCTGCAGTCATTCATGCTGCGGTTGAAGCAGCAAAGCTCGGCACTTCTTTCGGAGCACCAACCGAACTTGAAGTTGAAATGGCGCGCCGAGTAGTCGATGCCGTGCCATCAATTGAGGTAGTTCGGTTCGTTAGCTCCGGGACCGAAGCCACAATGTCAGCCCTGCGCCTTGCCCGGGCAAAAACTGGCCGTGACAAGACCCTGAAGTTCAACGGCGGTTATCACGGGCACGAAGATGCTTTGCTCGTTGAAGCAGGGTCTGGACTGGCTAACCAGGGAATAGCTTCATCAGCAGGTGTTCATGCTGGATACGCTGCTAGCACTTTGGTTGCCGATTTCAATAATCTGGACTCTGTTCGCCAACTCCTGGAGGCAAACAAGAACGAAGTCGCTGCCGTAATCGTCGAACCAATCGGCGGAAACATGGGAGTTGTGCCGCCTGACCCAGGATTCCTCGAAGGTCTACGTGATCTGACTACTGAGCACGGTTCGCTTCTAATATTTGACGAAGTTATCTCCGGATTCAGAGTGGCACTTGGCGGAGCCCAGTCTGTATACGGCGTGACTCCGGATATAACGTGTCTCGGCAAGATCGTTGGTGGAGGATTCCCTGTTGGCGCATACGGTGCCAGCGCGGAAATAATGTCTGAAGTCGCGCCACTTGGTCCGATGTACCAGGCTGGAACTCTCTCAGGAAACCCGGTTGCCATGGCAGCAGGCATCGCAACCATCGACGAGCTTTCGAAGCCCGGCGTGTATGAAGGCTTGCAAGCCAAAACCGACGCTCTTTCGTCAGGGGTACAGTCTGTATTCGATAGTGCTGGTGTTCCCGCAGTCATTAATAAGGCATGCGGATTGATGACCGTTTTCTTCACCTCGAATGACGTGAACGACATGATAAGCGCATCAGCGACAGACCGAGAAGCATTCGGAGCGTTCTTCCACTCGATGGCCGACAACGGTATCTACCTACCCCCTTCACAGTTCGAAGCATGGTTTGTTTCTACCGCTCACACAGATGAGGACATCACCAAGACTCTCGAAGCGGTGAAGAATTCCCTGCCTTCATAGAAGAGATTAGTTAGACCGAGCACATTGCGAGTTCATAAAGTGATGAGGCCTAAGCTTCGACTGGTATTTACTACCAGTTTGTTCGCTGCACTGATCATTGCCATCGCTTGCTCATCAGAACCTGTTCCTTCAGACCAAGCAGAAACACTTAGCTCAACTCCAACGCCGACTCCGGAACCCGCTCCGAACCTGGCGCTCGATTACGTGAATGAAATTGCACTGCTTTCGGGTAAACACGCTCGAGGAGGTAAGGCAGGAGACAAAGAGTTCACGCCGATGGCAGGACTCACCGGAGAAGACGATTTCTTGATTTCACAGGCGATTTCTCGATCCGAATACACTGAAGCCATAGATCTGGTTGCTGCCGTCACCAGGAGAATCAATTCATCTGGCTCCGCCATCAGAAATTTGAGTGCACCGTCTGAATGTCAGGGTTTCCATTCTGCTTGGCTTGACGGACAGAGCGTATTTATCTCGGAGCTCGAATTTCGACAGCAATCATTGGGTTTGCTCGCGGTTGGAGATTTAGCCGGGTATTCCAGCGTGACCCGGGCGATGAGTGGAATACTGAAGAGGAAATCTGAAGTTATCGAAGAAATTCACGATAACTGGACTGACTGTATGGCAGCCGCTTACTCTGCGTCGTACGGAGAAGTTGCCGCAACACCGCAGGTTTACCCAACTACCGGTAGTGAACCCGCTCCACCTGGAAAATCGGACGCAGAAATCGAGGCGACTGGATCATATGTACCGAACCTTGCGGTGATGTTCCGTCTAATAGGTGAAGCCACAATTCCCGGTATTGATGAAGGCATTGACTGGTACTCAGAACAACGCCGCCTGATCGAAGCTCGCGGAGCCATTTCCGCGGCGAGGGAGACAACACTAAAACTCGATCCGCCAGACGAGTGTGCTGACTTCCACGATGATTGGTTCCTGGTTTTGGATCACCTTGAGTTGCAGATCCAACACGGAATTTCTCTCTCTGGGCTAATGGCAAACAATGATGTACAAGGTGCGTACGAGTTGAGCAGCGAATTCGATTATCAGTTCGATCTGTACACACGCATGAACAACAACTGGCTCGACTGCACCGCTTCCGAAGCTCTCTAGCCACAACCACCTAGTATCGGCAGTTTCGCACTCAGCCTAGCGTCACTTTCGCAAGTGACCTACACCTGCTGTGTGCGATCCGACGTGGCTTGGTCTAGCCCTAATCCGACTGGTTCTACTTTTCAACTTGTGCCCCAAGTTTGTGCACGGTTGCGTGAACGTAATACCGCCTAAGTCGCTCCAATACAAATTGAACTCAAGGTAGGAGCGACCTCTCGCCACCGGTTGGTACCCCGACGGACCCCAAATGAGTGTTGATCTTTAGGTAGAAACACGGATTGCAGTCCGTAAACCCAACGATGTTTCGGTGGTGTGAGCACGGCATCGTAGTGGTTATCAGCACTGACAGCCGGTCTGACGAGCGAAACAGGATTCACTTCCGGCCCCGAATCCGAACAGCAAGTCAGGCAGACGCTTAGAGGGAATACCACCACGTTGGTGGGGGCGTCACGGGAAAACGGCAGCTAGTGCGTAAAGGGGAAATATAGAAATGTTTAGGAGCAAGTACGCACCAAACGCCGGTACCCAGAAGGGTATTACCGGTCTCGAAACAGCCATCGTGCTTATCGCATTCGTGGTTGTAGCTTCAGTCTTCGCTTTCACTATCCTGTCCGCAGATGTCTTCTCTTCGGAAGCGAACAAGCAAACGATTCACGCCGGTCTGAAAGAGACTCGAACTCGACTTAGCCAGCAAGGTTCTGCTTTCGCATTCGCAGGTAAGCAGGGATCAACCGACGCTGTATACAAGATCGTCTTCATCGTCTCGAACTCTCTAGCTGGTGAGCCAGTCGACCTGACTGCGCCTTATTCAGAAAACGGAGCAGCAACAGACCCGGACATCGTTCCTGGTGCGAACACAGCAACAATCATCTCGTACGCAGATGAGAAGCAGCGTCTCTCAGACGTCGCATGGTCACAAACCTTCATTGGTACAAACAACGGTGACGATCTGCTCGAAGATGGTGAAAAAGCTGAAATTACTGTGTGGTTGATGGACCGAATCACGGGTACTGCAATTACTGCAAACGACTCAATTGCATACACGGACGGAAACTCAGCTAACGGTGGTAGCGCATCTGGACTTACCTCGTCTGACAGCCTGGTAGTCAAGAGCACACGGTTCGTGATCGAACTGACACCACAGCTTGGCGCACCACTTACAGTTCAGCGGTCTATTCCGCCTGGCCTTCGGAACGTAATGAACTTGAACTAGCGCTAGTCAAGAACATTCGGAAAACCAACCTTATGTAGTGCATCTGGGTGACTTCACCGGCCGAATGAACTCAGAAACGCAGGCCAACTTCCGGCCAGCCGTCTAGCGCAAAGTAAATAAAAGGCTTTCCCCCCTCAGTTTGTGCTGAGCGGGTGGCCCGAAGACCAAGAAGCCCTCCACTTCCCGGCAAGGAGGGCTCTTTCTTTTTAAGCTCCGGGCGGACATACGTCCTTGGTCGCGGGAAGCGCATTTCACCTACCCCGAACCCCTTCCATCAAGGAAGGGGAGTTGGGTTACGCGATCTTGACTCGTTGGTGACCGAGCGGACATTCGTCCTTGGGTCACAAAGTCGCAGTCTCCCCCTCTAACTCCCCCAATCCGGGGGAGGAGCCGTTAGCTCCGGGCGTGACTTGCGTCACTTGGTCGCGGGAAGCGCATTTCACCTACTCCTAACCTCTTCCATCAAGGAAGGGAAAGTTCTCTCCCCGCGGAACGGGGAGAGTTAGAAGCCTGTGCTGAGCCTGTCGAAGTAAGGGGAATAAATGCGACGCTGAGCTGAGTCCCGGCTCTACCGTGGACGAGCGCGGTTTACGAAATCACGCCCGTAGGTAACCAATGAGGCGTACTGTTTACGTCATGAGTATCCGATTTCATGAAGACCAACCTACCGAAATGCGTGACGGGACGATTCTTCGTTCTGACATCTACTCTCCGTCGAAAAGTGGCAGGCATCCCGTTTTGCTGCTGCGCACTCCTTATTGGAAGCAGCATCCAAGATACGTTTCTACCGCTCACAACCTCGCGGAGCGTGGCTACACAGTAATTTGCCAGGACATGCGTGGACGATACGCGTCAGACGGAGAGTTCAAATGGCAGTTCATGGATAATTCACTTATCGGTGATGGTGAAGACGGATACGACACCGTCGAATGGGCTGCGAATTTGTCGTCTTCGGATGGTCAGATAGGAACGTGGGGACATTCCTATGACGGGTGGACATCCTGGCGAATGGCAGAAACGCAACCTCCCTCATTAAAAGCGATCCACGCGAGCGGTATGGGCACACGTTCACTCGACATGAATTTTGGCATCTTCGAAACAGGTCGACGTTTGGAGTGGTCGTACATGAGGGCTGCTGACCTACGTAAGCGGAGTGGCGTCTCATACGGACCAACTGCGCCCTCGGAAGCCGTAGATCAGTGGCGATCTGTTGAACGAGGAAAGTGGATCTGGTTTCTACCACTCGATGAAATTCCCAATGAAACGTTCTCGAGCCTCACACCTCAAATGAAGCAGTTCTACCGCGAACAAAACATTGAAATGTGGGATTTCGAATCTGTACATCCCAAACTCACCGTTCCAGCAGGAATGTTCACCGGTTGGTGGGATCGTGTCATCGGCACAGTAAATCATTACTCGGGATTGCAGAAAAATGGTCTGGAAACGTTGAAAGACCAGCACAGGCTCGTGATCGGACCGTGGTCGCACATGATGACCAATCTGAAACGAGACTTAGGACCGATTGACTACGGTGAGTCTGCCGACGAAACGTGGGAGACCTTGATTCTTCGCTGGTACGACTATCAGTTCAAGGGGATAGATGATGGGATCGGCTCAGAACCTGGCGTAAAACTTTTTATATTGGGAGCGAACGAGTGGACATTTGAGGAAAACTGGCCACCGACAGACACCACGGAAGATCATCTCTTGCTTCACAGCAACGGTCATGCAAATACACCGCAGGGCGACGGAGTAGTGAGCCACACCAATCCCGGACAAGAGTCTCCTGACCAGTTTTCATACGATCCTCGCGATCCTGTCATGAGCGTTATGGACATCGATGCACAGGCGATGCCCAGGGATCAGAAACCGCTTGATGGACGTCAAGATGTGCTCGTCTATCAGTCTGAAGTGTTCCGAGAGAAGACTCGTTTCATTGGTCCCGTCGAATTGGAACTTTGGGCGAGCTCCGACGCGCTTGATACCGACTGGACTGCGAAGTTGAATGTAGTGACGGAAGAAGGTGTTGCGGTAAATCTGACGTATGGCATCGTCAGGGCGAGATATCGAAATGGCTTCGAATCAGAAGTTTTGCTTGAACCTGATGTTCCGGTGAAATACACGATCTGTCTGAATCCGATTGGAATTGAAATTCAGCCCGGCCAATCGTTGAGGCTAGATATTTCCAGTTCGGATTTCCCAAATTTCGACAGAAATCACAACACAGGGAGCGATTTCTGGTCCGACACCGAATTACGAATCGCTCACCAACATGTATTTCACAACTCAGAGATGCCTTCAGTTCTCAAACTACCGAGGAAGCTTTAGGCTGCATGTGAAGCGATATTTTTGTGTCTCGGAACTCTGATTTCGAGAGTGGTCCCCTGCCCGAGCGCGTTCAGGATATCCACTTCAACGCCGTGCATCGTGATGATCGTCTTGGCGATTTTGAGTCTGAGGCCTAACCTGGAAACGGAACGGGTTGTTTCGTTTTCTGCCCGATAGTAAATATCGAAGGCATTAGCAGCGTCCGCTGGGTCCATTCCGATACCGTTGTCGGTGACTTGAATTGTCAGTAGATCGTCCGTGGAACTTGCAGATAGCGTCACTTTCGCTCCAGCACCGGCGTATTTATTGGCGTTGCTAAGCATGTTTGAAATTGATTGAGCAAGTCGGCTCTGGTCGCCGGGGATCGGAATGGCGACGTTCGGCAGATCAACTGTGAGAGTTTGTTCTGCCGACGACATCAATGGCGCAAAACTTTCTCCCAACGCCCTGAGAATCTCAGTGCTATCGAACGTCATTTCCAATAACTCAATTGGCCCCGATTCAACCCGGGAGTGATCGAGAAGATCGTTGATAGGCATGTGCGAGTGACTACCGTTTCGACGCAACACTTCAAGATGCTCTAATTGCTGAGACAAGAGATTTACGTGTCGGTTGCGAGATCAATTAACGTCACTTCAGGGTTGACTCCCAGCCGCATAGGAACTATTCCAACACCGATCCCCGCAGACACGATCAACTGGGTGGAATTCAGTTCGTATTTACCCCATAGGTAACTCGTTGCGAGTGCCCCGATATTTGCGATTCTCCTGAACCCCGGAATTGCAAGCTGACCGCCATGTGTGTGACCAGAAACCATCACATCAACGTTGAATTTAGAAATTGATTCAAAGCCGTCCGGGTGGTGGCACGCAACAATGACAAAGGACGGTGGTTCTTCGAGTGATTTACCTACAACCTCGATCGCACGCGACTCGCTAGCCGCATCCCACCAATCCATAGCAGGATCGACACCGACTACACGAACGACTGAATCCGCGTTCTCGGTATCGAGCTGGAAATCCATGAAATCGTCTCGGAGAAGTTTGATGGATTCCGAGTGGTGTAAGCCTGTCGTAATTAGGTTAGGTTCATCAGCGGTGATCTCGTGATTCCCAAGTACCGCTATCACTGGGGTGTCAGAGTTGAGACGCTCTAATTCTGCAACGAGATCATCAGTTAATCTTCCATCAGCGTCGATCAAATCTCCTGCAAGAATTACCAGGTCGGGATTTGCAGAATTCGTAAGCTCAACCGCATTTCGGATCTGATCTAGATTGGTTAAGTCACCTAGGTGAAGATCGGACAGAACGGCAATTCGATTTCCGGCAAGGGCTGAATCAACCTTGATCTCATGTTTGGTAAAAACAATCCGTGTCCTGCCAACAGTCGTTGCGTAAAGGCAAATAACAATGGCTGCGAGACCAGACAGCCAAAACACCGGTACGATCAGCTGGTCTTCGGCACCAATTGCGGCCGACAGAACAAGGACTGGGACTACTCCTCCCCAAATCATGCCGGTGAAGCGCGCTGAGTAGCCAAAAATACAAAGATGCTTGTTCGCAGAGAACCAAGCCGGAAAACTTCCGGATACCAGGAGTGCGATGCCCGCTAGCACCATGGCCATTCGGTTCAGCGAAGAATCAGATACCAGCCCAGAGAACCCGGCGATCATTATCAGGATGGCCCCGCCGACTTGAGCCGCCCTCATGAGACGCCTTGCTCCAATTTTGCGAACGATCGTTTGCATTTAGTTTCAGGCTACTTTTGTAGAAAGCACGCGTCAGTGCAACGAAAGATTGCCCTGACGTTCCATTTTCCTGAATAAGTAGCGGTACGAATACACAGCAATCACAACTACGACCGCTGTTAGCCCGGTCGTAACTGCAGTTGAAGTTGCCATGTCACTTGAAAGCAAAGGGTGTCCAGTTATTGCACCCCTAAACGTGTCAACGCCATGCGCTATTGGATTTATTAGGGACAAGAACTTGAACGGTTCTGGTACTAGGTCGATCAGGAAATAGGCTCCACTGAGCAGGGCTGCCGGTCGGTGGATGAACAGCAAGTACGTCTGGAAATCTTTAGTCACCAACGTAATTGAAACACCAATAAGTCCGAAGGCAACGTTCATCACCAACAGGCAGATAGCGGACCATATCAGCAGCGGAATTTCGGCGAGAGTTACCGATAATTCGAATCCGTAGATTACCCATGCCCCGACAAAGAGAGTTACCGACTGAAAAATGAACAGTACCACGAAGTAACTCGCGATTCCCATGATCACCGACAATCGGCGGAGTGGTGTCAGAAACAACCTTTCCAAAGTGCCCGTTATCATTTCGAACGAAATGCCGCCCGCTACGTGTGTGTCCTGCGACATCATGTTGCCAATGCCGAGAGCTGTGAATGCGACAAATCCTAGTGTCACGAATAAAAACTGATCGGGTATTCCGGCTAATTCGTTGAGACGTGACGATTCTCGTCCACCAGCAAACGCCCAGCCTGCCAGCGCAATCGGCAAAAACATCAACACGTGGGCGGTAAGCTCAAATCGAAACTTGTTTTGGTACCGCAGAGCGATTCGAAGTTGGTTCAAGCAGACGAGCAATAGTCCTCGCCACTCGGAAGTTTTTAGCTCAGGAGCAATTGACCTTACCTCGTTAGGATCTGGCACTAATAACCTCCCAACGAGCCTTGTTGTTTGGCGAGACGGAGTTCCCGTTTTAGGAAAACGGTTCCAAGAACCCAAAACGCGCCCGTCATCAGAAACACGTATACGAAAGGTCCGATCATTTCTGACGGCGGCTGATTCGCAAGCAATCCCCTGCGCTCAATATCGAACAGCCAGGTAAATGGGATCGTTTTAGCAATCCCTTGGAGCCACCCCGGGAACATGATCAATGGAAAGGTTGCCCCTGACAGTATCGTCAATACCGCTCGACTCATTACTGTCTGAACCGTCCAGGCATCAGGCACTCTGAGTAGAAGACTCGACATCGCGAATGCCATTCCGTAAATACAAAGAATGTGCAACGGAACAGCAAGCCCTACAGTCCACCAATTGACCGCAAATGTCGGCGGTATCCAAACGTACAGCAGGGCTATCGTCAACACCGTAAAAACACGATGTAGATCGCGTGCGCCACTGCCCTGCCCACGTACATGGTCGACGTGAATTGAATGGTCAGCAGTGACCGCTCTAAAGTCCCGTTCCACTGCTCCTGCCGAATGAGTCCACCAATCCAACTGAACACGGTGTTCGAAAGGTTTACGGCGATCAACGGCACTGCAAGGAATCCGATGTAGTCGACATATTGAGATTCAGCGAAATAGCCGTCGCTTAGCGACTCGCCGCGACCAACAAGTGTGTCCCCGAGGAACACGAACGGAGCCATCATCAAAAACGGTCCGAGAGCGAGGTTGAGAAACCAGGACAGGTAACGACTAAAGGTCAGAATCGAGTACCTGGCGATAGTCCAAGAATCCAACCAGTACGAGATAAAGTTCCGAGAGAAACGTGTTTCTACTGTCTTAGTCACGAATGAGCTAGACACGCTGGACGATTCCTCCTTCGGTCAACCTCGAACCGGTCAACTGGACGAATACATCTTCGAGCGAAGGACGGACAAGTTCTATCGACTGAAGTTCCAAACCTTGAAACTGTGGCAACGAAGAAATATCAGTAACGGAACTCACGTCGGACTCTGATTCAAGTCGGATTCTCGTCCCGGCGCGTTCCTCATTCACAGCCAGCACAGTTTTCACAATCCGTGAATCTCGTAACCGGTGCGAAAGTTTTTCTCCATCGACGGAGCCAGCAATTTGTATCTCGATCACGTTCGAGCTCCGAGATTCGGATCGGATTTGTGCCGGCTCACCTTCAATCACTTTTTTGCCTTTGTCGATAATTGCGAGGCGATCAGACAATTCTTCGGCCTCAAGCATGTAGTGAGTGGTGTACAACACGGTGACTCCATGCTCCTTACACGATTCCCGCAATAATTTGCGCAAACTTCTAGCGCCATTTGGATCGAGCCCGATGGTCGGTTCGTCAAGAACCAAGACGCTGGGACGATGAATCAACGAAGCACCGATTGCCAAGCGTTGTTTCATCCCCATGGAGTAGTGCTCAACGTAGTCATCGAACTGTTCTTCAAGCCCGACCAGGCGACTTACTTCGATTGCTCTATCGCGTCCGCTCGAACCTCGGATGCCGTACAGAATTGCGAAGTACTCCAGATTCTGTCGACCAGTGAGTTTCCAGTAGACGCTGCGTTCACCTCGGATTGAGACTCCGATGTTTCTGCGCACCGCTCTTGCATCCTTGTCGGTGTCGAAGCCCGCAACGGAACAAAATCCAGTATCTGGCAGCAGCAACGTGCAAATCATGCGAACGGTCGTAGTCTTGCCAGCCCCGTTGGGTCCAAGCAGCGAAAAGAACTCCCCTTGCTTGATTGAGAGATCCAGTTCTTCTACCGCGGTAACTTTTTCTGTCACAGGACGTGAGATGGCCTTGCGCCATAACGAGGAATTATCGACAACTCTGTCGAAAGATTTTGAAACTGAATTGAGTTCTATCAAGTAGCTGAATCACCTGAATGCTGTCGGATTGCGGGGAGGCTAACACACATCCCTCACCCTGTAATGCCATATATGCATGGTTTTGATGTTCATAGGTTCCGCTGTGGGGAGACAAATAGGTTGACAGCAGGCTGGTTACGGAAGGAATTGGAAATGGCCCCTAGAGTAATAATGCTTTGTACTGGAACGCCAGCGCCTGACATGGGTCACTGGGGCTCGTCATTCCTCGTAGGAATCGGTGATGAGTGGTTGATGTTTGACTGTGGTCATGCGGCTAACTACAAACTGCACAAAGCAGGATTTCAGTCCACCCAAGTCGACCGGTTGTTTTTCATTCACCATCATTCAGACCACGACGCTGATTACCCGTCTTTCCTGCTAACTCGCTTCGATATGTCGATCGGCAAAGAAAGTGAACTCCAGGTTTATGGACCAACCCTTACCGAAGAAATTACAGAGAAACTGCTTGGCGAAGGAACCGGCGCATTCTGGCACGACATAGTTGCACGGACGCAACATCCGCTCTCAGTTGCTGCCTACGTCGAGCGAGGGGGCATCCCACCTCGAAAACAACCAAAGATTCATGCGAAAGACATCGGGCCGGGAACGGTCGCTACAGGCAAGAACTGGGAGATAACGGCAGCACCAGTTGAACATGTCCAGCCTTATCTGGATTCGCTTGCTTAACGTATCGACTCTGACGAAGGTTCAATTGTTTTTTCGGGTGACACTCGTCCTTGTAGTTCGCTTACAAATCTCGCAACTGGGGCAGATCTGTTGGTTATGGAATGCATCAAGATCGATGAAGACATGATCCCGGGAACCCCGTCTTACGACACAGAAACGGGCACATACGGTGCAGCACAAACCGCGAAAGACGCAGGAGTAAAACGTCTCGCGCTGGTGCATCAACAGGCAAAAATGGAAGAGCCAGTGCGGCGATCACAGGCACTCAGGGAAGTCACAAGTGTCTACTGCGGACCGGTCATCTGGGGTGAAGAACTTCTTGAAGTGTCCTGGGAATAGTTTGAACTAAAAACGGTTGAGTCTGAGCAGACTGATGTCGTGTTTGGTGTCCTGATACATAGCCAGATCGGCCATGATTTCTCCGACCACGCTGGCGAATTTGAAGCCGTGTCCGCTAAAGCCCGCCGCAACGCTGACCTGAGGTGTATCGGGCAACACATCGAGGATGAAGTGTTCATCCGGGGTGTTGGTGAACATACATGTCTTAAGGGTCATCAAGTTCCCATTACCACCCGGGAAGTATTTGGCAGCGGCGACTCGAAGAACCTCCTCGTCCTTATCTGTGACGTCTTTTAGCATCTCATCTGGATCAACATCTTCTTCAAGGTGGTGATATCTACCGATCTTAAAGCCGGGAATTCCGTACTCAGGGAAACCGTAATAACGTCCCTCATCAAAGTAGGCGTTGAACACGGGGAAGTTTTCAAGGTGGAATTCCGATGGTTCATCGACTTGCAGCCAGGCGAGTACTTGTCGCTCTGGAACCGCCAGATGAGATAGTCGAGGGATCAAACCCGATGTCCATGCTCCTGAAGTGAACACAAGTCGATCAGCCTGGTAAGTACCTCGATTAGTTTTGACGATTACCCCGTCGCCGTCTGGTTCCCATTCAATTACCGACTCTCGTGCGCGAACCTCAGCACCTTTGGCAAGTGCTGCGTTGACGTAGGCGACGATTGAACGCTCGGAAAGTACAAACCCTCCATCGCGCTGGTACAGACCCATGTGCCCTTCCGGCATGTTGTAGCCGGGGAACCTCGCGTTGATCTCGTTATGGTTCAGAACCTCGTGTGGAATGTCGTGGATCAGGCACGATTCCAGTGATCCTTCGAATACCTCGTGACCGGATGGCGCAGTATCGATCGAACCGATTTTGAATAGAAGTTGCTCACCTGCGCTGTGCTGGATTTCTTCCCATAGCTCGTACGCGCGTCGCAGCAGCGGTACGTACGAAGGATGCTCGTAGTAAGCCAGACGAATAATCCGGTTCACGCCGTGGGACGAGCCTTCGGCGTGTGGGATATCAAATTTTTCGAGTCCTAAGACTCGCTGTCCACGCGATGCCAGGTGATACACCGTGGCGCTCCCCATACCGCCAACGCCAACAACTATCGAGTCGAACTTGTTATTCAATCTGGCTGATCTCCGAATACTCAAAACTGGCTCTGGCGGAAGTTAGCACATCGCAACGCCGAATCGTGTTCCATGATGAAGGGATTCGGGTAAAGTGCCGCCTATTCACGAACAAAATCAGCAGGCGGGTCTCACGGCAATGAATCAGGATCGATCGACTATCAATAAGCCCAACATTGTTTTGATCATGGCTGATGACCTGGGATGGTCTGACCTCGGGTGTTACGGATCGGAAATCCGGACCCCGAACCTCGATTCGCTCGCTTCAAACGGAATGAAGTTCACGCAGATGTACAACTCTGCCCGGTGCTGTCCCTCTCGTGCTGCCCTACTGACTGGACTGAATCCTCAGCAGGCTGGCATTGGCCACATGATCAACGACCTTGGTGTTCCCGCTTACCAGGGTTATTTGAACGAAAATTGCGTGACTATCGCCGAGGTACTAAAAACTGCTGGCTACCGAACTCTAATGGCCGGCAAATGGCATGTAGGCGGAGAACAATCAGGACTGCCAGATGGGTGGTACCCGGACATGCCCGGGTACCCATCACCTCGCGGTCGCGGATTCGACAGGTTTTACGGAATTCTCTCGGGTGGTGGAAGTTACTACAACCCGAACATGCTGATGGATGACCTGACCAGAATCAGCGTCGAAACCACGGATTACCACTTCACGGATGCCATCGCTTCCAAAGCTACCCAGTTTGTCGATGATGCAATACATCGCCCCGAACCATTCTTCCTCTACATGGCCTTTACAGCGCCTCACTGGCCATTGCATGCCTGGGAAGATGACATTGAAAAATACCGTGGTAAATATTTGAAGGGTTGGGACGAAACTCGCCTGAACCGCCATGAATCTCAACGAGGGATGGGGATAGTCGATCCCAAGTGGGACATTTCTCCACGTGAATCTGCCATTGCACCTTGGAATGAAGAAGCTCAACAGGAATGGCGTGACCTCCAAATGGCGGTTTACGCCGCCCAGGTAGAACAGGTGGATCGAGGTATCGGTCAGCTTGTAGACAAACTCCGGGAGTCCGGTGAACTCGACAACACCGTGATTATGTTCCTCGCGGACAACGGTGGTTGCGCCGAACTTCTGGCGGAAGATGGTCCAACCCCTGACCCATCACGATACAACTACCCGACAGTCGATGGTCGAGTGGTTAGAACCGGTAACAGCCCCGACATTGAACCTGGCCCACCGGACACTTTCGCAAGTGTCGATATCGAGTGGGCGAACGTTAACAACACCCCGTTCAGGCTGTTCAAGCACTACACACACGAAGGTGGTATCTCTACGCCATTCATTGTGAGTTGGCCGGAGGGTGTGGAAAACGCCGGAACAGTGTTCAACAATCCTGCGCACATCATAGATATCAACGCCACCATCATCGATATCGCAGGTGCTTCCTACCCCTCGACCTTCAAAGGGAACGATATAAAGCCGCATGAAGGAGAATCGTTTTCTGATGCGCTGTCAGGAAACGGCTGGGAACGTGACAAACCAATTGCCTGGGAACACGAGGGAAATCGTGCGGTGCGAATAGGTGACTGGAAGTTGGTCAGTGAAATCGGGGATCCCTCCGATCCAGATTCAAGGGCGGTCTGGGAGTTGTACAACATTCGAGATGACAGAACAGAGCTGAACGATCTGATCAACACCGAAAAGGAACGCGCAGACTCCATGATTCGGTTCTACAACGAATGGGCTGAACGCTGTGAGGTTGAAGACTGGGAGAATCCCGGCTTCACGCTTCGACCATCACTACGGACCTTCAGCAGGCACAACCACGGTGGTCCTGTAATAGCGGCTCGGCTAGGTCCGTACCGCGAGTTGCCAACCCCGTAAATCTATCCTGAACCTACTTCTAAGATGCCCAAAGAATCCAAACCACTCCACTACGAAACTATTGAAGCCATTTCGCCTCGAATCAAGTCGCGAGAGATAAGTTCGGTCGAGCTAACGAAATACATGCTCGATCGAATCGAAGCGGTCGACGGTCGTATCAGGTCTTACGCCACGGTCACATCAGGATTGGCACTAGAGCAGGCGGAACGAGCTGACGCCGAAATTGCTGACGGAACATATCGAGGACCGCTCCACGGAATTCCATTAGCGGTCAAAGATCTGTGCAACACCACCGGAATCAAGACGATGGGTGGTTCGGCTGTATTTCAGGACAATATTCCAGACCACGATGCGACGGTGGTTACTAAACTCCGTGAAGCCGGTTCGGTTCTTCTTGGCAAACTGAACATGACCGAAGGAGCAATGGGCGGGTACAACCCGAAATTGCAATTCCCTGAGAATCCCTGGAAAGAATCCCATTGGCCAGGTGCTTCATCCTCTGGTTCAGGGGCGGCAACGGCAGCAGGTTTGGCGTTCGCAACACTAGGGAGCGATACCGGTGGTTCGATTCGGCATCCAGCAGCAGTGTGTGGAACGGTTGGACTCAAGCCAACATGGGGACGGGTCAGCAGACACGGGGTGATGGACCTTGCTGCATCGCTCGACCATGTGGGCCCTTTGACACGCTCAGCAGTGGACGCCGGCTACGTTATGCAGGCAATTTCCGGGCACGACCCACTTGATCCCACATCGTTGGTGCAAGCAGTTGATGACATGACCGCGGACGCCGGTCAATCCGTCGAAGGCATACGTATTGCCTTCGACGAAAACTATGCTTCGGAAGACATTGACCCAGATTTTGCTGCCGCAGTCGAAAGCGCTGTTCGGGTGATGGAAAATCTTGGTGCATCAGTCGTCGGCGTAAAAATGCCGAAAATATTGCGAGAAGCAATGGCAGCATGGCCGGTGATTTGTTCAACAGAAGCTGCAAACGCCCATACTGAAACTTACCCTGACCGATCAGATGAATACGGACCATTTTTCAGACAGTGGCTTGAAAACGGTTCGAATCACACAGCGATCGAATATGCGCAGGCGAATGAGCTGCGGCTTGCTTTGAACGGAGAATTGCGGGCAACTCTATCGACAGTCGATGTGCTCGCTTGTCCGTCAACTTCCCAAGCTGCGTACCCCGTCACACCTGAATTTATGTATGGTCCAATCCCGGCCAACCGGGATCCCTGGGCGGCACGATTCACAGTCCCTTTCGATTTTTCTGGATTGCCAACAATCGCACTTCCCGCCGGATTGAATTCAGATGGTCTGCCAGTTTCGGTTCAGTTTGCCGGGCACCATTTGTCAGAACGGTTGCTCGTGAGGGTCGGTACAGCATTCGAAAAGGCGACACCTCACCACGATCTTCACCCCCCAGTGTGAACGAACACGAAAGGATCGACAATGAGGTTCTCAGGCAAGGTTGCGCTTGTAGCCGGTGGAGCTAACGCAAATCCAGAAAAGCTTCTTGGGTTTGCAGGATTATCAGCGTTGGAAATCGCTCGTGATGGCGGGAGTGTCGTAATCGGTGATATCGACGACGAGGCTGGAAAACGCTCAGTCGATCTTATGCAAAGCGAAGGGTTGAACGCGAGATACGTTCATCTCGACGTGACATCGGAATCAGACTGGGATGATGCAGTAAATATCACACTCGAAGTGTTCGGAAGCCTCGACATTTTGATCATGGCCGCTGGTATTCCGGATCGTGGAGATACGGTTGACTCGACACCGGTGGACAAGTGGCGACGAGTGATGGATGTCACAAACCTTGGAATGTTCCTCGGAACAAGGGCTGTAGTGGCACCGATGAAGGAAACAGGAGGTGGATCAATCGTTCTGATCTCCTCGATGATGGCGAAGGTGGCTCGTGACCAGGCGAATGCCTATGCGGCGTCAAGAGCTGGGATGACCCATTTCGCCCGTTCAGCGGCGGTTCAGTACGGACCTGACAACATTCGGGTCAACTCGGTACTTCCAGGATGGACGTACACGCCGTTCACCGCTCCCGCTTTCGGTGAGGAATGGAAGGAGCGACTGGCTGCGCGAGTTCCACTGAGGCGCGTTGCGGATGCAAGCGACATAGCCGGCCCGATACTTTTCCTCGCTTCGGACGAGTCGAAGTATGTAACCGGCTCGGAGTTACTCGCCGACGGCGGAACCACAGCGTGGATTGGTCCCCTGGACTAACCTAAACTAAAACTGCCTGATCCAGATCGTCCAGCCTGTCTCGGGTCCTTCCACGTGCAAATAGAAAGTCCCTTTGTTTCCTGGCACAAGGTTCACTCCACCAATATCGCCCGTGCCCGAATCGTTGATGATTTCGTTTAGAGCCTCGCCAGTCTCCGGATCATAGAGGGTGACAACAATAGAGTTGGCTCCTGGACCTTTTGCGTCCCACTCAATAACCCACGGCAGGTTCGGAGGTGAAACGAATGTTCCCGTGTCTGCAGTACCGTTGCCCGTAAACATTGAGAATCCGATCGGAGTTGCCGTCGGAACTGGCGTTGGGGATGGGATCTGCGTTGCTGTCGTCGTCGGAGCCGGGGTGTTTGTCGGTACCGGCAGAGGAGTTGCAGTTGCGGTCGGAGGCACGGGTGTAGATGTTGCAGTTGGTGCGATCGCAGGCGTAGCCGTAGGTACCGTGGTTGACCTCGC
>Ga0181593_10001203_pt1 | contig 23328 bp, 20 predicted proteins | sample 071ome_19_FD_133756 | JGI IMG/M metagenome (GOLD analysis project Ga0181593, IMG submission 133756) | Coastal salt marsh microbial communities from the Groves Creek Marsh, Skidaway Island, Georgia - 071413AT metaG (megahit assembly) | ecosystem: Environmental > Aquatic > Marine > Intertidal...
ATACTCAGTACGGGGAATACCAAACTTAGTATTGTTCAAAGGTGGAGAGGTAATCGATCAAATCGTGGGAGCTGTACCAAAGGAACAACTCTCAGACGCTATTAATAAAGCACTCTAGGCTGGAAATACTCATAGTCTTTAAAAGACGTCAGCGGAGAATAATTTTCGCGAAAAGAGACGCGACGAAAGGTCTTTCCTTGACTCGACAGCGAAGGTATCTGTGCGCCCATGGTTGCGAAGTAAATTCCACGGCATGAGGGTAACGCCCTTCGAACGAGTACAGTTGTCTCATCTCTGCGCTGATAAAGAAAAGCATCTGAATAATAGCACATAAGACTGCCGAACCTGTCGGTTATAAGGTATTTGATACAATGGTTTCTTCTAAGAAAGTAAAGATTCGGACCGGGGCTAGAAATCGCAAGAAATATTATATAAAAAACAAGAGATCGACTTCTTCGTTATTTGAGAGCCGAATGGATACCAAGCACTTCTTCAAAAAGACAACAACCAGTGAGAGAGAACACCTCCGAAAAGCTCTCAACGAAACTATCAAGCGCTTCCTCGGCCTTGAACAGTCCGTATATCTCGAAAGCCTAGGGATATTATTTGTTTCCCTCACTGAACAGACCTCTGCGCATCGACATCAAGAGCAGATTGCACTACGAAAAGATCAACGTTTGAAAGTCTGCTTCGAAAAATGTAGCGAACTGATCCCATATCAGAGAGAAAAACATCCTGCAGTCGTGGAGACAGCGGAACTGACACAACACTTATATGTATTGCTTCCGATAGAAATGCAGATAAAGTACACCGAGAGAACCACTCGAAAGTTGATAAAGGGATTAATTCAATCCATCCGTACTGAAGTTGTTGTTGATGGTTTTTCTGGGCAAATCTCATCTATTGGAAATTTATTTGCTCTCCATAATCGTCAAGGTGCAGGGATAGATGACTGGTTCGCGGGTTCGGATATTTTTATTGCTGACAAACTGAACATGTTGAAGCGCGTATCAATTCAGTCGAAATTTTGTCAGCCTACTTTGAATAATGCATGGGAGCTTTTTGAGGCGTGCTATGGTGAACCGCTTACTCGCTTCTCACTAAATCTTGCTGAGGAGCTTGAAAGCCTTGGCTATGACCGAGAATTCTTTCAGGCGAACTATACCGAAAGTGAGGCATACGTAAACGTTGCCGCTTTTCTACAAGCCGATCATCCTTCTTCTTCTCGCTCCACTATTCTATTATCAACTGATGGAATTCGTTATCAGACCTCGACAGAAACAGAACTCCCTTGTGAATTCGTATTTCAACTTGAAGCAACCGAATTGGCAGAGGGCAATACGAAGTCAATCGCAGCTCAGACCTTGACCGTTGCGAAGAAAGCCATGACTCTAGCATGGATACTCCACCAAAGTTTTCGCAAAAAGTCACTCTCCGCAGGTATGGGAATGGGAACTGAAACAGTGCTGTCGAAAAGTCATCCAGAAAGCAAGGACGGAATTACAGGAATATTTCTAACGCCCTTCTCAAAGGTAACATACCCGCAAAAATGTGAGGGGGGTGATTTCCAGTATCTCAATGTTGTTGGCGTGACTGAAGATGAACTACGATTCTCAGAATCTCGCTCGCCAGAGCATCTGACTTCCTTGCTTCAATACAAAAACATGGACCAAGTGACAGCACCACAGCGTCGCTCGATCTTTCATAGAAGCAATAGAGCTTCTCAAGATAGAAAACCCTCAGCGGGAAGAATGAAGCACTCCGAAACTACCCAGAAATTCTCAAAGACTACTATCTCTCAGGCAAATGTCTAAAGCTTTCTTTTAGCTCCACCAAAATGAACCATTTTTCCGAGAGAAGCGTTCAAAAGAAGAATTTTGGATCGCAAAGGGATTATTGCTTGAGAAACGCTCAAATTGTGTCGGCATGAAATTGACTCTCATCGTCTGCTCGATAGAAGAACTTGTAATCGGAGAACGCTGGCTTTTGAGTTCGTGAGAAAAAGAAAATCTTGAAAGAGACCGCTCAAGTGCGAGTTGCTCTCGCTCGATTCGGTGCATGTCCCACTCGTCATGGCGGGGTATCGTTAGCCACTCCTCAACAACCTCGATTGCAGTCTTCATGGATGGAAAAAAGAAGTAGGTCTCTGTAAGGATCCAGGATGAGATCGACCAAGTAATACAAAGTGACAGGAGAAACCGAATCATAAAAACCTCTGTAGAACACTACGAGTTTTTCGCAGTGTCCTTACCGTCGTTATGGCTATTTCGAAAAGCTCTGAGACACTTAGAGTGATTAAATTTTCAATGCTGAATGATATCAGTTGGTTACCGAGCTTCTCGCTTCGCTAATCAACTTCAGTCCAATCAAAAAATTGACGATATTGCTTTCAATGAATGAAAAACCAGTTACATCGCTATGACAGAAGACTCGCGCAGCATCACGGGGCTGATTCTTGACTCCAATGAGGAGCGCCGAATTCGGCTTAAAAGTGCAACTCAGCTGGTGCCAGAATTTACAAAAGTGACCGTTGCTCAGACTCTGAGAGATGCTCAAGAACATATTCGTACTGCTGAGGAATCTTGGGATATTATCTTTATGAGTAATGAAATGGATGAGGCAACCCTCGGACACTTCATAGAGTCCTCAAAAAATACTAGCTCTGCTGCTGATGCCGCATATATCTTGATTTTAAATACGAAAAAAAAAGCCTCATCAGATATCTTCTCAAATATGCGAATCGGCATAGATGGTCTTCTCTACCAACCATATTCTATCGAACAGCTCATGGAGATTATAGATATCTCTGCGCAACTAAAACAACAGACTCCTGGAGCGAGGGAAAGCGCTGCTATTCAAATATTACTTAATGATGTAATAGGACAACTTGACAGATTAGCACTACTCAAGAAGCGCGGATATGATGTGAAAAAAGGAGGGATACAGCTAGAAAAACTGTGCGCTAATCTCAGTAAAATTTCACCAGAGGAGCTAGAAGGATACTTTAAGACCGTAGTGGAGACTTTTGAAAATGCGCCTCTCCCAACTACTCTTGAGAAGTCTCTGTACAAAGGACCAAGTCAGCGAGTTCGAGAAATGCAAGAACGGAGATTATTGCAAAAGCTAGAACGGTTTTAAGAAAAGGGGCTTATCTCTCAATAGAAACACGTTAGGCACATTAATTGCCGTCTTATACCACTACGGTTTCAACACAATTTTACCGAAATGCTCGCCTCTCTCCATCCTTTGTAACTGTTCTCTTCCCTCTGCCAAGGGATAGACTCCATCAATGACAACTTCAATATCTTGATCGAGTAGAAACTGCAAACCATCCTTCCAATCTTCACGACTTCCCATCGTCGATCCAATAATCGATATCTGTTTTCCGAATATGAGTCGATTATCGAGCGATAGCTGATAGCCAGATGTATTTCCAACAGTGACTATTCTACCGCCCCTACGGACACTTTTTAGACTTTTTGTTAGAGTATTGGCTCCTACATTATCGACTACAAGATCAACCCCTCTTCCCTTGGTCAACTTCATCAGTGTCTTATGCCAGTCCTCTGTCAGGGTATAATCAATTACGTCAGCTGCTCCCAGTGATCGTGCGCGATTTGATTTCTCCAAACCTCCTGCAACTACATATACCTCACACCCCAACGCTTTACAGATCTGTATCGTAAGAGAATTAACTCCTCCTCCACTTCCTACAACGAGAACACTTTCTCCCCTCTGTAAAGCCGCTCTCGCAAAAAGCATCCGCCATACAGTAGTCACGACTAAGTTTGGGGCTGCAATTTTTTCTGCTGCCCGATTCAAATCTACTTTTAAGAGATTCTCTGTTGGCACATCTACGTACTCAGCCAATCCACCCCAAATATGCTCGCCCAAAACCTGATAATTAGGACTAACAGAGGGCTCTCCTCGGCAGGTAAATTCATCAGAGGCGGGGAGAATGCCTGGATAGACCGCGACACGATCACCTGCTGATATCGAATGAGTACTGCCTTCCTGAGCAACTACGATCCCACACACATCGGCACCAGTTACATGTGGTAAAGGTAAATGTAACCCCTTCCAACCACGCCGAATCCAGATATCGAGATGATTCAGAGCAACAGCCTCGACTTTAATACGAGACCAGCCTGCTCTGAGAATAGGAAGTTCCACTTCACCGTATTGAACCTTCGTACTATCACCATGCTCGGAAAAATAGAGTGCCTTCATTTTCATACCATTCACCTCTACTTTCGCGCGAAAGATACCGCCAACCAAGCACCGAGACGGGAGATCTCCGTGCAGTTCCACTTATTACAGGGAAAATACTCACGAAGATCAGACCATTGTTCATACAGAACGCCGGATATCATCAATACTCCTCCTGAGTTCAGGCATCGATAATATTCTTCAGAGAATTCTCTATGCAAATCAGAGTACAGATTGGCTACGATCAGATCTGGCAAATCAACACTCTGTTTCGAAAGATATATTCCTCCTGCAAATGGCTCCTCTATAAAATGGAGATCCTGTGCATTGAGTTGGATATTATCCTTTGCATTCGCTATCGCTAAACTATCATACTCCCAGGCAGTGACGGTACCACCAGTTAATTTCCGAAAGATAATCCCCAGGATGCCACTGCCTGCACCAATATCCCAAAGAGAATGTGATGCGTGCATAGAGCTGCTCTTTTTGATCAGAGATGCGATCAACATTCTCGTTGTTGGATGATGCCCTGTACCAAATCCACTTCCAGGACGCAGCAGAACATCATGAGGGGAATGCTTACGCGTTTCCTCACCAAGCACTGGAATAATTCGAACCTGACCTGCATCTATCGGATACCATTTCGAACTAGACAAAGAGACATAGTCAAGCGAAGAGTCAACAGGTTCTCCATGTTCTATTGAAAATTCATAGTCCTTTGATAAACTGTTCAGAGCTCGAGAGACACTATCTGAGTCATAAAACAACTCTACTCTTCCATCGTCTTTCTCTACGGCACCTAATGCTCCACTATCAATGAGCAAATACGAAACGGTTTCCGCATCCTTCCCACTGATTATAATATTTTGATAGGTCTTCATTGAGCATTTCGGTTAATCAATTCGAACAGAGAGAAGCTGCAAACCTGTCGGCCGTTGAGAGAGCTGCCACGAACCAGGCTCAATATTCGGAAAAACAATCCGACCCGACTCTTGAATCGTTGCCCTCCTTGTATCTCCAGCTCCACTTAAGTCCATGAGAACTATATTACCTTGCACATCGCTATTTTTCGAAAACTCCAGAGTAATGGTGAAAATTTCTTGAATCCCCCTTTCTACCGCAAGAGTAAGACCTCGTTCATCAATGATTCGGCACTCGCGAACATTTACCTCATCAGCCACAGAGAAACTCCCCAAAGGGTGCATTGCCATGAGATGTATTAAGAGGAGGAATCCGAACAGAGAGAACTGAGCTATTAACGAGAGTGTTCTTCCTTGCCTCATCTCAACTCCTATCCTTTTGCCAATCCGATATCTAACCGATACTGCTGGCCTGAGAAAGATATCCGTTCGACAGCATGGTACGCCTTTAGTCTCGCTTCTGTTCGGGTCTCTCCTATCGCACTTACGCCAAGCACCCGACCACCATTTGTCACTACGGCAGATTTTTCCAGAGCTGTTCCCGCGTGAAATACCACTATGTTCCCCAAAGCCTCTGCCTCATCAATACCGATGATTTGATCGCCTCTCGCAGAAGTGAGCGGATATCCCTCAGATGCCATCACGACACAAACAGCCGAATCAGAGCTTATGCTCGGCATAGCATCAATCACTCCTCCTGTAGCCAGTCCATACAAGGTTTCCGTAAGATCTCCTGAAAACCTCCTGAGCAAAACCTGTGCCTCTGGATCCCCCATTCTGGCATTAAACTCAACAACGCGAAGTTCTCCAGACGGAGATACCATTAATCCTGCATAGAGAAATCCGGTAAATTTTCTTTCACGTCTCTCTAATTCGACGAGCACTGGCTTAATGATACTCTCAACAATCTCCTGCTCTCTTCCTGACTCAATATTTGGTGATGGCGAAACGGTTCCCATTCCGCCGGTATTCGGGCCGCGATCACCGTCATAAATCCGCTTGTAGTCGCTTGCAGTTGGAAATGCAACCGTTCGACTGCCATCAGTCATGACAATAAAAGAAACTTCCACTCCGTCGAGAAACTCCTCAAGTAGAATTCCTTCGGCTCCTTTTTGATTTTTAAAATGTTCTCTAATCGCCTCTTCAGCCTCTGATTTACTCTCTGTAACAACTACTCCCTTGCCAGCAGCCAGACCATCAGCCTTGAGAACAAAAGTCGGTCCAAATGTTGGTAACGCCGAAAGCGCTTCCGCTTCATTTGTACAGAACACATAGTGAGCAGTGGGCACACCAGCAGAGGTCATAACTTCTTTTGCAAACTTTTTAGAAGTTTCTATCTCAGCTGCTAGGCGTGTCGGCCCAAAGACTGGCAGTTCTCGCTTTCGAAATTCATCAACAATACCATCACGCAGCGGAACCTCTGGGCCAATTATCGTACAATCAATAGCCTCTTTTCCCGCAAACTCACATATAGCCGCTATGTCTGATTCAGGGATATTTATATTTTCGCCGATATTAGCTGTTCCAGGATTACCAGAGATAAAAAATATTTGATGTGGCCCAGATGTATCTTGAGCAATTCTCCATCCGAGCGCATGTTCTCGCCCGCCACTCCCTACAATTAGAATTTTCATTGTGCCACCGCCTCCTATTTTCTCCCTGCCACGAGTACGCTTCTGCCGCCGGCTGAATTCCAATGTAATGCGGCCAGAAATCTAGCCACATAGTTCTTTTAGTGCCGAAAGTGCCTTTCTGGAGTGAAAATTAAAGTCATACCGAGCTGCCGCGCTACTTCAACAACTTCTGGATCCTTCTTTGAGCCACTTGGAGTAACTACTGCCGTTACCCCTTCAGCAGCCAACCTCTCCAGACTATCTGGGAATGGGAAAAAAGCATCCGAGGCAGCTACTGCGCCCTGAATCCTATGCTTGTGCTCCTTTGCTTTGTAGAGCGCAACTTCGACCGAATCAATACGACTCGTCTGACCAGCGCCACTTCCAATAAGTTGCTGACCTTGAAACAACACTATGGCGTTGGACTTTACATGTGCAACCACCGCCCATGCCAGTTCAAGTTCCTGTAATAGAGAAGGATCCTCGAGACTACCACTCATGATCTCTCCGTCACGGACCGAACATCCTGAGAGGTCAGGACTCTGCTCAAGATAACCAAATAAAGTAGAGCGTAGCTCTGAAGCGATAGGCATTGAATAGTCACATTCTAATAATCGAAGATTCGACTTTCTCGAAAGAACTGCTCTTGCCTCATCTGAGAAACTCGGTGCAATCACAATCTCTGCAAAATCCTCTGCAATAGCCTCTGCTGCAGGTGCGGTAAGTTCTGAGGCAAATCCAATAATACCCCCAAAGTGACTTCGAGGATCACTTGCCTTCGCTCTCGTCAGTGCCTCTTCCTGGGTAGACGCAACAGAGACGCCGCACGGCGTGAGGTGTTTCATGATACTTACTACCTCTCCTGACCCAAAACGTTCTCTTTGCGAATACAAGCTCCTTGTAAGTCTATATCCAGCATCTGCATCTAAGATGTTGTTATATGAGAGTTCCTTACCCCCAATCTGACGCCATCCCGTTACGGGAGCAGATACTGACCGAAAGAGACGAGCTGACTGATGAGGATTCTCTCCATATCTCAATGACTGGGCTTGACGCCAGACCTGTCCAAAAGAGCGTTGTCGTCCTCCCGCTACATATTCACGTTCACTCAAGCTTTCAGATTCTTCGGATAAATATTTAGCAATCTCCAAATTATAGTGGGCTAGTCGCGTAAATACCTTTTGTGAGAGCTGTAATCGCAAATCAAACAAGTCAGGTGCAGTAGTTTTATTTGCCTCACTACTTCGCAATGCCTCAAGCACGGCACTGTAGTCATGCGGCTCTATAACGGCATACACAGACTCACAATTCTTTGCCGCAGCTCGAATCATAGTCGGGCCGCCAATATCAATATATTCAATTAACTCTGAAAGTGATTTTTCACCTCTCTGCTGTAACTGCTCTTCAAATGGATAGAGATTAACGGCCACCACATCAATAAGCGGAATTCCTTGAGAGCTGAGCTCTGCTAAATGTTGTGCATCAGACCGCTGCGCGAGAATTCCAGCATGAATTTTTGGATGAAGCGTCTTTACTCGTCCACCGAGGATCTCCTTCTGTCCGGTATATTCTGCTATAGAGCAGGTCGGAATGCCCTGCTCTGATAGATATCTCTGAGTACCAGAGGTAGTTAACAAAGAATATCCAAGTTCGGAAAGTCCTTGAGCAAACTCAAGAATTCCTTCTCGATCCGAGACACTGATGAGCGCAAACTTTTCCATAGAGATTCACTCCTTTCCAAAGGCGCCTAAAGGCTATCACACCCCTTTTCCCGAGTGAAGTTTCTTGCTGGTGGAAAAGTTAATTTTACGCCAATCACGCGCTTTCTGTAGGACAGTGTATTATTCGGGGGCAACGATAAAATGCCAAATAAAAATGGCATCAGCTCTAGAAGGAAACATTCATAGGTTTCAGTTGGGCTTGCTCACTCTCAATGACTCTCAATTCTGCCTCTAACTCCTCACGCAATGCCTTCCTCTCAGAGGCTGACCCGTCAATAAGAACGGTGAGAATCTCTCTTTCCCGAATATTACGGGTCAAACGAGCAAGCAGCGCATCTTTTCTTATGATGAGCTCTGCGACCTCTGCTTCAGTCTTAGAGCCCTCTTCCTTTATGGTGTCACGAATACCGGCACTGAGAGTAAGCAGAGCTTGTTCTCGCTCTTGCTGGAGCTCCAAAAGCTGCTCTTTGAGCTCAATGTTATCAGGCTCATAACGTAGAGCTTCCATTTTGCGAAGGTATTTCCATGTAATCTGGTCAAACTGAAGCTTAAGACTTCGTACTGCATCCGAAACGGCAGCAACCTCTATCGCAACAGCTAAGGCTCCCTTCCCTTCGCTATCTTTCTTACGCTGATGCCATACTGCCAATTTCCTAGTCGCTCTTTCTATCTGAATGCGAACCCTATCAAGTTCTTTATTTTCTCTTCGATTATTTTCCCTGTTGAGCTGCTCTTTTTGCTTTAGTTGATCATGCTCAAAAAACTCTATGTATCGTACAGTATCCTCTTTCTGTTCCCTTAGACTGGACTCGCGTGCTTGAAGAAGATCGATTCCCTCAGCTGCTGTTATCGCGGCTTCAAAACGAGATGGTGCAATCTTCTGATCCTCAGAAATGGTTTCTATGGAATCGGAAAGGGACTGAGCGAGATGCGCCGTGCCAGGACGAATAGCCAGATCCGACTTCATAAAGAAGGGAATAATAAGGAAAAGTAAACTCACCATACCGAGGGCTAACACAGAAAAGAAGAGGAGCTTTTCCGTTGAGAGTGGAGATCGAACATGCTTACCAACAAACGTGCTTGAGTTGGTTTGCTCTGATACTCCTCCTGATTCAGAGATCGGAATGCGCTGATCTTGGTGTCCATTTTGTGCGCCATCACATACAGAAACTATGAGAACGGTAATATTATCCGTTCCACCGCGCTCATTTGCCAGAGCAACAAGAGTTTTTACCGCCTCGCTATCCCTCTTCGAACTTAATATCTCGGCGATCTCACCGTCACGCACATGATTATAGAGACCATCAGAACAAAGAAGGTACCTATCCCCACTTCTCGAATAATCAGATAACCTCTTACAATCTGGTTCTACACTCTGACTTGGGCCAAGAGATCGGGTCAACATATGTGAAACTGGATGATTCTCTACCTGCTCTGGTCGAAGTGCGCCTGAATCTACCAATTCCTGAACGAGAGTATGATCTCGAGTCAACTGCTCTAAGGCTCCTTGACGAAAACGATAGGCCCGAGAGTCTCCAACATGGAGGAGATAGGTCTCATGAACCGTAAAACAAATAGCAACAAAAGTTGTCCCCATCCCTGCAAGTTGCTCATCTTCTTGCCCACGTATAAATACGGCTTGATTGGCTCTCTTTAAGGACTCTCTCAGCTCATCTTCAGAAACATGCTCATGAAGCGATTCAATGAACGTCTTAATAGCAAGCTTTGATGCTATCGCTCCCCCTTCAACGCCACCCATTCCATCAGCTACAACAAAAAGGTTGTAGAATTCTGTCTGATTTGCTCCATAAGAATCTTGGTTCTCGTTACGTACCCTTCCGATATCGGAGGCAACTGCAGACGTCACATTGATGGGTCGCAGCTCCACAGAATCTGTACTTGTACTTTCTTTGACTTTATTCATGTATGAACCAAGTTCACAGTGCTCAACCCTAAGGGTCTTGTACACTCCCTTCTGCACTATTGAATACCGTGAATCCCTCTGATCTCCTCAGAATTGAAGACTACTCTTCCTGAAGAGTTAGATGCTGATGAATTCAAACGAGTTCAATTGAATCGACACAACTAGCTCCAATACTTCAGATTTTTTTCTAAAACAGAAATTATGACGAGACCAGCTGTTCACATGAGGCACAGACAATTCTCATCGATTTTGAAATCTGATTACCCGATTTTTTTCAAATACGGTTTGAATCCGCGATAGGGGTCACGAGAGAGGTATGATTCTCGCTCTAATTGCTGCTTGAGTCGTTCTGCCAGTATTGGTTTGTCTTCTGGGCCCACGAGCACCCTAAAATACCGCCTTTCCTTTACCCTCGCCTCTTGGATATGCGCATCCCGAAAACCGTTTTGAATGAGCAGGCTCTGAAGTTGATTCGCATCCGCCTCTGTTTCAAAAGCAGCGAGCTGCACATACCAGCCTTTAGAAAGAGGCTTTATACCACTCTCCCGAACAACCGCAGCGCTACTCTTAGGCAGGGATGCTACCACCTTCTGTTCAACGGGCGGCTGCAACTTTACTCCAGCATTCGTTATCTGATCACCACTAGTGGGATCACGGCGGGTGTCAGCAGTTATGACTTTATCCAGCGCTTGATCCTCTCCATCTACTAGCGTTCCAAGTGTCTGGCTGCGAGCCTTGTCTCTCCGTAATAGACCGGCTGCGCTCACCAGTTGTTGCTTCTGCGCAGGCGTCAACTCTCCCTTCACTTTCTTATCAGAGACAAGAGCCGTCGTACTTGAGTCAGCTGATGAATTCTTGGCCATGTCTGCAGTAGTTTTTTCATTTATAACCTTTTGAAGTGGGACTATCTTCACTGGTTTTAGGTCCAGGCTCGACTCGGAATCTTTATTATGGGGCAGCATATCTTCTTGGTTGATAGTGGAGAGATCTTGTAATTCGTCATAAACCTCATCAACCATACGCTCTGAGACTTGCTTTACATCTCCACCATCTGCAATTGGAAGTCGCGGAAATCGCTCAAGGGATACAGACGCATACGTATCGAATTGCTCTTTCTTACCAACCCGAAAACCTAAAAAGAAAGAAGCGAGCAGTCCTCCTGTAATAAGTCCGATAACAATCACCGCATGACTTATTCCAAGACGGAGTCCCCAGTGAGAACGACCATCACTAAAAGAGCTATCCCTCTTCTCTGAACGATTCATTTTCATGTATTCCCTTTCTTCATCTTCTCGCTAGAGTACTCAGATATAAGTATTTCCAAAAGTACTAAGTGCTCGTCACTCTGATGGGAGCATCGGCCGACAAGTTGCTGAAAAAGGGTCATGAGCTCTTTCAGGCTCTTCTTTCCAACTCCAATGCGAGAAAAATACTCGCTTATGCCCGCTCCTATCGGCATAGAGCCAATCTCACCTAGCGCACGGCTCATCTCATATCCTGCCTCGCCTAAGAGTTCATAAATGGCCATGAGGTGAAAAAGTTCGGCGCGTTCAACAACGGAAAAGGTCTCGACTGCCTCTGCATACATGTGAGCAACTTTTTCCGTCTTTGGCCCGAGAAGCTGAGAACCTGTCCTCTCATCAAAACAGCCGATATGAAACAAACGAGGAAAAAGATTCTTTATACTCTGCTCAGCTAGGCACTTTCTCACTTCATTCCACAAACGCTGAAGACTGATAGTACTGAAGCATCGAGCCTTCAGCGCGTTCTGAGCATACTCGTGCGTCTGCTCTTCGACTGAGAATCCCAGACGGTTTTGATACCGATACATCCGAACGATACGGGTTGGATCATCGATGAAACTCAGAGAGTGTAAGACTTGGAGTTCTCTTCTTCTCAATGCCCCATATCCATCCCGAGGATCAACAAGCATAGTGTCATCAAGCCTCAGTATTTTCGTATCTGGCTCATAACTTTTAAGAAGCTCTGTGACTGAGAGCGCAATAGCATTTACGGTAAAATCTCTCCGGGCTAAGTCTTCCTCTAATGTTGCTGGATGGACCTCTGGTAGTGCGCCAGGACTCTCATAAACTTCTTTGCGAGCCTGAGCGAGGTCTAATTCAGTGCACTCTCCGTGACTATGTAAACCAGTTATTTTGGCCGTTAAGAAATTTTTAAATGGAATTATTCTTCCGCCAATACTTGTCTGAAGTGCGTCAGCAAAAGAATATACGGGACCGACGACCACCAGATCGATATCCGTCTCGTGAACCTCCTCGAGCAATAAAATATCTCGCACGATTCCACCAATGAGAAAGCACTCTACGCCATGCTGCTTCGCACATTCCCGAACTTTCCGTAGAAGATCGAATCTTTCTTTTGAGAGCATGAAAATAGTCAACGTATTTACTCCGTCAGCTCTTCCTGAATTCCTTGAACGATAGCCTGCGCCAGTTGATTTCGAAATTGTGGTGTTGAAAGCAAGAACGCATCATCCGGATGAGTAGCAAAAAATAACTCCAAAAGGACTGCTGGCATTTCAGCACCAAAGAGAACGAAAAAAGGAGCCGAATGAACCCCTCTGCCAACAATTTCCATCCCATCAGACTCCTTCGGTAATTTCTTCCGAAGAGTAGAATACATTTTGTGTGCAAAGGGCTTTGAAATTTCTATCGCGCCTCTCCAATACAGTTCACTTAAAAATGTCTGCACTCCGAATCCCTGCGTCTCTTGCATTTGACGGTTCTCTCGGCTGACGAGTTCAATTGCTTTTGGATTACTCTCATTGGAGACGTAGTACACTTCAAAGCCTCGCGCTTTAGCCGCATTTTCCTCGTGCGCATTAACATGAAGACTAACAAAGAGCTCAGCACCCAAACGATTAGCGAGAGCCGTTCGTTCAAAAAGAGGAATGAAAGCATCGTACTCTCTAGAAAGGGCAACTCGACAACAGCCTGACTTAATCAGCTCTTTCTCTACAAGTTTTGCTAACGTGAGAACAAGATCTTTCTCTCGTATTCCTGAGACACCAACCGCCCCTTCATCTTCTCCACCGTGCCCTGGGTCCAAAAAAATAAGAGGCTTTTCCGAATCTCCTCTGTTCTTTTGAGAAGAGTGCCTACGTTTCCCTTCAACTCCAGCTTCATTCGTATCAAGTAAAAAAATCAGCTCACTTCGGGGAAATACATCAGAAAAATCATTTTTAATTCGGGCTACCGAAGCTTCCTCATGAAGTAAATCTCGGTATATCAGATAGGCCGAATGTAAAGCATCATCAGCTAACTCATGCTGAGTATCAGCAGTGCTCATTTTTTCAAAAAGCTCTGCTGATAAACGGAGCTTTTCTGAATCTTGAGCGCGTTCTCCTATTTCTCTCTCTACTACCGCATAGTGAAACATGGCGCGAGACTTACTATCTCCCATAGGCATTGTTTTCAGCATCGTCTGAAAACGGCTTGAAAGACGACTCCAATCAGATTTTCGCTCATACTGAACATCAGTATTCCTCAATGAGCGAAGACGCGCTATCAGGCTATCGACTTCCTCCTTAAATGAGTCAGCCTGCAGATCCCCTAAAAAAAAGAAAAAACAAATGGAGAGTAAACAGCAGTTCCTAAGATTTTGATGCGATCTCTTCATGTAATATCTCCTGCACCTTATAGAGCATTTCAAGAGCTTCCCTCGGTGTACATTCGTCTGGGGCCTTACTCATCAGTAAATCACGCACAGCGGTAAGGACAAGGTCATTTTCGCGGGGTGGGGCACTCTGTGAAGTCAAACGAAGAGAAAGTTGTTGACGAGGGAGAACCTTTGCCTTTCCCTCAAAGGCAAGAGCATCAGCCAACAGACCCTCGGCTCGCTTCAAAATGTAATCTGGTAGGCCTGCAAGTCGAGCAACTTCAATACCATAAGAACGACTCGCTGCTCCATTAATGACCTCATGGGTGAATACGACCTCAGATCCGTCTTCAATTACTTTTACAGAAATATTCTTGAATTGATTGAAATCATTCTCAAGCTCAATCAACTCGTGAAAATGAGTAGCAAATAGGCAGAAACACTCTACTGACGACAATAAATATTCCAATAAGCTCTGCGCAAGTGATAGGCCATCTGCCGTAGCCGTTCCTCGACCTAATTCATCAATAAGTACGAGAGAGCGTGCAGTTGCATGTCTGGTAATGACAGACGATTCTTTCATTTCTACCATGAAGGTAGAGTCACCCTCATGCAGATCATCTGCCGCACCCAGTCGAGCAAATACTCGATCAAAGGCTCCAATTTTAACTCTCGCCGCCGGGACATACGAACCTATCTGCGCCATGATAACCAGAAGACCTGCCTGACGAAGATATGTAGACTTCCCTCCCATATTCGGTCCCGTGAGGAGAAGACATCGATAATCTGAATTTAATACGAGACTGTTTGGGACGCATTGATCGTGAACGATCTGTCTTAACACTGGATGCCATCCGTCTACAACCTCAAGTTGGGGTTCCTCATAGACAAATTCTGGAGCTACCAGATTTGCCTCTTCTGCTTTCTGCGCAAAAGCTGTTATCACATCTATAGTCGCAACCCCTGCATGAATATCGCGTAACACAGGGCAAAACTCTTGTACTTCAAGAAGTAATCCCTGATAGAGTTCTCGCTCACGCGCTAAGAGATCGTGAGATGCTGACTGTAATTTCTTCTCCCACTCCCGCAACTCCTCGGTCGTAAATCGATAGGCATTGGTCAAGGTTTGCCGCGGGGCATAGTCTGAGGGCACTTTCTCACTGTTTGCTTTCGTTACCTCAAGATAGAGTCCGATAGCATTATTGGAACGAACCTTGAGGGTATTTATACCCGTCCTTTCGCGCTGTTCAGCTTCATAAGCAGCAAGCCACTGATGGGTGTCATCTGAAATTGTACGGAGCTGATCAACATACTTGTCGAAGCCATCTCGAATAATCCCCCCCTCTGCTGTTTGTACAGGAGGAGTATCAACCAGCACTGCCTGAAGCCGCTTTAAAAGAGTATCATCGAAATAGATAGCTTTACTTGCAGAAGAGAGGATTGCTACCGTTTGAATCTTCTGGGCAGACTCAAGGCAAGATCTCAACTCAGTAATGGATTCCAGTCCATCACGCAGCGCTCCAAGTTCTCGAGGAGAGACAACACCTAAATTTATCCGCGCACAGATCCGTTCAAAATCAGGTATTCGACTGAGAAGCTCAGCACATCGAGCCCTGATCTCAAAATTTTCTTTTAAAAAACCGACCGCCTCTAGACGCCCTTGTATCGATTGAGAATCGATAAGGGGCTGATTCAGCCACTTGCGAAGCAACCGCTTTCCTCCTTGCGACTTTGTTACATCAAGATAATGCAACAGAGAACCTTCATATGCTCCATCTCTTGACGTTTGAACCAGCTCAAGATTACGACGAGTCATCGTATCAAGAGTCATATTCTGAGCTTGATCTTCCAGTGCTATTGAAAGAAATGGAAGCTCAGAGGATACCGTCATCTCATCAATATATCGAACAAATGTTCTCACTGCTCGCTTAGCGCTTAAACTCAGCAACGTAAAATCAGAGACCCGCCCCAGCCGTTCAGTTTCCTGAGAGAGACGCTGATCAGATACTCCTCGAAATCGGACCGAATGAGGGGGAAGCAGTCGTTCCAGCTCTCTGATCCATGAAGTTCGGCGGTCTAAACGGCGCCCATTGACTTCAGCGGGGAGCACGACTTCTGCCACTTCAAGGCGAAGCGCAAGTTCTACGAGCTCCTCTAAAGAGACCTTCTCTCGGACTGACACCTCGGACTCAAGAGCGCTTCCCCATGCAAAACTCACCTCACTGGAATTACCAAAACCTATTGCGAGGACTCCTTCTCGAACCCCAGGGGTTGGATTTGTTACTCCCATTATCCGAACTCCAGGAGTTACAACTCTTTCAAGATAACGCTCAATCCGGACCTTGTTAACTCCCTTGTCTTGCTCTTTCTTAACAACTTGATCACTCGCTGCTTGAGAAATCACAGCTGCCGAGAACCCCGCATCTACTAACCGCTCTAGATAGCTATCAATGACCGCTATGGGTACACCGCACATTGGAATCGGGTTCGGATCCTTCTTATCCCGACTCGTTAGCGTAATATTGAGCTCTGCTGCAACTCGGACCGCATCTTCAAAAAAGAGCTCATAAAAGTCGCCCACTTGAAAAAAGATAAAATGATCTGGATAACGGTGTTTATAACTTACATATTCCTGCAACATAGGCGGAAGCACTCTCCCCTCCGCTCCGAAGGCAGCTCCTTGCTGACCTGACGATGCGTTATCAGAGCCTCGAGAGTTGTTGTGTGCATCAGAGTTCAAAATCTCTGGAAAGATTGCTGCTGTCATTATGAGAAAAACTCTTTCATCAACAAAAAGAACGCCGCAGTTATTTCACTCGTCCTTTTTTCATGTTATTCAGACCGAATCGTAACATTTTTGCACCATAATTCTTAACATGATTTAGGAGATGCAGTCATTCTCAGCGGTTATTTCTTAGGAGAACATGGAAAATCTCGACCAACAGAAGAAAAAGCTCCTTCTCATCGACGATGAAGAGGGTGTTCTTCAAGCCCTCTCATTATTACTCGGGGCGCTAGGACATCAAGTCTTCCCCTTCTCCGATCCCGTGAAAGCCTTGCAAGAGGTAACGGCTATTTCACCAGATTGGATTATCACTGACTTACGAATGCCGGAGATAGATGGATTCGGCGTCATAGAGAAACGAAACACAGAGTATCCTCACATCCCAGTCATATTGATTTCTGGCCATGCTCAAGAGGACGAAATTGAGAAAGCGAAGTCTCTTGGCGTAAAGGCGGTACTTCAAAAACCGTTCGATCCCAGTGCATTAACAAGCCTGATCAATCAAGATTAAAAATCCCCAGATTAAACAACTACTTCTGATGCAACTCTTTCTGCTTCGTGCAGAAACGGCTCCGAGAATCTCCAGCGTATCGATACGCTTCAAAAAAAGAACTGCAAAGGGGGCTGCATCGACTTCCAAGTGATACAGCCCCCTCTCTCTGGCATACAGATTACTGAAGAATACTACTCGTCTGAGCCCATCTTCTCTCGAAGGAGATCCCCGATAGTAATAGCACCACCGCTGTCTCCAGAGAATTGGTCAAGACTTGCCCTCTCTTCACGCTGCTGAATGGAGCGAATACTGAGGCTGATCCTCCGTTCAGCACGGTCTACGCTTGTTACCTCAGCTTCTATCTCACTCCCAACGGCGAAGTGATCCTTTGCTTCCTCCTCACGCTTCAGACCAAGTTGAGAATTATGGATAAGACCCTCAATGCCATTCTCTATTTCAACGAATACACCGAAGTCCGTCAATGAACTCACATTGCCTTTGATCTTAACCCCAACTGGATAGCGCTGAGCGATCGTATCCCAAGGATCTTCCTCCAGCTGCTTAATGCCGAGGCTGATCCGCTCATTTTCGATATCAACCTCAAGCACTACCGCTTCAACTTCATCGCCTTTGGAGTACATTCGAGCAACTTCTTCTGGATCTTTGATACGCTTGGTCCATGAGAAGTCGGAAACGTGTACCAGCCCATCAATTCCCTCCTCGATACCAACAAAGATACCAAACTCAGTAACTGAACGAACTTGTCCCTTCACACGTGTCCCTGGAGCAAGTCTATCTGCAAGCTCTCTCCACGGATTCGGCATCAGCTGCTTCATACCGAGGCTAACCCGACGCTGCTCTTGGTCAATTCCTAAAACAACCGCCTCGATGTAATCACCGACATTCATAATGCTACCAGGGCTTCGAACCTTTTTGGTCCAGCTCATCTCTGAAACATGCACGAGACCCTCAACTCCTTCCTCGAGCTCAACAAAGGCTCCGTAATCAGCAAGACTGACCACTCGACCTTTCACTGTTGAGTTCAACGCACATCGCTCTTCGATGGTAGTCCAAGGGTCCTCTTTCAACTGCTTCATACCAAGGCTGACCCGTTCCTTATCCTTATCATACTTAAGGACAACAACCGGTACCTTCTCTCCAACTGAGAGCTTGTCTGACGGATGGTTCACACGACCCCACGAGATGTCCGTAATATGGAGAAGTCCGTCGATTCCTCCAAGATCAATAAACACACCATAATCGGTGATATTTTTGACCACACCTTCCATAACAACCCCCTCACTGAGCACCTGAAGCGTCTCAGTTCGAAGCTCATCACGCTCATGCATAAGAACTGCTCGGCGAGAAAGAACGATATTCCCCTTATCTCTTGTGACCTTCAAAATCTTAAATTCGTGCTCCTCTCCGAGAAAACGGTCGAGATTCCTATGTGGTCGAATATCAACTTGCGATCCCGGCAAAAAGGCAGGCAAACCAATGTCCACCTGCAATCCACCTTTCACTTTTTGAACGATAGTTCCTTTTATAAGACCATCTTTTTCAAAGAGCTTTTCCACCTCCGCCCATACTCGCTTCTGAACCGCCTTCTCGTAAGAGAGTATGAGCTGCCCATAATCATTCTCTAGATGAACAATATATACTTCGATCTCATCTCCAACAGCGTGAGTCTTTTCACCCTTCGAATTCTTAAACTGTTCAACAGGGATGATTCCTTCTAGCTTAAATCCAATATCAACTCGGGCGTAATCTTTTCCAAGCTCAACGAGGGTGCCTTGAACAACACTCCCTGCATGCAATCCTGTGAGCTGATCATCCATTGCCTCGAAGGCAGATGCGAAAGACGAAAACTCTTGAGTACCTGTATTCATTATTTTTCCTAATTATATAAAGAGAGACGAAATCATATGGGAGAGCAGGTGATAAAGTTATCAGGTGATGAAATTATTCAGTGTTCATCGAAAGAGCATAGGCCTATGCTTCTCTCCATCACTCCCCAACTACCGCCTCGCGTGCCATGTTAATACAAAAAACTGATATGGCAGCAGCATTTCGGCACGATAGAAAAGCTCCCAACTCCCATGACAGTCGCAAATAGTACGACCGGAGTATGCCTAAAAGCTCAAAAAGACTCAAATTTTGATGAAGAATTTTCAAGAATCTCAAGAAATTTGAGGTCTATCGGCGCTGTAATCTTCAGATTGCACTCATCTCCCTTCACAACCACTACCGGGCAAAAAGAAGAAACCAGTGTCGAATCATCCGTCGCCGCTTCAAAGCCATCATCATGAGCTCTCATAATATGCCTGTATTCAAACGCTTGCGGCGTTTGCATTCGCCATAGGCCTTCTCTTGAGATCGAGCCCTCAATGCGCTGGCTATCTTGATCCACCCGCTGGAGGGTATCAGTTAAGGGAATTCCAAGGGTGGCTGCTCCGGTTTCACATACGGCTTCGACAACTGAATCAACAAGGTCAGGCGAAATATTACACCGGGCGGCATCGTGTATCACGATGCGGTCTGATGGATTCGGATGAAACATTTCTGTCAGGGCAAGCAGGGCTCTTCGGACCGAGGCCTGCCGCGTTTCACCGCCTTCAATCAACTGACATTCCCATTCTTGAGCTTGAAGAAGATGCTCAAACTGAGACCGATATCCCTCTGGATAGGTTATCAAGAGTGCCTCGAATGGCGTCTTCGCTCTTTTGAGTTTTTCTATCGTCCGTTCGAGTATCGTCTTCCCTGCCACCTCCACCAAAGCCTTCGGAAGGGCAGCACCCAATCGCTCACCTGAACCAGCAGCAACGATAATCCCAAGAACACGCTTCTTGTCATCTGTCATTCAAGCGCCCTTTTTCTTACGCTGATATCTTCAACGCTGAAGTAACATGAGCAATCATCTCTTGAAGAACCTCTTCTATTGTACTGCCAGAGTTGGCTATACGAACCATATCTGCTCCTTGAATCGATGGCGCTAACCCCCGTTCTTGATCTCGCTTATCCCGCTCATGAATCTCAATTCGCATCTCATGCGCTAATTGAACTTTTCTCTCTTCGGAGATCAATTGCTCTTTCTCTAAGATTTGTTGAAGACGGCGTGCCACTTTGATCTTCTCTTCCGTTTCAATCCAAAACTTCACATCAGCCTCTGGGAAGATGACTGTTCCCATATCTCGACCCTCAGCAACGAGATCTTCCCCCGGAAACGCTTCTCTTTGTGCCGCAACCAGTGCATCACGGACCGCGGGATGCACTGCCACCTCAGACGTAGCCTCACTCACCTGCGGAGAATAGAGCGAGTCAAAAACATCATCTCCATCTATAACAATTCGTGCGCTTCGGTCATCACCAGAAGACTTCCTGCCGAGCACTAATTTAATATCATGAGTTCTAATAAGCTCAGCAAGTTTTGACTGATCATCACGCGATACGTTAGCGCGAAGTGCGAGATAACCGACGGCTCTGTACAAAAGCCCTGTACTCATGTGCACAAAGCCAAGTCGCTCTGCCAATAATTTCGATAGAGTCGTCTTTCCAGTTCCGGCAAGACCATCGACAGTAATCACTCTTCTTGGACGCATCATACGAAGCTTCTCTCCCCCCTGCCTCAAGCCAATACTATGACAGGATTAGCCATAGATTCCCACCTATCAGATGAGGATTTCTCAACAGAACACACCTCCCAGACCGCGAGAATAGACTGGTAAAAGACGGGCTAAAAAATTGCAAGAAGCCCTTTCTGTCGTATCTCAGCTCTGGGGCCGCGTGCCCGACTGGGCACTATCAAAGTATGCAATCTGTTGCGACTGAATGGCAAATGATGTCCATTCAGATACACCGCTATAAGAATAGCTCTTATAACTCTGCGAAAAGTACGCATACGCCTCTCAATTAATTTATGAAAAATTGAGTCAATTCATTAAGAATTATCTCAAATATATCGAACTTTAATCTCAACCCTGCAATGAGGTATCTGAGATGTGGTCCTGTTTCACTTGCAAATCTCTACGCCTAAAAAAAGCCTCTGGCTTTTCACTCCTTGATCTCCTGGTCGCTATATCAATCATTGGGATTGTCGGATTTCTTGGCATTCCTCAAATCCAAAATATTTCAGCCTCATTCAACCGTTTGAATACACGAACGGTCTTCATCCAAGATCTGAAACAAGCCCAGGCAAAGGCCCTTACTGAAGGGTGTCGGGGTATTTTTACATTCTTAGAAGATAATTCAGGATACTCATTCGGCTGCGACTACCTTGCCTATGATTCAAGCTATCCTCCACAAGCGGATATCATTTCATTCTCACGCTCTTTTCCTTCAGGCATTAGTGTCAATCCCTCTCAGCAGATTATCTTTAACTCGCGAGGACTCCCCGTAGACGCAAACGATATTATCAATTCTGTTTCAGTTAATTTCGTAGATTCATCGGGAGGATCGGTCTATGCATTCGCTTCAGGCACGCTCTTTGCAACCGGATTATTCTCCTTCGACTAAGGATTACCATGAGTATAAGACTCTTTCGTAGACATCCTGAAAAAAAGCGAACAGCTTCCCAGGCCGAGTCTGGTCTTTCGTTGATGGAGATTCTTGTTGCTATCGTTCTCTTGGGGATTATGGCTTCTGCTGGTATCAGCAATCTTATAGTGGCCCTCAGAACCGCAAAGTATACAGAAGTCAATTTTGCAGCGAACAGCCTTGCAATAAGTAAAGTTGAAGAGATATCTGCAATCGATGTGAGTGCTCTTAATGCCAGCTATAATGAAACTGAGCCCGATGTGCCGTGGAGCGATCTGAATCTCACTTTTACGCGAACAACAACGATTAGCGTTAATGATGATGATTCAAGAACTATTGATGTATCGGTAGTGAGCAATTCTCCTGATGTAACAACTGATGTTTCTTTCTCAACTACTCTGGCTTTGTGGGAATAGTACATTTATGAAGAACACGCTTCTAACACTGAGCAAAGATCAGTCGGGATTCACCCTCTTTGAACTTTTGGTGACACTGGTCTTATCCGCAATCGTATTTGTCGGTGCTATGCAAGCATACAGTTCGATGACGGCCGCGTCCTATGACCTCCATATCCGCATTGCAACCAACGTTCAGGCGCAAGCAATTATTCAAACTATTGGGAATGAGCTGCGGGTGCTCGGAAACGGAGTGCCATTCGAACAACCGAACTTTCAAATTGGTGAAACTACACTCTCCGATCCACTGGTAACGGAGCCACTTCTTGTCAATCAAGCAACGAGCTCCTCGATTCAATTTCGTCTCAATGAAACAGGAGAAGTTGCCCTCTTGATGGCAGACTTCGATCCAGCACTTGGACTTGATATACAACTCACAGACGTCTCTGGATTAGATGTAAACGACCCGATATATATCAACAACAGCGTCATGTCTGGTGATGATGGGCTTTTTGCGACCATTACTCGTGTCGATTCGCTTGGTAAGGTGATAACCATCTCTCCCACCTATGTTGCGTCTCCTGGCGCAGTCTTCCCGATGGGAAGTATTCTCGAAGAGGTTCCGATTGTTACGTATTCGTACACTCCCGACGTAGGAATAAGTCGCGATTCTGGTTATGGCGCTGTTCTTTTGGGAAATAATGCAACTCTGGAACTCGACTATCTCGATCACAATGGGAATTCAATTCCACTGCCACTGACCAACGATCTCGTAGTGAACTCTCTTCGCTCAATCCGCGTTACTGTTGAAATGACGAGCGATTCTCTCCTGAAAAGTGGGGAGCGATATATGGCTACAGTCTCTCAAATATTTGGATTACGAAATTTAAATTATCTGTATTAGGTGGGGTAAAAAATGAATAGGTATAAAAAAAGAAGTACTCAAGAACAGGATCATGGATATGCTCTCATATCTATTCTTCTGCTTATGAGCCTAGGTCTCCTTATTGGAGCGGGGATGATTGACTCGGCGAGCTCTAATACACGGACTCGTGCGCTCGTTAAAACACGCTCTGAGTACTACTATGAGGTAGAAGAAACTCTCAATCGGACAGTA
>Ga0181593_10001204_pt1 | contig 23316 bp, 22 predicted proteins | sample 071ome_19_FD_133756 | JGI IMG/M metagenome (GOLD analysis project Ga0181593, IMG submission 133756) | Coastal salt marsh microbial communities from the Groves Creek Marsh, Skidaway Island, Georgia - 071413AT metaG (megahit assembly) | ecosystem: Environmental > Aquatic > Marine > Intertidal...
ATTGCCATCTACGTCCCAAATCCGACATCCCTTGCTGCGCTGTGCATATATTGGGCTCACCCCCAGAGCCGCACGCGTCGGCCTTCTGCTAATCAACTGAGCAGCCCCTGGTATGTGCTCTTTGGCGCGAGCATAGAGGGCCATGGAACGATCAATGCGTCGTCGTTTATCCATCTGGTACTCCCATCGGTGTATACTAGTCGTCTATGAGTCCCCAGAGACGCTGTCGCTCGGCGCTCCACGCACGCCATGACTCCGCAAAGAAGTGCTTCACAGCTTCGCTGTCTCGCCTGCGTCCGCTAGCCGGGAAGTAGTTCCAACTCATGGCCCGTCGCGGTCCCTCAGAGACCTTAATCCCAGTCGCATGCCAGGTGCCTGGGTTCCACACCAACGTCCAGCGAGGATCCAGACAGACCTCAATTTCACTCGGATGGCGTGCGAAAAAAAGATCGGGGCACTGATCGTATTGACCGCTTGCCAATTCGATCTGCCTCAGCTCCTCTTTCACATCTTCGCTGGGACGCACCATACTGCCCGGCAGAATTCTAAGTGGACCATTATCTGATCCGTGCACATCCAAAGCCGTGCGCACTGCGACTTGGGCGACCTCCGGCCCTCCGTCGGCGTGCCAATGCACCTGGCGCTGCGGACGACCGTCGGACGCGACAATCTTGGATGCATCGCCCAAGCCACACGCCCCGATATGAATATCCTCGCACTCCAACAGGGTGCGAGCCCATTCCAGTAATTGGGGACGCTCCGCTTGCCGGAGCAACAATTCCCCCATCATGAGGAACTGACACGCACCGGCATTAAACCGATCCGGTAAATCAGCCCCTTCCCACTCGGGCTCAACCTGGCGCTGGAGCGCTTCGATCTCGACCATCTCCTGTCGAGATATCGGATTCGGCACCAAAAGAAAACCCATGCGATGAAAGTGATTGATTTGGACGCTATTCATCGGATCTCTCCCCTAAAGCGCACGGTTCGGGCGCACTGTCCGAAACATGCACTCACGAGCGGAATGCCCCACCAGAGCAGTTCTCATCGGTCCCCTCTCTCTTTTGCCAGACTCTTCAGTCCCTCCATGAGAACGTCTATTTCATCTTCTAATAGGAAAAATGTCATACTCGCTCGCAGCCCTTCCGGACCGTGTGGCAATGCCTTGACGACAATATTCCAGCGGCTTTCCAACTCCTGGCTCAGCAACTTACCAGAAATTCCGTGCAACCCAAAGCTGACGAGCGCCGCCGAGCGCTCTCCAGCCAGCGGTGTATACAGTTGGGCACCCACTCCGATTAGGGCCTCTTTAAGCAAGTCGGCAAGGTGCTCTGTCCGCTGCCAAATGGCCGAAACACCTATCGAAGTAAGGTATTGGGCGGAACGAGCCCAAGCGTGCACTAGAGGCCACGACCACGGCCCGTACTGAAAGCGTTCTGCACTCTCTCGCAGCTGATAAACGCCCCGTTCAAAGTCCAAGCTCTCCTGCGAACGCCCTCCTGCATAGCGCACCTGTAGCGCGTCTAAACGTTCGCGATGAACATAGAGCAAACCGGCCGCATAGGGAGCATACATCCACTTGTAGGAAAGCAGTCCGGCAAAATCACAGCCAATATCGGGCAGCGACTGCGGCCATAGCCCCGCCGAGTGGGCCATATCTACAAAGCTCAGTATCCCGCGTGCACGGGCCGCTGCACACAAACGCTCTACCGGGAGCCGGAAGCCTCGGTCCGTCGTAACGTGGCTCAGCGCGATTAGTTTAGTGTGCGCGTCAAAATGGCGTTCGAAAAGAGCGACCTGCTCGTCGGCATCGTCCACGACGGGAACTCGAATCAGCTCAATCCCGCAGACGTCGCGCAGGTGCAGCAGCGGCAATAGAACAGCCGCTTCTTCATCGTCACTCACCAACACGCGATCACCGGCCTGCCAATCTAAGCCGCGCAGAACGGTTTGAAACGCCTCACTCACTCCGCGCATGAGCGCGAGCTCTTCTACGGCACACGAGAAGAAGCGAGCGAGCGTCTCCATACTTTGCCTGCGGCGCGCGTATTCTTCTTCCGGATACACGATGTGCATGGGCCCCCGCTCATACAGCTCGCGCATTCGCTCAGCGTGTTCCTGAGCAACGGGCGTGGGCGTGATACTGACGCCGCCGTTTTGCATCCATATATAGTTATCGAGCGCGGGGAAATCAGCCCGACAACGCGCCACATCAAGCTCCATGAGGCCTCGCTTCCGCGCAGAGGAACAGACACGCAAAAGGGGCCGTCCTCGTAAGGACAGCCCCTTGGATCAATTGCTCGTGCACGGCCTAGCGGCGACGCCGGCGGCGCTGCGGCTGCGCACCGCGTTTGGGTCGATTTGAAGACGCCCCTTCACTCCCTCCACCGCACAGCAGCGCTTCCAAATTATCAAAAGCAGTGCCGATCATTTCCTCATCCCAATCCCCGTCGATCTTTATCTTCAGCATCTCTTTTATCGCTTCCAACTCTTCGCCCTGAGCCTGCACCTTCTCGGTGCGCGCGGGTTCATTTTCCATTATTCCTCTTTCTTTTCTTCCGGTGCAAAAGGCTTGTCAACAATCTAACGGCGCGCTGTTTTCAGCGCAACGGGGCGCATCATGCCATACCACAGTAATCCACGGCAGCCAGCGCATAAACCTGAGCAGCTTCGCTCAGACGACGGACTTCAACCCATTCCTCGTCAGCATGGGCCGTTTCGTTGGATGGGCCATAATAAAATGTGGGAATTCTCGTGCCGTGGGCATATATATTCGCATCGCCTACAATGCGCATGCCGACGTATTCTTCTGTGCATCCCACAACCGTTCGATGCGCCTGAGCAACAGCACGGACGGCGGGATCATCCGTGGGCGTTTCGAACGGCTCTCGCTCGTGCTCCATCTCAACCTTCCATTCCAACTCACCCTCTTCTGCGATGGGGGCAACCAACGCCTTTAGCTCAGCGAGTACTTCCTCGGCACAGCGTCCCGGCACCCAGCGACGCGTGCCCTGCAGCAGAGCGTGAACCGGGGTCCGGTTAAAATAATCTCCAACGTGCACCTGTCCGAGGTCGACCCGTTCGGGGCCGGCCAACGGATGGCCCGTTTCTCTATCGAGTCGATCCTGAAGTGCCCCGAGCGCCTGCAAAATTGAACCCACGTAGTGGATGGGATTTTCCCCATAAGCTACATACTGCGTGTGACGTCCCCCCAGCGGAGAGGTCAATCGGATCGTAAAGACCATAGATCCCATACTCATAACCCAAAGCGCATCGCGCCCCTCAACGATGAGTATCCTGTCACAGTTGAGCACACCATCTCGTAGGTCGCTGACCAAAGCACGAGGACCATCCTTTTGCGCCTCGGTCTCCTCGTGCCCTACAACGGCGGTCAGCAACACATCCCCACGCGTCTGTATCCCACTGTCAACAAGTGCCTTAGCCGCACCCAGCATTGCGGCCATGCCCCCCTTCATATCGGTAGACCCGCGACCATAGATTCGCCCTTCCCCACGGTGCATGGGCCCACAAGCCCCCTGCGGGATCGTGTCGAGATGACCATTAAAGAGCAAAGTAGGTCCCCCCCCGCTACCCGGGATCCGTGCATAGAGATTGTTGCGCCCCGGCGTTATGGGACGGACTAAGACGTCTAAGCCAAGCGAACGCATCATCTCTTCAAAAAGAGCGCATACTTCTTGCTCATTCATGGTCACACTAGGCACGGACACGAGTTCGGCTGCCCGATCGGCAACCCAGGCCGCGTCGACCGCATCGCGGACCCGCTGCTCTATGTTCATAAACCAATGACTCCTTGCCTCATTTGTAATTGTATCTTCACGAATAAACTCGATCCACACTGCGTGCTCAAGTGCGTTAGTGCGGTAAGGCAAGACGCATCATTTTAGTGCGGTCTACGTGTGCATTGAGTATAGCATATACCAATGATAGCTCAAAGTAGAGGCCGTTATAGCATTCCCACCTTAATAACTACCAGTTCCTCTCAGATGCTCCTTTTCTCTTCGAACTTATCTTGCTCTCCGTTATCTCTCAGCGTTTGCCACCGATCGGCCCATTCGCTTACTTTGCTGCACACCATGCATTTTCCATCTATACGGAGCGTATTCTATGGGCGTATTTTATGACTTGGGCCGACCCGTTGTCGGCGGATGGATGGGCGGAGGCTGGCTACTGCATGACCCCGTGCGCAAGCTGGACCTGCTCTGGGGCGGTGAATTTGGCCAAGAAGGGGCGGTCCTCTTCGCCATAGACGTAGACAGTGGTCAAACAGTTGAAGAATTCCGCGTAGGCTGCCGAGAGTTTAGCGCGACTCCAGATCCCCAAACCAATACTTTGTGGATTTGCACCTACCACGGTTTATACCAACCGGGGCACCTGCTGCTCTCGTGGAATCCACGCGACCGAAATCTAGTTTCACACGGCTTCCCCCCGCTGGTAGACCAGCGATTTTGTGGTTCGCCCCTAGTTGCGCCCGACGGTACCATCTACTTGGGCACGCATCCCCATGGACACCTCGTTCAGTATGACCCACTGCGAGACCGATGGAAAGACTGTGGGCAACAGGCACTTCCCCCCATCGTGCCCGACCAGCACATATGGTGCTACCCGCGTCAGGTCCTCGACAGCGGCGAGGTGGTTTGCAATATCGCACGCGATCCGGTTTCCAACGTAGCCTACGATCCACAGACCAACCAGCGCCGCGCACTCACGGACCTGCCAGAAGCACCCGAAGTCACCCCCCCTACTCGGGCCGTGCGCGCACAGTTTCGATTTGATGCGCGCTACGAAGTAGACGGGCAGCTGCGCACAAGCGACTACCAGCCCAAAGTAGCCACCGATGTGGTTGGGCTCAACCCGGGTCCAGATGGAAAAATGTACGGCAGCACTATTATATCTATGCACATTTTCAGCTTTGATCCCGCAAGCCGCGCACTCGAAGACTTGGGACGCGTCGGGTGGGGAGGTGGAGAGATTTACGACGTCATAGCCCACCGCGATCGACTCTATATGGGCAGCTATTCCGGTGGCTATTGGGGCGTATACGACCCAGAGCGTCCCTGGAATCCCCTACCGGATAGCGAAGGGCGCGATCGAGAGGCAAATCCGCACAGTTTTGGCCTTATCGGAGACGATATGAACCGCCCGTTTGAATACGCAGTTGGGCCCGATCAGCGCATATACATTGCCTGCCGCGCCAACTATCGACTGCCCGGTGGCGGACTCGCCCGCTTCTGTCCCGACAGCGAATCAATCCACGTTTTTCGCGACCTCGAGCAGAGCGTGCAGTGCGTTGCGGCTGACGAGCGCTATGTGTATGGCGGCACCAGCATATCGGGCGGCAGAGGCTGCATTGAAGAGACGACGCAGGGACGTTTCTTCCTTTTCGACGTCGAGCGAGAAGAGCGCGCGTTTGAATGCATACCCGATAGCCAAGCCGTAGCCGTCACCTCGCTGGCCGTCAGCCATCGCTCTCGCCTCATATATGGCAGCACTAGCGCTTCTACGCTCTTTGCCTTTGACCTAGACCAACGCCAGATAGTACAGCGCTGGCGCGCGCCTGGTCCGGGCACACCGCTTATGGGCGTTCCCGAAACCTATGGGGTCATCCATCTGACCTGCGGCCATGATGGGGACATTTACGGGGTAACGCAAAGCCAAGTATTTAAGATAGACGTGGTTGCCGAGCGGATAGTTCATTTGGATACACCGCCTATTCCCGATCTCTACCAAATCGTCGAAGGCGCTCCCGGCGTCTTTTACATGGGTGCACGAGGTCATCTACTAGAATATCATTTGAGAGATCAACCACACTACCGCTAGAAAGAGCCGGTATGATTGAGCCCATCAACGATTTTTGCGAGTACCTTCGTCAATCCGTTCCGTCCGCGAAGCCCTAATGGAATCCTACTTTGCCCCTCTGTGGCAAGGGGATCGCATAGGCACGTATGCCCTTGCCCTACTCCTTATTGCAGGTTGGTGGGTCGGCAGTCGCCTGCTGCGGACTTTTCGAGAGGCCGGACGCGCAGGACGCCTCGAGCGGGATGAATCCGCGCCCCAGCCACGACGGCGTCTACCTCTCGAATAAATGAAGCCTCTCTATGCTGAGGCGGATCTCCGCCTGCGCGCAAGGCGCCTCGCAGATCTCGCCCTGCTGCGTGCTATAACCATCGACCGTTCCCAGTACGAAGCTCCTTTTATCAGCGCAGCTCGACAAGAGGCCGACTGCCGTGGCATCGATGTGGCGGAATATACAAGCCAAGTTGAGCTGACGCGTGAGAAGGGGCCGATAGAGACCGTTTCGATAGGGGCTGCGTTAGAACAGCTCGCTTCGGAATGGCCCCTCTGGCATATGCGGACCGTCCGACACTGCTTTGACCATGCCCTGGTCATTGGACGAGAGCGACACAACTGGATCCTACATGCCTACAGAGAGAGTCATTATATCTTCTCATTTTTCCTACCTCATCGCCAAAGCATGCTCGATCAGGTCGAACGCTTTCTCCGCTTTGAAGACTCCCTCGAAGCGCCTGAACAGCCATACGACTTAGAAGATTGGCACACACTGATTTCCGTCCGCTCACCGCGCTACCTGCTTCAACTCATTGAGCGGCTACACCCCGCCCATATACCCCTAACCGTCCAAACGCCAACTCTATCTGGAGACGCATCCGGTAGACTGAGCCTGCGCGTGCCGCGCACGGAGAAGAAAAGTGCACAGAAGATCCTCCGCGAGTTGGAAGACGACGTGCGCACTTTGTACGACCAGGTTCAAAATGCATTTAAAGAGCAGGACGCAGAGCGCGAACTTGCTCTCTATGCCCAACTAGTCTCTTTTGGCCTACAAAACCCGGCCGTTTTTTACAATCTGGGCGTTGCCCTTTACGAGGTAGGGCGTTTTTCTCAGTCCAGTGAGTCGCTCATTGAAGCCATTTCACTCTGGTTGGCTGGTGACACCGCACCCGTCCTAACGGGCAATGCTGCGACCGGCGGCCTCTTCGGCAACGTTATGCGCCTGTTACAACCTCCCTCAAACAGCACCCTGCGCGCCCTGCCCGAGGGGGTTGCGGAGGCCGAACATTGGTTGACCTTGTTGCATCAGCGCCTGCCACACAATGGGGACATCGTGCGCACGTTGGCAGCCACTGCGGATTTACGCAACGATACCCAACGCGCGCTCACGCTCTATCGATCTCTGCTCGACCTCTTTCCCAAGGACGAAGAAGCACTCTCCTATATTCGCGCACAGACCGGAGCCTAGTCTCGTCCTGAGTCCTCTCCAACAAACGCCCCGCACAGCCCCAGTGCTCTTCCAAAGGCCCTTTGAGCAGAAACGGTTCGCACACTCTACTCATTCTCGGGAAGGATCCATCGAGTCCACAGCAAACTACAGGGATCTCGCACGCCGTCTACTCTTTGGTAGTACACCGTTAAAATACTGCGATCGGGTAGCTCTACGCTGGCTGGATACCCCAGATCGGGGTCGAATCCATCGTCCCGTAAGACAAGGTCGTATTCCCAGCTGTTGCCGGCATCATAGCTAACCATAGCCCGCTGACCGTAGGGTTCCTGGCGATGGCCGTAGGTGCAGATGATAGCGCCTGAAGAATGGTGTATCAGATGTGGCGGTGTCCCGTGAAAGCCCAAGGGTTTTGGCATAGACCACTCCCGACCGCGATTTTCAGATCGGGTTTGCACCAGCGAATAGTCGGTTACCCGCCCTCCTGAAGAGGAACCATCTGGACTACCTTGAAAACAGATTAACCCGAGGAGCGTTCCGTCTGGCAACTCCACGCAGTGCGGATCGCTATACTGCGCCTCAACCGTATTCGGAATAAGCGGAACAGTGCCACCCAGCTCCCAGCTGCGCCCTCCATCTGTCGAGCGCATGGAAGCCACGGCCCCATCTCCGCGCGCAAAGCTCTCCACAGAGGACACGTATTTACCCAAAAGGAGCAAACTATTGGTTTGTAGAGATATCGGACCATGGGGCGCGGTGAGTATAAGCCGCTGCGGCTGTCCCCAACGCGCTCCACCATCTTCGCTCAGGCACATCCAAGCCCCGGCGTAATCAGCCGCAGGAACGGAGTCCATCCGCGCATAGCCCGCATTCCAGCGCTCTCTTTGCTCTGCGTCTGCCAGCGGCCACTGGACCCCGTCGGTGGAGTCTCTAGGATCGGAGCTAAACCACGAGAGCAGTAATTGGCCTTCCCCCAAAGACGCGATGCCCGCTTCGCGATCGTCTAGCGGACTGTCGTTAACCACGCGCGGACTGGTCCACTTCTGGCCGCCGTCATCGCTATGACAAAGCACCGTGCGCCCAAAGGGGCAGGAGGAATCATTGCGAAAACCAGAAGCTACAACAACGAGCCTCCCAGACGGCATCAGAGTCACGGTCGGCCAGCCGAAGTATCCAAAAAAATCGCTCGGGAAGGAGGCTATAACGCCGTGTTGAACGCGCAGGGCTTTGTCTGTCCGTTTACTCTTTGCCAATGAAGCACCTTCTCCGTCTTTCTACGTCTGTACCGTGCCAACCAATCCAAGCACAACGGCCAGCGATGCCAGACGCTGTTCAACTGATCCGACCGCTCTCCCCTCCCAGGGCCGTTCCAACCAGTCTCTTCCCCACGTATCGCCTCGGTAGAGCCACGCTCGCATACCGATTCTTCGCGTAATTTCGACTTCGATGGGATCGAGCTCTCCCTCGGCAACCAGGGCGAGAGCTCGCCGAACCGTCCAGTCAAACAGACGCTCGTCCCCGCAGCGTACACCTTCTGCGGATAGGGCATCAGCGGCTTCTAATGCAGCTGAGCAGTCTGCGTGGACACTCCGCTTTTCATCCCATATCCCCGGCACGGTCTCACCTAAGAAACGCTCGGTTTCCACTTCAAAGAAATCATTCATCAATACGGCCACGCAGCGTGAGGCCAACAGATGCGCATCCCCAGTTCTCTGGCCAGCAGCCGCTGCACTGCTCAAGCGCAGCACTTCAATCCACCAGCCAATCTCTTTGCATTCTTTTGAGGGCCCACCTAGTCGCTCATACAGCCGCTTAATCAGATCCGTTCCTGCCCCGTAGGATCGATCATCTTCCACGGCAAGTCCCCACGCGCACAGAGCCCGCGCCACGCTCAGCGCTGGCCGCGTAACACCTTCGCTTTCCATCCAACCTGCCAACCGATCGTGCATGCGCTCAACGCGTTTGACGACTTCGCCGTATCCCTTTTCATCCCGCTGACTCACCATACAGCTGGCCGACTGACATACAATCCATTCAACTTCTCCTGCCAAGCTTAGATCTGAAAGACCGGTTTCTAGCGACTCCAGTTCGGCCTGATAGTGCGTATGCCAAATTGACGACTCGCTCAAAACCGCCCGCTGCGCGACTCGTACTTTGTCGGTTTCCCCAAGCTCTTGCCTCCGGCCTTCACCCAGTCCGCAGTCCACTCGAGCATCTGCTCGACGCCCACTTCAGGCGGACCCAATGCACTCACCAGACTACGCGTGTCTCCGAGCAGAGCGTCTTCCGCTTCACGGTTGACAAAGTTCGGCTCCTGGCCGAGCAGCACCCCCAACTCCTCGGCCAGCATCCGCGTCGACAGCACCGCTAAGCCCGTCATATTGACGATGGGCGGTGGGTGGGCACACAGGGGAAATAGGCGGCACAAATAGGCGTTGGCATCTCCCTGCCAAATCTGGTTTACATACCCCATGGTCAGATCAATCGGATCTCCATTCCACACTTTCCAAGCTAGGTCGTGGATTATGCCATAGCGCAGTTCCGTAGCGTAAAAAAGACGAACAACGGCCAGCGGCGTGCCCTGAACGCGCGCCCAGTACTGTGCGAGCCGCTCCCCTCCCAATCGAGATTGTGCATACTCACCGATCGGTTCGACGGCCGCATCTTCGTCTGCACCTGTGCCCTTGGCCGAAGTATACGCATATACGTTGCCCGAACTTACGTACACAATGCGCGCTTCTCTATACCGGCGCACAACTTCTCCCGGCAGCCACGAATTCATCGCCCACGTCGTATCTTCATTACCCGTGGCTCCGAATTTAAATCCTGCCATCTGATACACATAAGGCGCATCGGGCAGGGAATCCAGCGCACCTTTTTCCAGTAGATCCGCGGCGATGGTTTCTACGCCTAAACGCCGTAAATAGGCGCGCTGCTCGGCGTTTGAAAACCGAGATACCGCAATGACTCGGCGCGCTCCTGCTCGCACGAGGAGTTCGCAAAGCGTCGGCCCCATTTTACCGGCGGCGCCGAGAACCATGATATCTCCATCAAGCGCCGCAACGGCGTCACACACGGCATCGCTAGGCGTGCACATTTGATCGATTAAGTCTGCTTCACTACCCATTATTTTTTTCATATTCTATCCGAAATCTGCTTTTTACCAGTCGCGGCGATAGGTCCAAAACGGACCTACTGGATTGTGCTTAAGGCGGGGAATAGACTCGTTACAATGGGGACATATGCGCACCGCACGCAGAACGGGTGCTCCACAGTGGGGACACGTGTGGTTTAACACTCTGTAGATTAAAAACAACCCAACCGGACCCAAGAGCATGCCTATTGCAATCCAGCTGTGCAAGCTCGCCCCTCGCCGATGCGCCGCGCGCGCTGCAACCAGTCCACAACCGACCCACGCAGCCGTAGACAAAGCGCCCGCTGCGAGTGCAACCAGCATCCAATCATCCATGTCGGTACCTCTCAGCTCGTCCGGCTCGTCTCTTGAACCAGCGCCGATTGCCTACTGCACACCGCCCAATCGCTTGGCGGCTTCAATTGTATTGTACAGGAGCATGGTAATCGTCATAGGACCTACACCATTGGGCACTGGCGTAATGGCACGTGCCTTTTTACGCACGGCGGCATAGTCGACGTCGCCCACCAAACGCCACCCGCGTTCTCGCGTAGCGTCCTCAATGCGGTTGACACCGACATCTATGACCACCGCGCCCTCTTTCACCATCTCATCGGTAATCGCCCTTGGCTGTCCGGCTGCCACGACGAGAATATCAGCCTGACGCGTAAAATAGCCCAGATCGTGTGTCCCTGTATGACACAGGGTCACCGTGGCATTTCCTCCCTCCATCTTTTGCGCTAGTAAATTCGCAACGGGGCGCCCGACCAGCGGACTACGACCCACCACAACGGCGTGCTTTCCTGCCACTTCTACGCCACTGCGCTGCAGTATTTGCAGGACCCCGTGCGGCGTGCAGGGCCAGAACCCTTCTTCTCCCCGGAGCAAGCGACCGAGATTAACCGGATGCAGTCCATCCACGTCCTTCTCGGGTGAGACCGCGTTTAGCACGAGCTCTTCGTCCTGATCTGGCAAGGGAAGCTGCACCAAAATACCGTGGATACTCTCGTCGGCGTTGAGCTCAGCAATTGTCCCTAACAGGGCCTCCGTGCTTAGCGAAGCGGGGAAATCGAGCTGCACCGAATGCATGCCCAACTCCTGGCAGGCCTGCGTTTTTGAACGCACGTAGGATTGGGAAGCCGGATTCTCGCCCACGAGCACGACGGCCAGCCCCGGCCTGAGCATGTGCTCTTGGGCGAGATAAGCTACTTCCCTCCCCATCTCCTCGCGCATCTGCGCCGCAATCTCTCTTCCATCTAATCGAATCGCCGACAAGACCGGTCTCCTATTTACCTTCGGGATGCAGCCGCTCTTTACCCACCACTGGGCGCAGGGCTTCCGGAACGACAACGGATCCATCCGGCTGTTGATAGTTGTCCAAGACCGCAATAATCAACCGTCCCATAGCCGCTCCGGTATCGTTTACGGTGTGGCAAATGCCGCGTCCCTCTTCACCTTTATAGCGTATGCCCAATCGGCGGGCCTGATAATCGGTCGTGTTGGTATCGGTCATCACCTCCATGTACTCGCGTGAGCCCGACATCCAAACTTCCAGATCTCGCTGCCGATAGCTGGCTAAATAACCTGCATCTCCTGTGCACTTATCGACCATGCGATAGGGCAACTTCAGCTGCTGTAAGAGCCATTCATTGATCTCGGCAAATTCGGCATAAACGGCTTCGGACTGTTCGGGCAAACAGACTGAATTCATCTCGATCTTGTCGAATTGATGAACGCGTTTGATCCCTTTCACATCCTTTCCCCACGAGCCCGCCTCAGAGCGGAAGCATGCCGTATAGGCAAAGATTTTAACGGGCAGCTCTTTAGCGTCCATAACCCGATCCGCAAAATAGCTAAAGTTTGTTGGCTCCGAAGAGCCCACCAGAAAGAGCTGGGTTCCATCCTCGACGTTATCACTGCTAATCGCGTAGACTTGATCGCGTCCCTCGGGAAAGTGAGAGGTGCCGTACAGGGCGCGTTCGCGTACGAGCAGAGGCGGCACGAACATCTCGTACCCCCTGCGCAATAGTTCGTCTATGAGGAGGCGGCTGAGCGCATACTGCATGCGGGAGATATCGCCGCGCAGGTAGGCAAAGCGCGAACCGGAGACCTGCGAGGCTTGGAGCGTGTCTATACCCCCTAAATCAACGCCGAGCTCAGAGTGATGAGCTGCGGTAAATTCGCCTTCGGCATGAAGGGGAAATTGAGGCATGTGGCGGGCACTGTCTTCGCCCGTCCCAAGCTGATCGCGCTCGAGATAGCCCACTCCGGGGATCCACGCCTTCTCCTCAACATTATCCTCCTCCCCTGCACCGTGTGGCATATCGGGATGAGGCCAGTTGGGAAACCAATCGAGTATCTGCTGCCACTCGTCGTTCACCGAGGCCATTTCCGACTCCAGCGCGCGCGATGCGTCGCGCAGCTCCACCCCCTTGGCCCGAGCTGCATCTGGGTTCTCTCGTCCCAGTTTAGCCAATTCTTTCTTTTCGCTGTTTAGCGCATCAATTTTGCCCTGCAGGTCTCTGCGAATACCGTCCAAGACCAGCCAGCGATCGACGTCGGCCAACTTCGGATCGACTTTGCGCAGCCGGATGGCTTCGCGCAGCGTGTCGATCTGTGCACGCGCTTTTTTGGCATCAATCATTCCATTCACCCTCTCATTAACAATACGAGTTTAAAAAACGCAGAAAACCCGTATTCTCGCAATAAGAACACCGGCCTCGACTCTGGTATATATTCTCACTACAGGCCCCTGTGCCAGAGCCTTCTTCGAGCTCATTACAGGATGATTCAACGCTCTATGTACAGACCTAAGCGTCCCTACGCTATGGGTTTATTAAGCCTATATTTTGCCTTTTAGAGGAGCTCAAAATGCAAGAAACATACTTGGACAGACGCAATTTACTTCCCGATCCTTTGGCGCAGTTTGCCCTTTGGTACGAAGAAGCCCAGCAGAGCACCGTCGCACTCCCACACGCTATGGTGTTAGCTACTGCCGACGCGCAAGGACGTCCTTCTGCTCGCATGGTCTTGCTCAAGGAATGCGATCAGCGCGGATTTGTCTTCTATACCAATAGCAACTCTCATAAGGGTCGAGACCTATCACAAAACCCACGCGCTGCCCTAGTATTCCACTGGGAGCCTTTGCGCAAGCAGGTGCGCGTCGAAGGAACCGTTGAACGGGTTACGTCGGAAGAGGCCGATGCCTATTTTGCAACGCGACCGCGCGGCTCTCAGCTGGGGGCTTGGGCCTCTCCACAGAGTGAATCGATACCCGATCGCACCGCACTAGAGCGCGAGACTGATCAATTGGAAGCGCACTATGCCGAGCGAGACGTGCCCCGCCCTCCCCATTGGAACGGCTATCGCGTATGCCCCGACACCCTTGAGTTTTGGGTCGATCGCGCCAGTCGTTTACACGATCGCTTTGAGTACAGACGCTCTCCGCAGGGATGGCAGATCCGGCAGCTGGCTCCTTGAGCCGAGAACGCACAGTGCCCAGATCCATAGCGCCAACGAGTCAACCTTTCAAGGGGCCTCGCCTTCCTCCAGCCAAAAGCGCCTGCTTCCATAGGTCGATACGATCTGTTCGAGGAGCAGTCGTATCGCTGGACCAAAGTAGCGACCGCGCCGCCAGGCAATGCCGATGTCTCTTGTAAACGAAACCCCCCGCACCTCAACCTTACACAGGTCGCCGCGCGCAACGGACTCCGCTACGACCCTCTCTGGGAGAAAGGAAATACCGACCCCTGCTTCAACAAGCTTACGCATCGCTTCCGGACTGCGCATCTCCATGACTCTGCCGGGCTGCAAACCGGCCTCAGCAAGCCTTTCGTCGACAATCTTTCGCGAAACAGAATCGGCGTGAAATAGCAGGAGCGGCTCTTTGACCACATCCTCCAGATTTACTCTGCTCTGACGAGCAAAGCGGTGATCACCTCCTACAACCAGAGGCATCCGATCGGCACAGAGAGGCATAGTGGCAATTTTTGGATGACTGTAGGGCAGAGAGATTACAGCAAACTCAGAGCGATTCGTCAGTAAGTCATCCACCAAGTAACGCGAAGGCGCGACCTGAGCACTCAGCTCCACACCTGGATTTTCACGCATATAGCGCTTGAGGATTTCGGGCAAGAGGTAAATAATGGCCGCATCTATCGCCCCGAAGCGAAATCCTCCCCCCGGCCCCATATCTCCCCGCTCTAGCTTTTCCCCCATCTCATCCAGTAGGTCTTCTATTTGCAAAGCGTAGTTCATCAACAGCCGCCCCTCGCCCGTGAGTTCGACGTGGCGGCTATCGCGATTAAAGAGCTGGGTATTGAGCACCCGTTCCAATTCACTAATCCCGCTGCTGACTGTCGGCTGGGTCACGTTCATCTCGCGCGCGGCCGGAGTAAATCCACCCGTTCGTGCGACGGCCATAAAGTAGCGTAGATGCTGCAAGTTCATCTAGGGAGTACTCCGATCCAATTGTGTTTTGTTGCTGGGTCTCACACCGCTATATTTACCCTCATGTCTGGTATCCTATTTGACTGCGACGGCGTGTTGGTCGACAGCGAGCAGTGGAGCTGCGGTGCGTGGGTTCCCGTGCTTAAGAAGCACGGTATTGACGTCGAACTTGCCGATATACAAGTGTTTTTGGGTCGCTCCGACGCTTCCGTATTAGCACACTACGCGCGACAAACGGGCCGATCGCTTTCCGACGACCTAATAGGGGAAAAGGAATCCGTTTACTTTGATCTAGCCCGAGGCGCGCTGGAGACCTTCCCCGGCCTAATCGATCTACTTGACCGACTTGCCGAGCAGAACGTTCCCATGGCCGTGGCCTCGTCTGGCCGCCCCCATAAGATTCGCTTTTCTCTAGAGCAGGTCGGCCTACTCAACCGCTTTGACATAGTCTGCAGCGCGAGCGAGGTAGAGCGCGGCAAGCCCGCTCCAGACCTGTTTATTCACGCGGCGCAAAAGCTTTCCATTCCTCCCCATCAGTGCATCGTCATAGAGGATTCAACGGCCGGTATACAGGCGGCTAAAGCCGCAGGCATGTGCGCGATCGGTTTTTGCTCGAGCCTCAACAGGGAACAGCTGATAGCAGCAGGTGCAGAGCAGGTGTTCTCACACTATGCTGCGCTTGCCCCCCTGCTGAAAAAGGAGAGCGACCTTTTTGGGGAAATTTAATTCAAGTATCCCATGTCGCTGCCGATTAAATAAGCATATGGACTTCGGTCCACATCCTTGGGGCAAGCCCTGCTGGGAGCTTCTCGCATCCAGCAGGGCTTCTTTATTACCTCGCCAACGGCCTTATATAAAAAGGTTATGGGCAAGCCGCACAGCGATTTAGCACCTACGTCTAATCAAAAATAATCGTTCTATTACCCACGACGACAACGCGGTCGGCAAAGACCAAGTCCAGCGCCCGAGAGAGCGCTATTTTTTCGACTTCGCGACCGGCTCGTGCCATATCTCGTGCCGTCTGCCGGTGGTCGACGGGTAGGACGCTTTGCGCTACTATCGGTCCCTCGTCGAGATCGTCCGTTACAAAATGCGCCGTCGCCCCGATAATTTTAACGCCGCGCTCAAACGCCTGTCGATAGGGATTTGCCCCAATAAAAGCAGGCAGAAACGAGTGGTGAATATTGATGATGCGATGGGCAAATGCACGCACAAAGTCGGGGCTGAGAATACGCATATACTTAGCGAGTACGACATAGTCCAATTCATACTCACCAAGCTGCTCAATGAGCAGGCGTTCGTGTTCATCACGCGCCATATCGACGTGAGATATGCAGTGGAAGGGTAGGTCAAACGTGCGCACGAGATCCCCCAGGACTTCGTGATTACTCAACACGGCGCATATCTGCGCATTCAGGTCTCCGTTGGCATGCCGCAGCAGCAAGTCGCCCAAGCAGTGGTATTCCTTAGTGGCCAGCACAGCAATCTTTTTGGGCTTGGGAGACCGCATTTCAATCCAAGCATCGGCGGGCAAGACTTCGGCAAGCGCCCGACAGAGCCCAGCGCTATCAACCGCTCCTTCTACGTCCGTCCGCATGTAGAAGCGGTTGCTCTCTCCGTCGACAAACTCACCGTTGCGAACGATATTGAGACCCGCTTCAAACAGCACTCCCGTGATTCGGTGAACCAGGCCCTTCTCATCTTTACATCCAACCAGTATAACATTGCGGTGCATAGGCTTAGAAACCAACAGCTTGACCCTCCTTTCGCGGTTCAGACGCCGCACAGTAGCCGTCTACAAGTCGATAAATCAGCTGCGCCCCGCCAAACATCGGCTGGCGCGGCAGGCGCTCTAGCTCATGTCCTCGACCGGCCAATTCGTCAAGGACCGCTGGGGAAAAATCCTTCTCGATAGCAACAGATCGCCCCTTGAGGACCTGCCAACGCGGCGCATCCACCGCCGCCTGTGGGTTCTGCCCGTAGTCGACTAGGCGCAGAACCATCTGCACGTGTCCCTGCGCCTGCATGGGACCGCCCATCACGCCAAAGCTCATTAGAGGCCGGTCTCCCTGCATTAAAAAAGCGGGAATAATCGTGTGGAATGGGCGCTTTCCCCCATCCACCCTGTTGGGATGACCCTCTTCCATTGAAAAACCCGTACCGCGGTTTTGCAGGCTGATACCGGTGTCCGGTACGACGATACCCGATCCGAAGCCCATGTAGTTCGACTGAATAAAGGAGACCATCATACCCTGCTCGTCGGCGGCCGTTAAATAGACCGTGCCGCTCTGATCGGGCACCCCGTGGCCTGGGTCCTGCGCCCGCCGCATATCGATGCATTCGGCGCGATGCTCTAAGTAGGATTCGTCCAACAGGTCTTCGACGGATACGTCCATATACGCCGGATCTGCTACGTAGCGATAGGCATCGGCCAGCGCCAGCTTCATGGCCTCAATCTGCACGTGTAGGCTGTCAACCGAATCAACGGGCAGGTTGCCCACGTCCACGTGGCGTAAAATCCCCAGACATAGCAGAGCGCCTAGACCTTGACCGTTGGGTGGAATTTCGTGCAGCTGGTAGCCGCGATAGTCCTGTTCGATGGTCCCCACCCAATCGGGGCGATGAGCGGCCAGGTCGTCCTCCGTCAGCTGACCTCCCAAACGCGCCGCATCGGCCGCTATTTTCTCAGCTAGCGCGCCTCGGTAAAAGTCCTCCCCACCCGTTTCAGCGATGCGCTCTAGAGTCCGGGCCTGAGCCGCGCAGAGAAAGCGTTCTCCAACGCGCGGTGCCCGTCCCATTGGCAAGAAAGTCTGTGCGAATCCCTCATAGGAACCCAACACCTTAGCGGCGCCCGCCCACGCTTCCGCGGTAATGGGCCCTACCAGGAAGCCCGATTCTGCGTAGCGAATAGCCGGTTCGAAAAGTCGAGCAAAGGGCAATTTTCCAAAGCGGTTAGAAACCTCTGCCCACGCTGAAACACAGCCGGGCACGGTGACGGTATCCCAGCCGCTTTTCGGCATCGATTCGCGCCCGGCAAAATAGGCTGGAGACCACGCCGCAGGAGCGCGCCCCGACGCGTTGAGGCCGTGCAGCTCTTTACCATCCCACAGAATGCAAAATGCGTCTGAGCCGATGCCGTTCATCGCGGGTTCGACGACCGTAAGCGCAATGGCCGTCGCCAGCGCCGCGTCGGCCGCATTGCCTCCTAGCCTAAGCATCTCCAATCCGGCCTGAGCCGCCAGCGGCTGCGAGGTAGCGACCGCATTAGACGCCAATACGGGCATCCGCTGAGACGCATAGGGAAAGTTCCATGTACACTCGGTCATATTAACCCCCAACGGCTTAGGCCCCTCCAAAGGTTGACTTTTTGAGTACCGTCTGCGTGGCATAAATTGAGCCACCCACTTTAGCAGCCGGCATCGGTATGCGGACCGGGACTTCTCTCACACGGGGCTGATTCGTCGGTTCGCCGCGAAGAAAGGACGCGCAGTAGCCTTCCCACTCCATCCTCGTCAGAGGCCATGAGTCACCCGAACAGTACTGAAAAAGCAGCAACCGTCGTGGATTGGGTGAGGCATTGGGCAACGAACCGTGCAGCGCGCGCACGTGATGGATTGAAATCCCTCCGGCCTTTAGTTCCACTTTCTCGGCCTTTCCATCGTCAAAGTCCTCTTCCGTCACTGCCCCGGCAAAACAGCCATCCTGATGGTGATTTAGTATGGGTCCCATATGCGAACCGGGCACAACCAACAAGCACCCATTCTCTTCGCTCATATCATCTATGCAAACGCCTACGGCCAGCAGGTCATCATTGGTATGCGGGTAGAATGCCCAGTCCTGATGCCATTCAACGGGACTGCCAAACCCACCTGATTTCATATTCAGCTTGTTGCCGTTGGTCCGTATGGCTGGACCAATAAGCTGGGCAACTATATCGAGAATTTTATCGTGCCGGATGGTCTGAGCATAGACTTCATGCGCATTGATCGGGCTCTTGAGGCGCCGCAGACGCGGGTCGTCAGCGCTGTGACCGGGTTCCAGATCGAATACGTCATCGCTCTCGCTGATGCCGCGCGAGCGCTCGACAAACTCGTCCGTTACTCGACGCAATGACGCGACTTCATCTGCGCTGAGCACGCCTTCAACGCCGACATAGCCCTTTTCGCGATACTGCTCTATCTGTGTGTCGTTTAACATCGCCAAATCTCCCTTACTTGAGACGGAGTACTTCACTCCTCGAGGCATTTAGTTCTTCATAAATCGCTTCGCTAAAATGCAGCCCCTGCCCACCCCAATCGGGCATGTAACCCGTGCTATAACAATAGTAGAGCGTCCGTCGGGGCTTGCCCGAAGTGCAGACCATCGATCCGTGGGTTAGGGCCTCGGTAAATATAATGGCGTCTCCAGCCTGGGCGGGCACCGCCCTAAGAGGAGGGTTATCCATGGGCTCATTGCCCCACGGCTTGGAGAAGTTACTCTTGTGTGCACCTGGAATTACGGCAAAGCAGCCGTCTTCTGCCGCACAGTCGAGCATCGGAAAAACCACTTTAGTCAGAGTAGAAACCATCTGTCCATTTCGACAGTGATACTGGCATTTGGGAATGATGGGGGTCCCATGCATATGCAGCCGAGTATAGCCGCCAAGCCAACGATAGATGGCATAGGTGTGATTCAGCCGGTACGGTCCCCCGGTCACTTCGGCAATAACATCGAGCACCGACGGCAGGTCCACGAGCGATTCGAAGGCGGGATCACCCTCAAGAATATTAGATATATACAAATTATCCGACGTGCGCTCTTGCCCCAGGCAGAGGGGGGACGGATACGCATCTGAATCCATTGTTTCATAGCGATCGAGCGCCCTGTTACAGGCCTCAACATAGGGCGGTGGGACTACGTCCTTCAATACGAGATACCCCTGTAGATCAAAAAGATATTTCTGCTCTGCATCCATTCGCTATGCCTCAAGAGAGAAACGCACTACGTTCCAAGAAGCTGAGGGCAGCGCGATGCGCGTTTTACCCTCATGCTCCTCAACGGAATCATCCAGTGCCGAAGGTGCCACTCTGTCGGGCTGCTCCAGCGTGTTTACCGCTTTGAGATCGGAATGGGTGAGTGCAATATGTTGGACCACGCGCGCCGTTGAAAAGTCGCGCAGGTCTACATCCAGACCCACCACCTCTTCCAGGTTGCGATTAACGGCGAAAACCGTTAGCTCACCGCGATCTTCTGACAGCACGCCCACTGCTTCGATATAGGGCACCGCGTCAAATACCGGGTCCTCATAGCTCGAACTATCCACTTTCATATCTAACGCAGTCCCGCGTCCATAGCGCGAAGCGTGCATAAAGGGAAAGTAGGTTGTCTGTTTGACAATACCCCCACCTGTCGCCGTAAAAATTGGAGCAATTACGTTGACCAACTGGGCTAAGCAGCCTATCCGCACTCGGTCGCAGTGCTTGATAAGCGAAATAAGCATACAGCCCACGACGAGGGCATCTTCCACTGTGTAAAGATCTTCCAAGAGCGGGGGCGCCTCCTGCCAAGGCAGCTGTTGGCGATCCGCCTGGTTGGAGTGGAACCACACATTCCACTCATCAAAGGAGAGCATCATACGCTTTTTGTGACGCTTTTTGGCGCGAATAAAGTCACAGGTCGCTACTACTTCTTCGATAAACGCGTCCATTCCTATGGACTGGGCAAGAAAATGCGCCGTATTCCCGTCTCGATTCCCGTAGTAGGTATGCAGTGAGATGTAGTCTACGTGCGCATAGGTGTGCTCTAAGACGGTCGCTTCCCATTGGGGAAACGTCGACATCGTGCGCGAAGACGAACCACAGGCTACAAGTTCGATTGTCGGGTCAACCCAACGCATTACTTTGGCCGCTTCTTCGGCAAGCCGACCGTATTCTAGGGCGGTCTTGTGCCCAATTTGCCAATCGCCGTCCATTTCATTGCCCAAACACCAAACCTTAATGTCATGCGGCTCGACGCAGCCGTTTTCGACGCGCCAGTCGCTATACTGCGTCCCGGACGGATGATTGCAGTACTCAACTAGGCTGCGCGCCGCATCTACCCCCCGAGTACCCAGATTAATCGCCATCATGGGCTCGGTTCCAGCCCTGCGACACCAACGTACAAATTCATCCGTTCCAAACGCATTCGGCTCGAGCGACTTCCAGGCTAGATCTAAGCGGCGCGGACGCGCTTCGAGCGGCCCCACGCCGTCCTCCCAGCGATAGCCAGAGACAAAGTTGCCCCCGGGATAGCGCACGATAGGCGTATTCAGCGCACGCACGTGGTCCAAGACGTCGCCGCGAAACCCCTGCCCATCCGCCGTGGGGTGCCCCGGTTCGTATAGACCTCCGTAAATAGCCCTTCCCAAATGCTCGATAAACGAGCCATAAAGACGGTCATCAATCGCATCGATGGCCAGCTCACGGGCTAGCACAGCACGGGCATTATTCATAGTCTAAGATTCCTTCCAACGCTCGGACCCACTGCAGCAAGAGCTCATCCTGACCTGAGCGAGCTACGCACTGCAGGCCCATCGGCAGATTCCCCGCAACCCGCTGACAGGGCACGGCACAGCTCGGCAGGCCGGCGTGTGTCCAGGGCAAATTCATCGCCGGATCTCCCGTAGAAGCCAATCCGCGCGGCGCCGGCCCCGTGGCCGCCGGACTGAGCCACATGTCTACATCGGAGGCATCCATTGCCGCTTCAACTTCCTCGCGCAGTCGTACACACCCGGCTCGCGCTCGACCAATTTCGCGCTCAGTTACCGCGCGTCCATCCCGCACCAATTGGGCAGTCTTAGGACGATATAACGCTTCATACTGGGCAAAAAGCTCGGCGTGTACGCGCGCCATTTCCCCGCTGATTAAGCGCGTATGTCGAGCATTTATTTCACCAATATCGCTCAGGAGCGGCACGCGCCGTACGGTCCACCCTGCTCTTTGAAGCCGGTCCACCTGCCCTTCAAAGAGAGTCAAGGCCTCGCCCGAGGCCTGCGCGAGATAGGGCCCTTCGGGAATACCGACGGTCGGCAGTCTCGGCTCTCCGACGGACTTCCAGTTAGCGCAGAGCACGCTGGCGGCAACCTCCATCCATGCGCATGAGCGGGCAAAGACGCCCACCGTATCAACCGAAGGAGAGTAGTAGAGCATCCCTTCACTTGGAATGCGTCCCCAGGACGGCTTAAACCCCAGAACGCCGCAAAAAGCGGCCGGACGTATGACGGAACCCACCGTTTGGCTACCGATGGCTAAAGGACAATAACCAGCGGCAACGGCGGCAGCTGAACCGCTACTCGATCCACCGGGCGTATGGGCCGTATTATTCGGGTTCCGCGTTGGTCCGGGTTCAAAGAAAGCAAACTCCGTGGTGGTCGTCTTCCCCAAGACCAGCGCCCCGGCCTCTTTAAGCAAACGAACGCAGGCTGCTTCCTCGCCCTCCAACGCTTCGGGCGGCAGCAGCGATCCGGCCCGCGTGGGCAGTCCATCAACGTGAAAAATATCCTTTATACCTACAAGACATCCCCGAAGGGCCAGGGTTGCCTTTGCCCTCGAGACGCGTCCCTCTAGCGCGTCGGCTTCACCTTGGAGTCGCTTTAGTTGATTTTCTTCTCCTACCAGCGCCTCTATTTCGAGATCGAGCGCGGCAGTCCGCTCCAACTGTAATGCAATCGATCTATCCAAATCGATCATCGCTCCGGTGAGGAATAGAGTAGATACGACCAATCGCTGACTACCGCTTCATCACCAATCTGCCGCAGTCGTTTATCCACGTCTCTGCCTGGCAAGCGCTGTGCAGCCCTAAGTAGTAGAGGGATCCACTCCAGGGCCTCCGTCGACGTCCCCCTTTCCCAGGGCCACTCGGCATCAAAGCCGTGGTTGATCAACCATAAGGTGGCGCTTTGCAGCCTGTCCCCCTCTTTTCCAGACCAGAGGTCGTAGCCCAGCGATCTTCCCAAATCGGCCAGATCAAAAAAGGCGCTGACATTCGTCATACAGCGATTGAGCGAATCCGCGCTCTCCACTTGTCCTGGCTGACTGCCATCGGGATCTACGAGCGTGAAGAGACGCGCCTGCGCGCGCTCAAACGCCTGCTGCGCGATCCCTTTCTTACGGCAGAAAAGAGCGAGAGCAGTGACCTGAACATCACAGCATATGCCGTAACTATCTTCTCTTCCCCGTGCTTCTACGCCGAACTCGCTCTCTGATAGCCATTCAAGGTACCGACTAAACCAGGCTTCTATATCCGCCTGATCGTCCGCGTTCCATGAGGATGAATTCACCAGCAGCCCCACGTGATCGACCAGCCAACTGAAACCGTGAGCATCCATAATACCCTCTGCCCGTCCTAGACAGCGCCCCCTGATCGCCTGCGCATATTCGAGATGAGGACTCATAGCCGTCTGCTCGTCGAGAAAGAAAATGCGCAGCAGCAGCGCTGCCCGCTCGGCAAAATCCTCAAAGTC
>Ga0181593_10001207_pt1 | contig 23262 bp, 16 predicted proteins | sample 071ome_19_FD_133756 | JGI IMG/M metagenome (GOLD analysis project Ga0181593, IMG submission 133756) | Coastal salt marsh microbial communities from the Groves Creek Marsh, Skidaway Island, Georgia - 071413AT metaG (megahit assembly) | ecosystem: Environmental > Aquatic > Marine > Intertidal...
TAAGCCCAATGGAGGAAAGTACCGCTGCTAAAGAGGCAGCGACTCCGCTTCCTCGCTCCAGCTCGGTGGGATTACTAGAATGAACAATTAGGGTATCTCCAGGCTGAATAGTTGGAAGACTACTCACATCATCAAAGTCGATTCGTGACTGCATTAATCCATCTTGGTTCCGCGATAACAGCGTCATCCTACTAAGGTCGGCTCTATCAGTAGGGCCTCCGGCATCGGTTAAATAGGAGAGCACATCCATCCTCGATGAAAATGGGTAAGCTCCTGGAGAAAGCACTTCGCCGAGCACATGGATATAGTCACGCTCTGCTGCAATAGTATCGCTCCCTTCACTTTGAAAAAACAACGTCTCTCCTCCCTGCCAGATTGGCATTATCCCTGGCTCACCTGAAAAATAGTCCTGCAGGTTAACTAAGCGAGGGGCACCCAATTGGGTTATCCTGACATACCGTGCCCGTGATTTTGGATCTGTTGCATTTTGTAACCCCCCAGCATTCATCAGAATCTCATCTAGGGAGGTATCTTTTGGAATTAAATACGTTCCTGGCTTTTCAACTAAACCCTTGAGATTTACAAATACTTCTTTTTCCTCGATGGTTGCATCAAAATTTGGTCTTCTTAAAAATTTTCGGAAGCGCTTGTTTAAGACGGTAATAAGCTCCTCTTGCTGTAAACCCTCAACAAACAACTCAACTTCGTAAGGCAGTCGGAGTTTTCCTTTTTCATTCACCTGAAAAACTCCAGCTAAGCTGGGATCTGATGGCTCATATAATCGGATCTTATAGCCAGGCGCAATTTCACCTTCATTTCGCATCTGCCATTGCGGCGCATCTACGCGCTTCCTTTTACTATTTGTCATCATTTCATGTATTTTGAGGTATTTAAGCTCACTTGACTCTCTATCGAGGTCTCTATTCATGGTGGAACAGCCAATTATCGAGAAAGATAAAAAAACAATGAGCATGACGAAGAAGCCTCTATAAAAAGTCTCTTGCAACAGCTGTTTCCTTTTGCCAAATCTTACCTGGGTGTTCATCATTCGCTGTAAGTATCGCCTTGTCATAGATCGGTCTTTCCATAAGCTATTATCAGGGCACTTCGCTCTGAAATTGAGAAAAAAAACTTAGGTGGTAGTGAAATATATTGGCGCTCTAAGAGCTATGACAGAACTCATGACTGAAGATGGTCATTCACATTTCTCGCCCCCAGCGATAGACTCGACTCAATGGAATGGTCAGGAAAGACGCGACATACTCGTGCGGGATTACCAGCTAGTAGAGCATTTTCAGGATACGTACCAGAGGTTACGACCGAGCCAGCTGCAACAACGCTTCCATCACCAATTGTTACCCCCTTAAGGATAATAACATTCGCACCGATCCAGACATCGCTCCCAATTGAGATTTTTTTCTTGGGAAAGGCATTGTTTTTTTTATGAATTGAGCCATGTCCTCCCTCGACATGCAGATTACTACGCGAACGAGAGGTCATCCTCAGGACTTGCTCTGCTCGCTTCTGCTTGTCTGTAGGATGAGGGTCGAAGTCTTGAATAAATATCCCCCAGCTCAGAAGTGTTCTATTACCAATCTGTATGCCTGCACGAGAGATAATATTTGCACCCCCTATGACTGAATTATGACCAATTACGACTTCACTATCACCATATGCCTCAATTTGGGTGTCGTAATAAATTATGGTCTCATCACCCACAATTATCTTTGCCAACGGTCGTTCTGCAACAAAGCTTGAAATACGCTGCGCTTTGACTTTTTGAGCGAATTGTACACCGGGAACTGAAAACAGATTGAAAATAATTCGCGACTTCAAGAATAAGAGGACACTACGAGTCTCGGCCAGAGCTTTCAGAGGACGATATCGCAGTATTTCTAGTATGGCTCTAAGCATATTCTTCTCTATACTCGCGAAACTAACTTGTTACGGTGGCCGAAGACCGCAGCTCGTGTTGCATCGGACCTGAGTATTTTTCCAGAACTGTTCTGTAGAGCTGGCTGTATCGGGACACCATTGCATTGGCACTAAACGCATCACGAAGAGGCTGCGTTAAACGCCATGATTCTTGATGAAGGCGCTCATTATCTTGCGATACTCGCTCAATAATTTCTGTCAGTGCTTTGGCTGAGGTTGTAAGGTCCTGAAGAGGAATAATCTCCGCATACTTGCGGAATGTCTCATGCCCTGGAATATCGCTCAAGACAGTGGGTCTACCTGCACCGAGCGCCTCCAGAGGAGCAAGAGGCATTCCTTCATAAAGAGAGCAAGAGAGAAAGATATCTGACATAAGGATTAACTCCTGCGGTTCACGAGACGCACCACCTACCACTAATCTGTTTGAATCCGGACATTCTCCTCTTTTTACGAGAAATCTCTGATAGTAGTTGTTGTCAGAGACCGGTCCGATAAATAGAAAGATTATCTTTCTACGCACCTCTGCGGGCAAAGCACTCCAAAGATTTAGAGCTTCCAACTGCCCTTTCTCTGGAAAAAATCTGGCAAGGTATAATACCCAAACATCACCCTTGTGCTCGCAAAGCTGCTCCTTTATCGGTAAAGGCAACTCTTGAGCCTGTATCACCTCATTCATTCTGTGCGGTGTGCTCCGAGCAGGAAACGAGACGCCGTTCGGGATAACACTCAGTAAATTATTTCGACCAATCACTTTTTGGTACTTTTCGGCAACTTCATCAGATACTGCCACTGTATGTTCAACGAACCCTGAAAATAAACGCTCATAGAGACGATACCTCCATTTTCTACGCAGATGTATCAGGGAGTGTTGCGTATAAATGATAGGTATCCTTCCGCCAAGTAATACTTTTGCAAACACACAGTACAACAGTCCACCTAATTCATGCGCATGTAATAGGACATGTTCATGATCTCTTATTTGCTGAATTAGACGCTTAACGAAAGTAAATGAGAAGCCTGGCCGCTTTCTAAACAAACTTACCGCCACACTTCTATCCTCAAACTTTCTAAGCAAGCCCTCCTCAATACGTTTTGGATCTTGATTAAATGTTAATACCTCTACGCGATAGTTCCCTTCTCGAGATATTCCATCCGTCAAACTCAGGGCCATCCTCTCTATTCCACCCATGTCAAGATTTTGCAGTACGGTCAAAATGGTAGGAGATTGATCATCCTTTCTCGTTCGCTCAATCGCCTTTCGCTGTAGTGGATGGCTCCGAAGCCGTGCAAAAATACAAAAAGTGCATAGGAAAGCTGGAGACGTTATTAGGAACCACTCCTCAGGGCTTGCAAAAAGATGCTTTGATAAGAACACAAAGGGCAAAAGCAAGGTGGCTATCAGGAAATAACGCTTCAATTCTTTCAACGGTACATAGGCCAGTAAGGGAAGTTTCGTAGACTCAGACAGGTAATGAAATGAAAAAAGTCGTAGCACGATACTCGAAGAAAGGAGACCAAAAAGAGCACCACTTGCCTGAAATAAGATTGTTAAGATTGTGCAAAGCGGGATAGAGATGAGAGCACAGCGCACAAGTGTTCCAAGAATCCACTGAGAATCACCTCTAGCACGAGCAAGCGAATCATAGGGGAAAATTAAAAAAAGATATGAGAATGCAAACCATGATAAAAAGTGAGATGACTCCATGTACTCTTCAGTGAAAAGTATCCTAATAATTGGCTCAGAATAAATCATCAATACCAACGCACTTGGAATAATAAAGAAAGCGAGGGTCTCAATTGCATCTGAGAATAATCGCGATGCTCTTTGCTCATCTCCTTGATGAAATGATTGAGATAATTCTGGTATGAGAATTCGAGTGACAGACCGCTCAAGGATTAGCAGTGGAGGAACGCTTAAGCAGCCAAGGGTATAAACTGCAAACTCTCTTGGTGTTATCAATTGCGAGAGTAGCAGTTGATCGAAATGCGTAATACAGATGCCAAAGAGCCATGCAAGGGAAACCGGCACAGCATACTTTACAACTTTTTTCGCTTGAGATAACCCTCCGCTGAGCCCGAAATAGTGCTCCTTCATTCCGATCATGAGCCCTACTACTCCCCGCAGAAGGCAGCTAACCGAATAAACAAGCAGAACCGCATATAGTGTTCCTACTACTAGGGCGGCTAATATCATTGCGGCAATACGTACAAAATCAAAGAGCCCCTGAAATAGCGCTCCTTGCCATACCTTTGCCCGAGCTATCAAAGCATCCTCTAAAAAGCTACCGATCGCATTACCAAATATCGCTATGCCAAATAAGCGAATAAAATGATGATCAGCATGAACAAATGTTGAGAGAAAATGTGAAGAAGTCAGAAAGACAATTAATGAAAGTCCAGTAATTATGAGAATAAATGCACCGATTATGTGAAATGAAGATCGCCACGCGTCCTCGTTTCCTGAGAAATAACTCAATGCGTTTTGAAGACCGGTAACCCCTATAAATACGGGCGCAAGGGTGACATATAAAAAGAATAGCTTGTAGAGACCAACTTCCTCAGCGGTAAGAATCCGCACCAGCAAAATGGGAATCAGTAGGCTAGCAATCGCTGACATGAAGGAGCAAATAGAAATGGGCCAGTGAGAGCTCTTGGCTTCCTCAACGATTACGGTGCTGCGCATTGTGTTCCTTGCTGACAGAGAGAATGTAAATTACGTGGGTAATTTGTTGATTCCGCACAAAATTGGCCTTTCAGAGTGTTTTTTCACCTTCTCTCCACAAATCGCGGTAGAAATGGTCAATAAGATGATGTGAAGATCTAATAGCGGACTCATATTTTGAATATAGTAGAAATCATATTCTAACTTTGTATGCGATTCCTCAATAGATGCAGCATATCCAGACTGCACCTGCGCCCACCCTGTTACTCCTGGACGAACTAAGACTCGTTGACGGAATTGTGGAATGAATGGTTCGAGTTTGGAGTAAATCTCCGGTCGCTCAGGACGAGGGCCAACGAAGCTCATCTCACCTCTGATAATATTCACAAGCTGTGGCAGTTCATCCAAACGAAAACGTCGTAAATACCTTCCGAGAGGAGTGATCCGCTCATCATTCTCCTGTGCCCATCTGGGACCGCCCCTCTCGGCATCGACATTCATCGTACGCAACTTCAGGACAAAAAACGACGTGCCTTGATAGCCCAGTCGCAGTTGCCTATAAAGGACGGGACCTCGACTACTCGCTTTGATAAGAAGTGCTAAACATAGAAACAAAGGAGTGAGTACTACCAGAATGATAAATGCTAGTAATGGCTCCAATACCATTTTCATATCGCGATAACATCGCACAGCAAATGTTTGTCGCCTCGCATCCATCAAAAAGCACCATTGTCCAGTTTCTGGCACAGAAATCCGCTTTCGTAGACCTACCATCAATGAAGAGAAGTCAGCTATGGGAATACCGTGTACGTGAGCCATTATCAGGTCATTCTCGGTCGTGAAGTCAGTGATTGTTGACCGAGAGATTACATACAAATCCACATCTCTCAGAGGCAAGCATCCATTCCAGGTCGCCTTTTTCCGATTATAGAGCTTAGGACGATACTTCTCAGATAGACCAGCCACCTCTTCTCTCAATGCTTTCTCTTCCATCTCCGTAAGGTCGAAGATGATAGTTTTACGATAGCCTAGGGTATTCAGCACCCAAGCCAGCAATAAATTAATGATCCCAGCACTAACACCAATGATTGAGGAACCAACGATGAGAGATTGAGTGTGGTAATGTATCTGATACCCTGCCTGCCAACTCCAAACCTGATTCACTATGACGAAAGATAAGAGTCCGAGTACAGAAATCAATAGAAAGTCGCTCAACAAGCTCCATGGTTGTGGCCAGAACGAAAGTGGAGCATTTTTACTCCCATCGTTCGAAAAGAATAAAGCAATTGACCCGCTGCCTAAGCAAAACAGATACGTCATGACAGAACTTAACTGCTCTCCCATTTCACATTGAGCTAAATATACTCCCCAGCCGAGAGAAACAGTTAGTGCAATCAACAAGCGTTCTGTGTGGAGAGCTTTCAGCACTCCCAGCAACAATAATTTTATCCCCATCGAACCTCCTGCTTATTGCCCACTGAAAAGAAGAGAAACGGGCTGCGGAACGAAGCAGACGCCGCAGCAAGTATAGGCTTGAACCTCAAGCCGCTATGGAGAACTTTCGTAAGAAGGAAAAATATGAAGAATAAACTCACATATCCTATGAGTACAGCGTTGCTCCTCTGATTAAAATTCTGGAGAATCAAAGGAACAAGAGCAAAAGCCAGAAATAGGCTCCACCAGGCCCAAAATAAACGAGCAACTCTTCTCATCGCCAAGAGCGCAATTACTTTGTTTTTTCGCCAGACAGTCGGAAACAGCAACTTTATCCATTGACAATTACCAATGGCTATCCTGTTACGTCTGATATGTGCACGTTCTCCACTTCCACTCGAGAGCTTATCATTTACGAATGCCCTACGATGGTAAATAACTTGCTTCTCTGAGAAGTTTGATCGCAACATCAGCGGTATTACGACGTCATCATTCAGCCAGTTTACACCCTCCAACTCTCGGAGCACACTTAGGAGCTCTGCTCGCCGATAGAATACGGTGGCGCCATGAACAGAGATCGGACCACCCAACATATTTTCTAAACTTTTTAGTGTGGCCTCATACCACCATGAGATGCGTGATATGCCTTTAATCCCCCTTACACGATATGAAGGGGCAACGCCTATTACGGCTCTGTTCTCTAAAGAGCCCTGACACCGCTCTAATAATTGTTCATCCCATTCTACTCCAGCATCGACTAATGCAATCCAATCTGAATCTCTTGACTTATCAATTAATTGGAGCAGAGTAGGCCATTTCCCGCTATTGTTATCATTTACAAGTATTTCTGTTTGGTATTCTTTCGCTACGGCACTGCAATCGGGGCACTGACCATCTATTCCTACAAAAACCCGTATAGCAATCCGTTTCGCTATTTTGGCTTTGGCTTTAACATGCTGAATACTACGAAGAGTTCTTCTTAGTCCCTCAGAATCACGAAACACTGGTATCAGAATAGAGATAGCTATCAGCTTCCCTTGATTCTCATTCATCCTCTTCTCAACCTCGCTTTTTGAGAATCGAGAGAAGAGATTCTCTATTGCCGTCAAGAACAGTCCAACGGTAAGCGGAATCACTCCGCTGACGAAAAGAGAGCCTATTAAGAAAAGAGTGGAAAAGAAGGCAGTAGCAGCAACAAGCATGCTGAGAATCTTGCCTACAGCTAGTCTTCTTCATTATGAGAGCAATCAGTCTCGAGCATTATGTAAGAGATAGAAGTCATGTACACGTTTTTAGACTTCTTTCGTTCATATTACATTAAGAGGCACTTAAGAAACTCCGAAACATCTTATCGCAACAAACGTACAATTCTGTTCACACAGCGAACCTAATCCTCCATTTTTGTAACATCAACCTTCAAAGACGACTCGCTATGCTGCGTTACAGGTGACTGAGAAAACACTCTTTCAATTAATAGCTCCTCTCAAAAGTGGAATATCTCTTGCTCGATGATAGTCAATGACCGTTCAGGGAAGATTTTCTCTACGGTTTTTCCAAAGAAAAGATGGGGAGATATAACATATGCACTATAAGAAGAATCTATTACTGCTATCAGCAATGCTCTTCGTGCTCATACCGAGCGTATTTGCGGAGAGCTTTTCGAGAGCAAGTATTGATAAACCTGTAACGGGTATGCAGATGAATAGCATGTTCACAAAAATCAAACGCCATTCATCCTACTCGGCTTACAATCTGTCTAAGCGACTAGAGAGACGTTTATCAGGCAAAAGAGATGTAGACAAAATTGCTACTCTCATTAAGATAGCGAATCGAAGAACGCCGTTAGGGAGGTATCTCAGGCAGAGCTATACAGAGCAAGAACGCATCACTCTCAAGAAGTGTAAGAGACGACGATTTCGTCGTCGTTATGCCGAATTGTGTGATGAACTCGCTAACCCTGTACCAGAGCCGGAGCCAACTCCTGAGCCTGCACCAGCACCAGAGCCAACTCCTGAGCCTGCACCAGAACCAGAGCCAACACCTGAGCCTGTGCCAGCACCAGAACCGACACCTGAGCCTGTACCAGCACCAGAACCGACACCTGAGCCTGTACCAGCACCAGAACCGACTCCGGAGCTAGCAGAGTTAACGCTGTGGGAATCACAGATGGTTCAATATGGACAATCAAACTGCTCGCTTCTGCAAAATAACAATCAAAGCTTTGATACGAGGCTTCTTGCAACGTACTACGATGCGCAACTTGTCTTCTATCAAATCGCTGACTATACCGGAGATAGCTCTTGGTTAGATTGTGCTCAAGCAGCGCAGTCTATCTACAGAGACCAGTATGCACTTCCAGCTAATGGACTTGTTCCTGGATATTGGAACTTCACACATGGGTTACTAGAAAGTTATCTGAGAACCGGAGACAACACCTCTTACGAAGCACTTCGTCTGATATCACAGAACGCTGCATTTGCGGTTGACTCAACTCCACTTAGCTCGACAGAACATGTCGACTATAGTCGAGAGGTTGCGTATACCATAACCAGCTACCTGAATGCTGAGCTTGCCGGAATGGAACGACGCGCTCGAGTCTATGATCTGAAGGCGCAAGCTCTCAATCACCTCGAACAGTGGTTCATATCCGAGACAGCTCCATACATAAGGCCTTTTATGGTAGCCCTTACCGCCCAGGCGCTCATCCTCTATGATGAGGTAATTGGAGATCCTGATATTCTTCCAATGCTTGAGCTTGCTATGGATAGAGTTTGGGAGAATATGTGGCTACCAAATCAGGAAAGCTTCATGTATACGGATCGATATCACTCAACAGGTGGTCAAGAGCCAGCTCCTGATCTGAATCTTTTGATTGCGCCCGTCTATGGCTGGCTGTACTCGAAAACTGGAGATGCTCGTCACCGAGAGCGTGGAGATCTTGCATTCGCAGGGGGCGTGAGAAACGCTTATCTCGTGAATGGAAAACAGTTCAATCAGAACTACAGATGGAGCTTCTCGTATCTCAAATGGCGACAGGGACAATAGGTAAATCCTAAAGGTGGAGGGCTTTCTGCCCTCCACCCTCCTTGCCGCGAGCTATCTCGTCTCGTAGAATTTGTCGCTGTGTTGTAGCGATTGGCGATAGACGCCTCTCAGTATTCCAAATACTTTGCCGCGATATAAAATCCCACTGATCGTAGAAATACTATCTTCCCAAATACTCTCGAATAGTGGGTGATCTGGGCGAGCGCAAGAGTCAATCACGCTAAATTCAGAAGATCTCATCATCTCCCGAATAAACTCGACTTCTAGCAAGAGACCCGGAGAGGAGCGAGCGAATTTCTCTCGATAAGCAATTTTGAAGCAAAATACTTTACCCCCACTTGAGAAAGAACATTTCCCAGCAATCGTCTCTCCATTCACAGAAAGCCGCATAAAATGCAATTTGTTAGTTTTAAAAAGCTCACTAACTATTCTTGAGAAATAGTGTGCATGTGCTTGATTCGAACACATAGCAGTGCCTTGGCGCCCCTTCCATCCTTGTTGCTCAAGAAGTAGAAAGTCCTCAATCCAAGAATGAAGTGCTTCATGAGATCCTCCCTCAGACAATAGCGGTAGTCTTTCAACTTTGACGATTCCTTGTTCGGTTAATTGCCGAAAACGCTGTCGGTATTTCTTTCTAAATGCGCGTGAGCGTGTTTGCCAATAGTCCTCAAAGGTTACATAGCTCTGCAAGTTAAACCCAGGCCTGCTCTCTAAATGCATTGCGCTCTGAAACTTGCACTTTTCTAAAAGGCTCAAGAACCCTTCCCTGTCTCCACTGAATAATTCCGATGAGATATGATGACACTCGATTAAGTATGGATACCTTATCACGCTTACGATCCACTTGAGAAACATATTAAACGTAGTTATCACATAGTCAGAACGAATAAGTGGTGTAGAGAGAAAGCTATAGGGATGATTCCATAGGATGAAATGTTTCAGAGGCAATCCTCTCCATGTTGGACTAAAAGCAAAAGGAAAAAGCCCCACTAGCTCTTTTTTCTCCCATAAGAGAGCGACCTGAATCTTTCTATTGCCCGTAAGAAATTGAAGAGCCGGTACGAGCATCTCGGGCTCATTGAAAATGTTCGTTATTCGACTATTCTGTGCCAGATCTCTCCATTTCTCCCGAAGCCCTAATAGAACATTTGGGTTTGTGGCTATCTCTATCCTCATCCTTAGCTCCGAGTGAAGGAAGACAAAATAGGCACGATATATTTGCATTGCGGTATGAGAGCACTCATGCAGAAATCATCTGGTATTGGCAACAATCGTGCTCCTAACACTTTTTCGCCAATCTGATGCTGCGTATTAAATAGGAGGTACATGAGACACCCCCATTTGCTTTTAAGCTGTGTTATCCATCTCGGAATGCTTCTCTGCGCAGGATGTGCAAGTGATAGCTATCAAGATAGCGAAGTAAGTTCTATACCTACCACGGCTAAAGTAATGCCTTCGGAATCTCTCACAAGAAGCGTTCTCAGATGGAGCAGTCAATTTAATAAGCACGCAGCCCGTTTCTGCGATAGAGATCAGATTTTTGCCAATAAATTATGGGAAGGAGGCGTATGGTACTATGATGGAGCACGAGTTTTCTACAATGCAGCTGATTTTTTTCGATCAGAACAATGGGAACAATGCGCTGAATTCATCATCGAGCTATATCGACAATATGTCATTGATGCAGATGGAAAAATACCGGGCTGGCGGGTTTTTCCTCATGGTCTCTATCAACATTATCTACGCACAGGAGATCGCACATCTCGGTTCGCGATACTACTACTAGCCGAAGAGTCGGCCTTTGCCCAAAAATCAGGAGGGCTGAGCTCTGATTTGAGTAGGGAGACGGCTTATCTCATTCATACTTATCTTATCGCGCTTGAGCTTGGTATTCAGACATTTCAGTCTCGCCTCGATACCGCCATATACTACGCGAATCAACACCTCCAGCAATGGATAGATTTTCGGAGCTCCAACTACGTAAAACCGTTCATGATGGGATTAACCTTCGAAGCACTCATAGCCGCATATCAACGAACTCCTGATCCAACAATTCTGAATAACATAGAGAATGCCGCTCAATGGCTTTGGAGAACTAGCTGGGATCCGCAAAAAATGGCATTCCCTTACATAGTCTGTGCTGACGGCTCAGACTATTCTGAGTGTATTGAAACTTCAATAGCATTTGCCCCAGACCTGAATCTTCTCATTGCTCCTGCTTACGCATGGCTTTATGTCACGACGGGAGATTCACAATACGCTGAAATGTCTGATCAAATATTTGTTGGCGGAGTGGCCGGTGCGGATCTCAATTCAGGAAAACGGTTTTCACAAAATTATAGATGGAGCAAAGATTACATTGAATGGAGATTTGGAATCGATACTAACTCTGGGCTGAAATAATGAAGAAACCAAAAGCTCTGCTGTTGGTAGCGAATCTCTGTGCATTTGGATTAATTATATTCTTATTCGTCGGATTCTATTTTTCAGATCCCTATTTTTTTGACTCTCGTTGGAAACCCAATGCTTATCGAATCCTACAGAGCATTCGATTGTCACTTCCATTCTGTGCTCTAGTACTGCTATTGCTTCTTCGGCGCCAGAAACGGTTTCAACATTCTCTTTTTATTCTCATAGCTCCATTGGGAGGTCTATTTCTAGCCATTCTCATATGCTATCCGATTATCAACACCCACTTGAGGCACATCTCTAAGCCGAACTTAAATAAATATCATTCATTTCTACAGATCACTCCACCGAAATTAGACGTCGCTCAAAACGCTAAAAAGGAATCTTCAAATAATTATTCTCATTTCAGATCTCCGTTTCGTATCCTTACACTAGGAGGATCAACTACCGCTTGGAAGGGGCGTGGAGGGATTGGCTGGACTGACATCCTCGAGGAGAAGCTGAACTCCGCTCAACACCTGCCGCCTATTCAGATAGACAATGCAGCAACAGAGTGGTACACGACTGCTCACACCCTAATCAATTACCACCTCAACCTTTCTAAAAGATCTCCCGACCTCATTATTCTCATGCATGCGATAAATGATCTGCTCACAAACGCGGATTTTAGTTACTTCAGCAATGGTTCATTTCGCTCAGATTATGGTCATTTCTATGGGCCTTTTCGGGATGTCTTTTATCGTCAAGATGAGCCTTTTCAATTACTATCAAGCTTTTTACAAGCAGCCTGGTATCATACGCCCCGTAAACAGACCTACACCGACAACTTCCCTGGAAAACGGTCGTTTAGAAGAAATATTGAGGTACTAATCAATACTGTGAATAAGAAACACATTCCGATCTTCATCATGACTCAGCCGTATCTCTACCATTCATCCATGTCTGATGATGTTTATCCTCATCTCTACATGATACGGAGAGAGGCAATCGGCCCTCGGGAACAATGGACGCTTAAAACAGCACTAGAGGGCATGCAGCAATATAATACCGAGGTAAAGGAGATTGCGGGAACTTCTCCCGCTCTGTTTGTTGACCTTGAACGGTCCATACCCAAAACATTAGAGTATTTTACGGATGATGTTCACTATACCGACAGGGCTCATACCTTGATTGCAGACGTTCTGTACGATGAACTCAACCGTTATTTCTCATTACTGTCTGAGTAGACAAGTCGTTGATAGAGGTCAGTAAATCGCTTCGTTCGCATACTCGGAGCAAAATCACATCTTATCTGATCTCTAGCATTGAGACTAATGCATCTTAGCCTATCGGAGGGAACCGTACTTATAAATCGTAATTCGTCGGACAAATTATCAACATTCCCAGCTTCGAACAAAAATCCGTTTTCACGGTTACGGATAATTGAGCTGAGTGAAGAAATATTTGCCCCAAGTACTGGCACTCCATGAGACATCGCTTCAAGTAAAACGTTCGGGGATCCCTCGTGGAGCGATGGCATCACGACAAGATTTAATGAACGATAAATCACATCTAAATTTTTTTGATACCCCAAGAAGCGAACTCTTTTTTCTAGTCCAAAATGTCTGACCATTCCGAGGAGCTCATCGTAGCATCCCCCTTCCCCAACCACATCAAGAAAGAATTGAAAGGGAAATCTATTAAGGGATTTAAGCGCTTGAAACAGGAGCCTATGCCCCTTCTCATGACTTAATCGACCGATAATACCGAGGCGAAAGTTCCTGCAACCATTACCTTGATGTTGAATAGCACTCTCTTTATATTCAACAGCATTTGGAATCACATTGATTGGAATATCTTTCGCTACTCTTCTTGCATAATCACCCAATTCTCTTGATACGGCCACAATGTTGTCAGCGTACGGAATATTGAGCCTATCCAGTAGATGATAGCCTCTGACCTGTAGATTCTCAGCCGTCCAGCCATTCAAAACAGCTATCCATATAATTGGGACTCGAATTCTTGCAATTCTCGCGTAGAGATGGGCCTTATATCCGTGTGACTGAACGATATCGTATTTTCCTGAAAGCAATACTTCCCTGAATTTCTTTATAGGGAGCGTATCAAATCGACTTCGTTCATATAAAACTATCGGTGTATGCCCTCGTTTCTCTAGTTCCTGGATAAACTCCGAGCTTTTATGACGTGCACTTTGAAAAGTGGCGACTTGTATCGAATGTTGGGCATGACATACGGTATCGAGCAGCTGCAAAATTCCTTTGCCAGGTCCCCCAATTCGTGCGGTATCAATAAGAATCAGAGTACGGATATTTTTTGGGGGGTTCATGTATTACTACTACAAAGAGAGCTTAATTGGGGCAAATAACTGATCTGCTCCTGCACTTTCTGAAAAAGCTTTCTCGCGCGTTTCCTTTTTCGAATGATTCTTTGTCTGATGGTCGAAGAAACTTTGTCACGGTAGCTACGTGAAAGTCGACGGGCACGTCTTTTCAGTGCCGTTGAGATCGATCTGATTGTCGCAAGTTCGGATTGATGGCTTATAGAGGGGCATGCAGTAGTTGCACATATCAGCGGTGCTTGAGGTAAAGTGCTAAGAGTTAAAAGGGCCTCCTCTGTAATTACGTTTATTTTCTTTCGCATCGGACGTGCGTAAGAAGTCGTTATGGCGCCTGATAGTTTCAGAATTCGAATTAGTCTATTGAGCGTCTTCTTCTGCCGCCGAATGAGAGTCTGGGTATCTGCAAGAGTGTTCTGAAAATTTATTGTCTGACAACCTGGATTCTCAGAGGCTGTTGCTAAAAGAATATTATCTACCAGTTTCTCTCGCACATTGTATGGCTCATCTTCAAGATCAAAAACAAGAGGAATACCCATAGAGTCTACTGCGCCGGTAATACGCGCTAATGCGGATAGAAAATGACCAGGCTCAAAGGACGGTCCAGACCCTGAGGGGACAGGACTCACTCCTGGTCCCATTCCAATAACTCTAATCTTCTCGGCGTTGAGAGCATCAATTGTCAGCTGAATGTCAGCACCTCCCTTTGGAACAACACTATTTGGCACGGTGCTACTGAGTTCAGAAAATGCATCAGAAACGTATCCACTTCGATCTTGTCCAAACGGATGGCTACTACAACGAAAGTCATCAGTGTATTCACTACTGTACAATCCTACTATTTGATCTGGAACAGCGGAAAAGGGTGGGATAGCTACGGTGGAACAAATATCCGTTGCCAAAACAATGAGCTTCAAGGCCTCAGCCCGAAAACCGACTCCTCCCTCCGTTCCTGCTGTATGATGAGTCTCTATGAGAGAGGAGAATGGCGGCACATCTCCGCTCTCATCAGGGTCTACTTGAGTATCAATATCCCCTGCTCTTTGAATACCAGAGAATCCCAGAAACTCGGCGTCTCCATTCCCATCAAATCCTACACCTGTCGCTGCCTGATAGAGCGCATCTGCAAGAGCGCTCTCTGGATCATCGCCACCAAAGCCTGGGGCTGTTCGCTGTAGGGCTTCTCCTATTAACTGATTACGTTCAGCGACACCTCCCGCTGCCTCTTTTGTGACAATTGCTTGATTCAAAATAAAGGGGCGTCCATTAATCCGGTTCTGTTTATCCTCCAGACAGGTTTGAGGACCACTGCAGAATGACCATCCTGGACCTCCATAGTCTTCAAATCGAGCAATACCAAATCCGAACTCTACCCCTGGTAAGCTGTTCTCTAATTCTTCAATTAATGATTGAGCTAAGCCTGAGAAATCTTCTATGTAAGGTTCAAAACTGACCGTGTCATCAAAAAGAAAAAGTACATCGATCTTCCGCTCACTCTCACTTTCCGCATGAATAGCTTTCGGGAGCACACAAAAGGAAGACATCAACAATACGAAACAAGTTAAATGAGGGATCTTCGATATCAAATTCCCCACTGACGCAACCTTGGTGGTCAGACATTCCAAACATGCCATACTTGCTTCTCCTATTCATTTCTCATTTCAACTGACTATCCTTCTAGAGGAGACGCATCTATACCGTATCTTTTCCGGAGGAGTCATGAGGAGTGTCACTACTGCTGAAATATGCACTCAGTTTATCCGTTATAATGTGATATCCCGCCTCGTTATAATGCAGATTGATTCGGCCTGGAAACAACGATAGTGGATCCTGATGTTCCTGGAACGATTCCGCTATATCGATGAAAGGAATATCTCGTTGAATAATTTTTTCGCGTAATATTTTGTACTCTGGATGACTACGAAACACCGCTCCATGTGAGAATCGCTGCCACGCAGGTAGATACACAAAAATAAGTTTTCCGTTCCACGCTGCGATTACTTCTTCTATCTCTTTGATTATGAAAAGCAACTCTTCTGTCAGATGTCTCATAGAATATGGAGCAATCTCTGCTTCCATTCGCCAGGCCCTTGTCTTATTTGCCATTCCAAGACGCGAACGTATATTGTAAAGACGTAGCCACTCTAGCGTATTCCGCTTGATGTCAGACCAAACAAACCAGTTTTTTAAGGCTCCTCTATTTGCATAACTCTGTAGCTGGCTGTCGGCAAAATGTCTCAGAAGTGCATCTACAGCTGGCTGACGACCTCGCAAATTCTGAGTAAAGGATTTATCCTGTAGATATCGAGCCAAAATGGGATTCTTTAACTCCCTTGCAAAATCCTCATAGTCATTACCTTCAAAGAAGAACCACAGAGTTGTTGATGGTTTGAACTCGACAGCATACTCTCGAAAGGTGGCGTATTCAGCCAGTGGTCCATTGCCACTACTTGCAAAATTCCAAAGAGCATAACCAGATCCTTTCATCCCTCCTGTAAAATGTGCCTCTTCATTCACGCAAAATCCTTGTGTAAATGAATCCCCAAGTAGCAGTAAATCGACAGATTTTAGAGACTGCTTATCCGAATTTCGAAAACCAAAAGGGCCGCTCTGATATCGAATCGGTGGGCCTCGCTCATTGCAGAGAAGAGTTGGTACATTTGAGATGCCACCTAACGGTAGAATCGACTTCTCACCTACGTTTCCAACCGCTGCGTGCATAAATTGACGAGGATGTATCGCGGGATAGATGTCATTTCCTTGTCGTCTATCATTCAGAATGATAGACGAGATGCTCGCTTTGTCGCAGTGAAACGGCATACAACGGAGTCTGAGGTAAGGAGCAAGGACTATTAAGACTACTTCAGAAAAGTATAGCCCAAGTAACAAACCAAATAGGCCCAAGATGCATTTTATCCTGAGATGAATCACACGAGCACCAAACTTCAAAGCATTCTATCTATTTCGATACTAAGAACTATCAAATAAACGCCTGTTACATATGTTCTTTGTTAGGAGCTGATCTCCAACATTGTCTCATGCTCTTGATCATTACTTACTCTACCGATGGTTAAGAGAATTACGACCAATATACATCATGACATCGATGACTTTGCGACATTAGAAATTGCGTGGAAGGCGCTTTATCGCAAAAATCCCTTCAGAACTATTTTTCTCTCCTGGGAGTGGAACTATTTATGGTGGAAACTCTTCCAACTGAAATCAGATAAAACTACAGATTCGCTCATGCTTATCAGTGCCTGGGATGGCAACACGCTGATCGGTATTATGCCCCTCTATGCTCTTCATACCCAACTAGGAACAAGAGAAGTTCGATTCTTGGGTACACATCGGCAAGTAGAGCGAGACCTGTACTCAGAATATCTCGGTATCCTTGAAGATCCCCAGCATATGCCTTTCGTCGGCGAATGTATTTTCGATCAACTTATTAAATTTTTCCCTAAAAAGCTCCCTGCTATGCAGTTATCTCGCATGAACTATCCAGATAATGGGCTTCATAAAATTCATGAGTATCTAGGACATGGAAAAACGTCCTCCGATAGGACTTGGATTGCTTCCCTTGAAGGAGGCTTTGATAATTACCTGATTAGCCTCTCTCCTACTCGCCGAGCTCGCTTCAAAAGACTCCTTCGATCGGCTGAGAACCTTAAGGCACGTCTTATTTTTCCAGAATCGCCACAACAGAAACGACGGCTCCTTCGTTGGCTCATGGCATGCCATCAGAAAGATTGGCAAAAGCGCGGATCTCGTGGGGCATTTCACATAGAGAGAAAGGTGCATTTTCATGAGACGCTCATCGATCTCCTACACGGCAGCACCACCTCGGTAGTCGCAGCTCTCTCCATTAGAGGACGGTTATTATATGGTATCTACGGATTCCTACACCCAGACCGCTACGAATTCTATCAATCTGGAAATAGAATGCGGGAAGACACAGCCTGTAAAAGTCCAGGGATTCTTACTCACCTACTCTTAATGAAGGAATTGAGTAAGATTGGCGTATCCCAATATGACTTTTTATCTGGCGAGCAGCGATATAAGCGTGAACTCTCCTCATTTTCTCGACAGCTTCATAGCCTCAACACATATGAAAACTCAGCGATGGGTACGGTTACGTTTGGTATCGATCTCATGAAGAGCTTATATCTAAAGAGTTTCAGGCACAAAATCTCTTCTATTGCTCAAGTGCGATAGTCGCCAACTTCATTGGAACCCCTATTCTCCAATTTGATGAGAATCTGCTAGATTTTCAGCAAAGGTCTCGCTCATATTTTCTAGAATGGCTGGAGATTTCGTGCGATTCGTTATCAGACAGACCTCTCCTACTCGAATGGGTGGCCCCTCTAGGGAAATCAAAGGGGTTTGAGAAAACTCTTTGCCAAGAGAATGTGCTGGCAGTAAGGCTATCGATTCAGATATCGCTAGGACTCGCTCGACCTCACTGATACATCCTAATGAGTGAATACATTCCGGCCAGATTTCGCTGTGATTCAACTCTCTCATAATTATCTCTGCAAACGGCTTGAAGAGCGAGAGCACAAAGAGCGGCACTCTATTCGCTCTCTTAATCTTGAGCATAACGGCCTCTTTCTGCGCGGGATGGCATAACACAACCAGATCCACCGGGACAATAACCCTTCTTTGAAAGGGAGACTCTTCATGGCCTCCTTCAGGCTTGAATTCAAAAACAATATCAAGAAGATATTGTCGCATTTGTTGAAATAGAATCTCTCGATGAGCAGTCTGAATAGAAAGCTTCTCTTTTCCAGAAAAGAGATACCTATGCAGTTTTTCAGGAAGAATCTCTCCCACCCCTTCACAGATTCCGATTTCTACAGGAGCTGCTGCACCAGGTGATGGAGGCAAGTCAAAGAACGAAAGGATTCTACCATAAACTCTAAACATCTCAGTGGTAAAATGATGAAGGATATGCCCTGATTCGTTTAGCCTCAACCCGTGTCCGGAGCGCTTAAACAACGGCGTTCCAAAAAAATCCTCTATTTTTTTTAATTGTTCGCTCAGCGTAGAGGAGCTAAGACTTAAGCGCTGGGCTGCTCCTGCAAGAGAGCCTTCTTCTGCAATGATATGAAGATGATACAAGTGGTTGAAGTTCATAACGATCGTTTTCTGGATAGCATTTATCCTGAACGACTTTCCCTCAAATATTATGATAAACATCAGCACACTGCATCTAGGATACACGATACCAATATAATCTCATTGACCCCTAAGACCTTAAGCATTCATACTGCTAGGAGTAGTACGCTCTGTGGTCTGTTTTAATAGAAAGGAGGACCGCTTGGACAAAGATACTTCTCAACGTATCTTGATTATTGAGGATCACCCCTTAGTAGGGGGTTTCCTCAAAGATTGTCTTGAGCTTGAAGGCTATAAAGTTGTAGGTCCCATCTCTGAAGAGAGCGCAGCGATTGAGTATCTGCATGACCATGTCGTGTCGGCAGCACTGTTAGACTTTTACCTCAACCACTCAACAACTCTCTCAATTGTCGAAAAAATACAAGAAAATAATATTCCCTTTGCCTTTATGAGTGGTGAGGACCTTGGCGGACTCCTCCCTGCTTCTCTTCACAACGTCCCCCAACTGCGGAAACCGTTCTCTTCTTCGGAACTCTCTAGTTGTCTTCAAGGACTATTATACCGGGATACGGAGTACGCCCTCGGTCACAAGCAGTGACCTCTCTCCCATACCTGACTTTACCAGAAATCTAATGTTTTTCATGAATACTCCTCCGATAGCAAAACAGCCTACACTGTATCGAACTGAACCATCTATCAATCGCTATGGAAGAGGAAAGAAATACCGCCTGAACATCAATGTGATTATTGCACTCAAGGTCATGATTTATCGCATACCTCTCACCTTATTCGTATCGCACAATTATCATCGATTTCCCCAGTAATTCGATTAGCGAAAGGAACTGAGGGCATAATCTTAATCAAAAATCTGGAGGATTTTTATGGGCATTTTTTCCACCTTGAACTTTGAACATCTGGAAGATCTTTTCTTACAACAACTAAAAAGTTTGTATGAAGGAGAGCAGCGAATGACTACTGCTCTTAGAAAAATGTCGGAAAAAGCCTCATCTGATGAGCTGGGGAGAGCACTTACCGCGCACCTTTCTGAAACAAAGGGTCAAATCATGAGATTAGAGAAGGCTTTTCAACTTCTTGGCAAAAAACCGGAGCGTACCACCTGTGAGGCCATAAGAGGATTAATTGAAGACTGCGAAGAGGTGCTCGACGCCAAAGGATCACAAGATGTCATCGATGCAGCACTCATAGCTGCCGTACAACGGGTCGAACATTTTGAAATTGCTGGCTATGGAACTGCACGAAACTTCGCTCAGCGATTAGGGCATGAAGAAGTTGCTATGCTCTTGGAGGAGAGTCTAAAGGAGGAAAAAGAAGCAGACGCCAATCTTACCGCAATCGCTATATCATCGGTGAACGTTGCTGCGCAGGCGGCATAGGCCGTAGAGGAAGGCTTTCACCTCGGTCGATTCCACATCCCTGATTATCCTACTGACTTTTACTGCTTGATGTCGTTTCTCCATCGTATCATCTCCTTCACTATAAAAGAGATAATATTAAGTTTTTACACTGACTCAATTAAGGGAGCGGGTGATTAGCACATGCGGCTGTAGCATAGCTGGCACTGATAGTTACGGCGATGGCGTAGCTGACTGCATCGACCTCTGCTCGGCTGATCCTAATAAGAATGCCCCTGGCACCCGCGGTTGTGGATTTCAAGACATAGACGCTGACGGTAACGGCGTTCTTGACTGTTTCGCTAACCCAGAGGCCTCCCCTCCTCCACCGGAACCTCCAGCCTAAAAAGAAGAATCGAAAGTGATAGCTGACATGGCATTAGTTCTTACGAAATCAATAAAGGGAAAGATCTCAGCAGAATCTTTTACTGCACTAAAGGAGAATCTCCATAATATCAAAGCAGCCCTAGAGGAGGCGCTAGCAGCTCAGACTTTTGAAGGAAAAGAAGCGAAGAGCATGAAACGAGCAACTAAAAAGCTTAATAGGCTAAGTAGGCAAAAGACGTCAAAAGGCCTTGCCTTTCGGAAGGCGAAAAAAGCTGTCATGAGGGCACTAAGGCAAGGACAAAAAGCGATGAGATAAGAAGACGTTCTAAGGGACAAGATACGGCTACAGCGCTTTTTGTTGATGGGAAGCATAAATGATTTTACGTCCAAGCAGCAGCCTTTCTCGGCGCGTCCTGAATCTCTAAGAGTATTCCTTCAGCAAGCTTTCTTAAGTTAATGGTGAACAGCCCAAAAGGTGATCGCCCTCTCATTGTACCTTCTATCCATCACAAGTCAGCCCATCGGAAGTAAGGTCGATGCCCTCCTCGGGAAAGGGTTCAGGCGGTGCAGATCCACCCCCCAAGAGATAATCGAGGAGATAGATCGGATCGGCGATATCAACGGCCCCATCATCGTTTGCATCAGCTGCTTTCTGACATACCAGCGATTCCCACTCCTCACCGCCCAAGAAGGTACTGAGTATCGTCATCGCGTCTGCAATATCTACCGTCCCATCCCGGTTTGCATCACCCCGAAGGAATGGCCGCTCTCGGACCTCAAAGAGGTAGTAAACTACGTAATGGAGCGGATTTCCCGCGTCGCTCATCGCAATAACAAGTCTGTACATTCCAGGAGGACCGGAAAACGTTCCTTGGTAGAGATACTCTGAAAACAGAGGCAGCATGTGGAACTCGAACAGTATCGGCGCACCGGTAGGGACGGGCGCTAACTCCATCGATATATCGCGTATCTCGAGATCATCATAGAAGAGTATCTCGACTGGAAAGGGACTGTACATCACTGGGTTGAGTTCGGTCAAAATCTGCGCCCAGGAAGGCGGATTATTGCAGTAATCGCCCGAGGCAAGAGGGGTTATTGGTGACACTGTAGTATTGTTCGGCGCATTGCCAATCCCGGGTGCGCTCGCATTATCTGTCGCAAATATTTTTACCTTCCTGCTGTGATACTCAGTGTTCGAAAGTTGAAATTGAAAGTTACCGGACTCATCGAGCTCAAGGGAGATTGGGAGAAATGGCGCTTCGTCCCCATCCTGCTCAAAGAACTTGGCGACAGCACTTATGACCTCTGACTCTTCGTCGATTACCGAGCCGTAGTACGTCGTGAGACAGTTTGTACTCTCCGCCAAGTTTATAAATGGACCCTCGATTACCGGCCCCTGAAAGTCCTGGCGTCCGACAACGACCTCTACGATCGGGTTGCTCGCACTACTCCCAACCGAGATGATCGTTCCAGAGTTAGGCTCTGTGTAACTCTGCCCGAATGGGAGAGTGAAATTTTTCGGCAAAAGGGTCATCAGATCAGGTTCAGTCGGAAGCCTATCTGCATCAAAAAGGAGCGAGTAGGTGTGCCCAAAACCTCTTCGCGATCGGGTAAGCATCGCTCCTAAAAAGAGGCTCTCATCGACCGTGGGAATCAGAAACGAATTCCCTAAAACTTCGGCGTCAAAGGTGGGGGTACCATCCTGATTGAGCGGAGAGCGGAACTCGATTACGAGATCGGTATTCTGTCCCACCTTCACTCTGAGCGCCTTCAGACCAGACACGGTCTCCTCGGAAGAAGACACGAGATTGTAAGTACCACTCTCGGTGACTCTCTCAATACGGTGGGGTGCGGCGAGATCCTCACTGAGCCACCCGAAGGCACTCTTATGTATCGCATTGCTGTTCGTTACTGTGCGAAGCTCAGCCGAATCATTGCCCATGTAACCCAAGAAGTCCGAATACGCGGCCGAGCCACAGCTAGATGTGCCCTGATACTCTGCGGTATTCATCGCCAAGGGAAGTTGATGCCACGAATAGTCGTCACACTGAGCTCTTCCCGCATGACCAGCTCCAAAACCATGACCGAGCTCATGGAGCCAAGTCTGCACCTCATGCTCCAACACAACCGTCAGAACGGTCTCAAGCTCTCCTACAAAATCCTGCGAGGTGAGCGTCATCCATGTGCTTACCCCTTCGTACCAGCAGTTAGAACCATCGGGATTGATTGCTATGCGCGAAGGGAAAAATATCATCAAACGAGTTCCGGTAGCCAAGCTTGAGAAGTCAACCAATGCCTCAAGCTCATTGACCAGTGTCTGAGCGGAACCATGCGTATCAGTACAGTCCCATTGTGAGATCGTATACGGACCGAGAAAGGTGGACTGGTTTCCGGGGTCACCGTCTGGGCCCAAGACGCTCGCCTGACCAAAGGAGTCCCTTTCGAGGTACCGTTTCAAGCGGGGCTGTTCGTTAAGACTCGGTGAGACACCGGGGAGATCGTAAAAGAGACGGGGAAAGCTAGTTAGCTCCTCTGAGGTGAACGTGTCTCTTCCGGCGACCTCGACAAAGATCGGCAATATTCGA
>Ga0181593_10001208_pt1 | contig 23261 bp, 20 predicted proteins | sample 071ome_19_FD_133756 | JGI IMG/M metagenome (GOLD analysis project Ga0181593, IMG submission 133756) | Coastal salt marsh microbial communities from the Groves Creek Marsh, Skidaway Island, Georgia - 071413AT metaG (megahit assembly) | ecosystem: Environmental > Aquatic > Marine > Intertidal...
AAAGAGCACATACCAGGGGCTGCTCAGTTGATTAGCAGAAGGCCGACGCGTGCGGCTCTGGGGGTGAGCCCAATATATGCACAGCGCAGCAAGGGATGTCGGATTTGGGACGTAGATGGCAATGAGTATATCGACTGGCACAGCGGCGTTGGCCCGATTGTGCTTGGATACTGCGACGATGAGGTCGATGCGGCCGTATGTGAGCAAATTCGTCGGGGTACGGTCACGAGTATTTTAGATGAGACGCAGGTGCTGCTCGCCGAAGAGTTAGTCCGGCTTATTCCATCGGCTGAAATGGTTCGTTTTTGTAAAGGGGGCGGAGAAGCCTGTGCGATCGCGGTGCGCATTGCCCGCGGTTTTACCGGCCGAGATCGGGTATTGTTTTGCGGCTATCACGGGTGGCACGACTGGTATTTGGCGGCTAATCTCGGCGGTGAACACCTGGCCAATCACCTGTTTAACGGGATCGAAGCGATCGGAGTTCCAGCGGCTCTAGAGGGCACGGCAGCGCCCTTTCCCTACGGCGATCTAGATGCGCTAGAGCGCCTTCTGGCACGGGGCGGAGACGAAGTGGCCTGTATCATCATGGAACCCATGCGAAGCGAGGAACCTCCCGCTGGCTACTTGGAGGGTGTTCGTGCGTTGGCTGATCAATACGGAGTTGTGCTGATTTTTGACGAAGTCTCTTCGGGGTTTCGCATCGCCCTAGGTGGGGTGCAAGAATACGCCGGCGTCACGCCAGATCTGTCCGTCTTTGCAAAGGCAATTTCCAATGGATATCCCCTCGGGGCCATCGTTGGAAAAAAGACCTATATGGCTGGGGTCGAGCAAATGTTCATCTCCAGCGCCTACTGGGATGATGCCATTGGCGCTCGCGCCGCGCTGGTAACGTTGCGCGCTTTGCAAGAGCGCGGCTGTATCCCCCATTTTCATCGCGTGGGAACCCTATTCAGGGAGCGGATTAACGAGGAGGCAGAGCGGGTGGGACTCCGCGCAGCGTGCGCGGGCAGTGCTGCGCATCCCAACATTCGCTTTGAGGTGGAAAGACCGGAAGATTTAAAAAAAGTTCAGACGCTCTTTGTACAGGAGAATGCGCGGCGGGGCGTGCTCTTGTCGACCGGCCTTTTTCTAAACGGATCCCATGATGAAGAGGCCATCGATATAACAGGTCGAGCAGTTGGAGAGACGTTTTCTGTGATCGCGCAGGCCCTGGCGGCAGGCTGCTTGGATGAGGCGCTCGTCAGTCCCGTTCAGGACGAGTCTTTCCGTCGACAGGTGGTCTAGGTCGTTTGGGACGATCCAACTCATCAAATGCCTCGACGATGCGCGGGTAAAAGTGGGAGAAGTTGGGATAGGTTGTCCGATTCTGTTCGTACTCTACTAGACGTCTGCTGATAGCGTGGACGTAGCGGAATCCGCGCTCGGCATCCTCTCGGAGCGCCTGACGGCCCTGTTCGGGGCTAAAAACCTGCGTGCTCAAGCGAGCGGTTACTGCGCGAATAACGTGTTCGTTTGCGCAGTCAATCCAGCGCGTATACCCCATGTTTCTCATAGGTTTAGACAGCGGTAGATAAAGAGCAGATCTCTGGAGCAATTCTTCGCTGTAGGTGCCGGCTAGATCGTTGGCAAATGCGTGGCCAAACTCGTGCCAAATCAACTCCAGCAAATGAGGGCGTGGACCGTAGGAGGGGATCCCATACTGCGCTCTGGTCGGTCCCAGTACGGTATATACGTCATAGGGCCCGCCGGGACGGCCGATATGAGGGCCAAATCCTCCGTGGTGCAGGAGAGGGCTGAGTATGAGATGATAGCTTACCTGGCGTATCCCGTAGTATGATTCGACGGTCGATATGGGATCGTGGTCGCCGATGAGCCCGCGCACGCCCTGTTCCAACTCTCCAAAGAAATCTTCCTGGCTGTGGTAGAAGTGCATAAAGCGCGTCTGGTGTGCAAAGCTTCGCAGGGCGGATACAAAGCGGTCAAAATTTTCCGGTCCGTTGAACGCGGCATAAATGGGAGGAGGCGGAGGGAATATTTCTTCTAACTCGGGTGGATCGGACAGGTAGAGCATGGCCGTAGGATAGGCATCCGACCAGCCGGTGCTTGCGCTGAGGCTGCGGAAGTGCCGCACGGCGGGATGGCTCACATGGGAGGAAAATCGTTTAAATACGACGCGAGCATAGTGAGTTTGATGCGGCGTTAGGAAGGGGTAGCCGCTGAGCAGTTGAACCGTTGTGAGTAGTTCAATGCGCGGGTCAGTGCCTACGTGTAGCGCAGTGGCATGGAGTGGGGAAGACCGCGTAAATAGCGAGCAGAACAGAGCGGTCAGAAAAGCGGATCTAAAGGAGTATCTTCTGAGATTTTTGAGGGATAAGCACCGCGTCATGAGGTGGGGCACCGGAGGGAAGGGGTGCGCACACCGGGCCAGCGCTTTACGAACTCCAGGTGGGGCTGTTTTCCGTCTCTTCAGAGGGCGTGACAGCGGAGCCAGAGCCGGCTTCGCCATTGTGGTCTGAGGGGGCGCTGTGAAGGGCCTCTTTAAGTTGTTTACCAGGCTTGAAATGCGTTTTGCGCCGTGCAGGCACGTATACTACCTCGCCCGTGCGCGGGTTGCGAGCGGCCGGTTTTGGCTTGGTGTCTTTCACTTCTAAAACGCCGAATCCCCTGATTTCGATGCGATTTCCTTCGATCAGCGTATCGCGCATTGCCTCAAAAAGGCTATCGACCATCTGCAAGGTCAGGTTGTTTTTACAGCCAATGGTATCGGCTACTATGCGAGCGAGATCTTTTTTGGTGACAGTGGCCACTGGTAACCTCTGGATAGATCAAGAGTGGATGGCTTGGCATCAAACGGCCAGGCCGGTCGCATTGCTCCGCCAGTTATGCGGGCGGCAAATACGTATAAGGTACTGTGTTTACAGACACTTGAATTATAAGGAATCTCCGCACTGAATCAAGTAAAAAATGAAGCCCGTTAATTTATTGGACCCAACATATCCCCCCTATAAACCCGGGTCTTATGTGGTTGTTAAGCAGCACTGCTGGAGAAACGGGATTCATTGGGCAAAGGCGTGTATTAGGGAACAAGATAGAGGCTGTGGCGTCTCTTTGTGGGGTGATGGACTGTGCGTCTAACCTGCCGCTCTGTCTCCGATTTTGCACCGTGCGGTATCTGTGTTGAGCGACGTTTGCCAATCCGGCTACTGTCGGATAGGCTATTTGCGCGCACGTCGTGCTAATCAATACATTACAGCACGTTATGAATATTGCAGGTCGACTGTGAATACATCTTCTACGGCCCCTCATCGCGCGCGTATTGGGCAGAAACTCGTGCTGAGTTTTGTGCTCCTCGTCATGGTCCTTATCGGTACTTCAGGTTGGACTCTCGTCGAACTCACTCGGCGGAGTTTAGAGGGACAAATGCGCGGCCATCTTATTTCGACGGCAGAAATGGTGGGATCTGGCATTTCTGGAGACGTGCTGCGAATTTTGGCTCCAGGATGGGAGCGAGCAGGCGTATATCGGACGCTGGTGACTAAGCTGCGCCGTGCAAAGGACGTAGTCGGGGCGCGGCGGATCTATGTGTTTGATCGGTTGGGGCGGAACTTACTCGATACAGAAGGAATGCTCATCGGTCAGCAGTATCACCATATCCGCATACGCGACCGCAGCGAAGTTGAAGGCGCACTCAGCGGGGATCCGACCTCTTCCGTGCTGTTCTTTACCGAGGACGACGTAGCCTATATGACTGGATATGCACCGATTTACGATCGGGGTGAAGTCATCGCGGTGGTCGGGGTCGATATTGGCGCGGGGTTCGTCGATGCGATGCGGGTTTTCAAGCGCTCGGTCTTTATTTTTGCACTAGTGAGTGCGCTCCTAACCATCGCCGTGGCTTGGGGGATGGCTCTGAGGTTGACCCGGCCAATCCTGTCTCTAGTCCGGGCTGCGCGCGAGATTGGTCAAGGCAAGATGAGTCACCAGATCGCTGCTCCCAGTGACGACGAAATCGGGTATTTAGGCGAGACCATGGAGGAGATGCGCAGGAAGTTGCTCGCGCGCGATGCCCAGCTGCGACAGATGCTGGGAGGGGTGGCACACGAGATACGGAACCCATTGGGTGGCATTGAGATATACGCAGGACTTATAGCGGATGATCTGCCTGAGGGAGACGAGCGCAAGGAGCACATTCAAAAAGTTCGGCAGGAAGTTCGCAAGCTGGACCAGGTCATTTCAGACTTTCTGAACTTTGCCCGTCCTGCGCCCCCGGTGGCTGAATCCGTCCCGGTCGAGCCCCTCGTCGCCGACGCGGCATTTCTACTTCAGCCCGATATGGAGCGGGCAGGGGTGACCTACCTATCAGACATAGCTGAGGGAGTGCGGCTATATGCCGATCCGGAGCAGGTGAAGCGCATGCTGTTCAACTTAATGAAAAATGCGGTGCAGGCGATGCGCGATGGCGGAACGCTGATGGTGCGCGCCCGCTTGGAGCGCAACGCCGTGAACATCGAAGTGGCCGACAGTGGACCGGGGATAGCAGAATCGGTGCGCGCTCAGCTTTTTGAGCCGTTTTTCACCACGCGTGAAAAGGGCTCGGGATTGGGACTAGCGGTTGTTTCGCAGACGGTGGCCGACAACGGAGGGCATTTGGAGCTAGATAGCGAAGAGGGGCGTGGAACTGTATTCAAAGTTATTCTTCCGGCAAGAGCGGGGAACGATTCGTGAGTCAGATTTTAATTGTTGATGATAATGAAACGCTCGGCAGCGGAATTGCGCTCACGTTGCAGCGGATGGACCATCAGACTACAGCCGTTCTCAGCGGAGCCGCTGGTATAGAGCATCTGGGTGCCCATCGCTGTGATCTGGTTATCACGGACTACCGGATGGATGGGATGGACGGTATGCAGGTCCTCCAAAAGGTTAAAGAGCGCTGGCCGGATACGGACGTGATGATGATGACCGCATACGGAACCATCGAAATTGCCGTTGAGGCGATGAAGCGCGGTGCGATAGATTTTATCACAAAACCCTTTCCCCATGACGCACTGCGTTTAAAGGTGCAAAATGTGTTGGAATATCGTCAGGCACGGCAGGAGCGCTCCCGCTTGGGGGAGGAGAATCGCTATCTGCGCGAGGAGATAGATGGCCGCTATAACTTTGGCGAGGTGGTCGGTGATTCCGAATCGATGCGCTCGATTTTAGGGACGGTGCAAAAGGTTGCTTCTAGTGATTCATCTGTCCTTATATACGGGGAAAGCGGCACGGGTAAGGAGCTCGTTGCCCGGGCTTTGCACTATCAGAGTAATCGCGGAGAGGGTCCCTTTGTGAAGGTTAACTGCGGTGCCCTGCCTCACGAGCTTTTCGAGAGCGAATTATTTGGTCATGAAAAAGGTGCTTTTACCGGAGCAGTGCGCCAGAAAAAGGGCAAGTTTGAGCTGGCGGAAGGGGGGACGATATTTCTCGACGAAATAGGGGATGTGCCGCTCGATGCACAGGTTAAACTGCTGCGTGTGCTGCAGGAGAGGCAATATGACCGAGTCGGGGGAGAGCAGACCCTTGAAGTGGACGTGCGCATCGTCGCTGCAACGAACAGAGACCTGCGCACTATGATGGCCGAAGGGGCGTTTCGCGAAGACCTCTTTTACCGATTGGAAGTCATACCGTTCCACCTTCCTCCCCTGCGCGAACGGCGCGAAGACGTCCCCTTGCTCGTCGATCATTTCATGAAGAAAAAATGTCGGGAAATGAATATACCTCTCAAGCGTCTGCACGATGAGGCGCTGAGGGCGTTTTGCTCATATCCTTGGCCTGGCAACGTTCGCGAGTTAGAAAACGTTATCGAGCGAACGATTGTGCTGTCGGACCGTGACACTATTTCTCTGCAGGATGTTCCTATCATGATTGACGATGGCGCAGAGGGTGATATAGAAGCGGTCGCATCAGCAAGCGACGAGGAGGCAATCACAGAGCCTAGCGAGTCACTGGCCCTCAACGAGCGCATGGATGAGATGGAGCGTTCGTTGATTGTTCGGGCTATGGACGAGGCTGGGCGGGTCAAGACGCGGGCGGCAGAGCTCTTAGGTATTAAGACCAGCGCTCTCTACTACAAGTTAGACAAACACGGGATCGAATAGACTTTATGTCGTATGCCTTTACTGCGTGTATTCTGACGTTTGGTTGGTTACTGGTCGATTGTGCTCGAGCGGATGTCGGGAAAATTGGCGTGCTGCGCACAGAGACTCGTGAGGCGCGTTCTGCGTGTGATTGGTTGGAAAAGCAGCGCCGCCTTATTGTGGCTCAGGCCGAGAGTCTATCGACTTATATAGATAGCCTAAAAGCGACGGACCAAGAGCTTGAAGAGCTTCACGAGGCACTGCGTGAGTCACTTGGTTTAGTGCAGCAGCTAGTGAAGATTGATCACTCCCTCGATCGGGCAAGAGCGTATGAGGATAGTCTGACAGACCGACTGCGCTTGGAATACGACTGGGAGATAGGAGTGCTTATACAGCAGCTACAGGATCGCTCCGACGGCGGCCTTTTAACGCAGCTTATGGTCTATCAAGAGGCCCGCAAGGCCCTTGGGATGGCCGCTTCGGGGGCGGTGCTAAGATATGATGAGGGTATGGAGATTGAAGGAGATGATGGACCAGAAGAGATTCGGCAAAAGCTAGAGCTCATGGATGATCTGGCACAGCGCTTAGAGAGAGAAGGGCGCAATCTCGAGAGTCGGCTGAGTCGACTTGAAGATGCCTATAAGCTACGCCTGGCGATGCAATCTTTTTTTCGCGGGCAGCAGGCGCGGACGAACAGTACCGTTGCTCAGGAAGCCCTTCAGGTTGCAGCGCCCGCTGAAGGAGAAAAGAGACGCGGTATTGGTTTCGTACTGAGCGTGGATGGAGAAGAGGTCAGCGGAATCGGCATAGTTCCCGGTGAAGACTTGCTCTTGGAAATCCAGAAGTGGAAAGTGCGACAACAGGAATTAGACGAGTTAAAAGCCGTCGTGCGAGAGCGGTCGGCAACCTTTCGCAAGTATCTGCAGGACATGCTCAGAGGACCGGACGATTAATTGACCTGCTGGGCGTTTAGTAGATGGGTTAGGCTTCACTTCCGCGCGCCTCTTCGCGCGCGGTGGCACGCGTCGCTCCCAGGGCCTTTTCAAGCGCGATATAGGCGGGCCAAGGATCAATCGAGCCACAGCTAAATAGGTCGGCTGCAGCGAATAGGCGTTCGGGCCATGTGTGGATGGCCAGGTGGCTCTCACGCAGTGATAAGATGCCGGTGACCCCCTGTGGGGAAAAGCGATGTACAGTAGCCGATAATACGTGGGCTCCGGCCACTTTTGCCGCTTTGCGCAGCTGGTCCTCTATGAATACTGAATCATCCAGGCGGCTTTCATCGCAGCCGTAGAAATCCATCAACAGGTGGCGCCCTAGCTGCATTACGATGTGCTCCTTATGGTGTGTAGCGCTATTTCAGACGGCGCCCCTAGGCGCAGGGGGGGTCCCCAATATCCGCAGCCGCTATGAACATAAATCCACGTTGATTCATGTCGGTGCAGTCCGGCTAAATAGGTCTGCTGTAGGGGGACGATGTATTTCCACGGAATAAACTGTCCTCCGTGCGTATGGCCGGAAAGCTGTAGGTCGGCGCCGCCGGCTGCGTGGACGCTGCGCGGTTGGTGAGCCAGTAGTATCGTAAGGTCTGCTTTAGGGGCATTTGTCAGCGTTCCTAGGGGATCTGAACGGTGGTCTGGTAGCACGGCTTCTGCGCTAAAATCTGTGATTCCGACTAGGGCTACGCTGTGCTTTCCTCGCTCTATTAAACAGCTATCGTTGATTAAGACGCGAAATCCAAGGCGTTCTGTTTGGGCCGTCCAGTCGTGCACGCCAGAGTAGTATTCGTGGTTTCCAGTGATGGAAAATAGGCCCAAAGGAGCTCGCAGGGCGGCCAGCGGCTCAACGTCGGCTTTGAGTCGCTCTACCGGTCCGTCGGCCATATCACCGGTAAAGACAATCAGGTCGGGCTGCAGTGCGTTGGTGCGATCGACTATGCGTTGGACAAAGTCTCTCTTTATAGTTGGACCCACGTGTAAATCGCTCAGGTGTGCTATGCGCAATCCCGCTAGCTCTTTGGGGAGTCCGTCTATTGCTATTTCGACGTTGCGCACGCTGGGCGTTCGCCGTGCCTGGTATAGGCCCCAAAGAGTAAATAAACACGAAGCGACTAAGGTAACTGCATCGAGTTGAGCCCGAGTTGCGGGCAGTTCGATTCCTGCCCATTGTAGGAGGGCTCCGCTCAGGTCGCGGAGGATAAAGGTGCCGGTCAGTGTGATAAAGAAGCCAAAACCACCGTAGGAAACCCAGGCGTATAGATCGCCTATATGGCGCCACAGCGTGCGTTCGCGCATGCGCACGGCAAGAAGCGGTGACAGGGCGAGTATGGCCACTGAAAAGGCCCAGACCGCATTCCAGGGCCAGGGCAAATGAATGCTCAACCGCCAGCCGCCGTACCCGTAAATAGAAGTGAGCAGAATTAGTGCGATAGGAAAAAACACGGTGCTTAGATTTTGTTAAGTGCTCATTGGATTAGACCCATAATTGTATGGGATGCACCTTGCTAAAGCAAGGTAGCACACTCAAGGGGGAGTAGGTATATGACTAATAGGTGGGGCAAATCAATTCTCGTATTTCTCGGGGTACTGGGCGCGACATACGTCGAGGCCCAAACGCCGCGGACGCTTGAGGTATACGGGGAGGGGCAAATCGAGGTCGTGCCCGATATGGCCTATGTGCAAGTTGGCGTAACGACCGTCGGCGAGCACGTAGAAAAGGCTTCCGCTGAGAACGCACGTGCGGTTGAGGCGGTGCTTTCAGCCGTGGAGGCCACTGGAGTTGAGCGAACTGATATGACGACGAACAATTTTTCGATTGGCATGGAGCGGAACTACCGAGAAGAAAAAGATCGCGCTGTCTATCGGGTCAACAATATGGTGGATATCACCGTGCACGACCTCTCTATCATTGGACAGGTTTTAGGCGCGGCTATGAGCGGAGGGGCCAACGAAGTGCGCGGGTTGCGTCTGGAAGTGGCTCAGAAGCGCGCGGCCATGGTCCAAGCGCGTGCGCTGGCAGCAGAGGATGCACGGCAAAAAGCGGAACATCTGGCGTCTTTGCACGGAGTAGAAATCGGCTCCGTGCTGAGCATCACAGAGGGGGGAGGAGGAGGGCCGGCTCCCCTCCTTAAGACAGTGGCGATGGATGCGCGATCGGTGCCCATTAGCGCGGGGAGCCAGCGCCTTAGTGCGACCATACGCGTCGTTTACCAACTGAAGTAGGGGGCGCATCCCATGAAGGTAAGCTATAGGCCGGAATGGCCGGCCAAAACGGACTATGCGATTGGGATATGTGGCGCAGGGGGGATTGTCAATGATGCCCACCTCCCGGCGTATCGGAAGGCTGGTTTTCGCGTCGATTGCATTTATGACGTGGATCGTTCTCGTGCGGAAGAAACGGCTGCTCGTTTTGAAATCCCGCGCGTATGCGATTCTCTGGAATCGCTTGCTGAAGCGGTTGATATAGTCGATGTGGCGGTGCCAGCTTGGGAAAACAGTCGGGTTGTAGAAGTGCTGACAGAGGCAGGGGTCGGCCTGTTATTGCAAAAGCCGCTGGCTGAGGATTGGCAGACGGCCTTGAGCACTGTCGAGCGAATTCGCTCGGCCGGGCTGACGGCGGCCGTAAATCAGCAAATGCGCTGGGAGCCCGGCGTGCGAAGCTGTCGACATTTGCTCTCGCAAGGGGTTTTAGGGGCACTCTACGATGTCGCCTTTAACATATATGTGGATACGCCCTGGCATTTATGGGGATGGCTCAGTCAAAAAGAGACCATTGAGGTGCTCTATCATTCGATCCATTACCTCGACGCGATTCGCTATCTCACGGGATGCGAACCTCACAGCATATACTGCAGCGGGAGTCGGCGACCGGGGTATGCGGCTAAGGGAGAAACGCGCACCTGCACGCATTTGACGTTTCCCGACGAACTGAGGGCAACCGTTCTTTGCAATCATCACGTCGAATGGGGGCGGTCCGGGCAGCAGAGCGAATTCCGCATTGATGCGACCGACGGCATGGCCGTACGGCAGCTTGGATTATTATTGAACTACCCGAGTGGGGAACCCGACGCGCTCCGCTATATCACGCGAGCCGATGGGCAGTGGCGGGAAGCCACGTTTGAAGAAACCTGGTTCCCCGATGCATTTGTCGGGCCGATGACTTCTCTTATGCGCGCCATGAACGGTGAGATCCTCAAGCCCGAGACCGACGTTGAAGATAACTTGCACACGCTCCGTCTAGTGTTTGCCGCCTACGAGTCCATGCAGACGGGAAATGCGATTGACTTAAGGCATCCATCATGGCAGATATAACGCATCAGAACCGGTTAATATAGACAACAAGAGAGAGAACGAATGAATGAGAACGAGCAGTATCTCTTTGACTTACAGGGGTATATCGCGGTACCTAATGCGCTTGATAAACAGCAGTTGGAAGGCCTCAACGCCCTACTAGACAAGCATATTGAGCAGGAGTGTGCCAGCGATAGGCCTACGCACCGCTTTGGAGGGTTATTGGAATGGGGAAAACCCTACCGAGATTTAATCGACAATCCGTCTGTCGTTCCCTACTTGGACGTCATACTCGGTGAGCGCTTTCGCTTGGACCACCTATACGCCGATTTAATACGCAGCGGTACGAGTCCGATTGGCGCGACCCTGCACGGCGGCGGTGCCCCATTCGATCCGTCTCAGTACTACCATTTTCACGGGGGGCAAATGTATAACGGACTAACGGTGGTCGCGTATAATCTGGCCGACGTCGGGCCTGAGGATGGCGGGTTTGGCTGCGTGCCGGGTTCGCACAAGAGCAATTACCGTTTCCCCGGCGAATGGCGAGATATGTCAGAAAATTTAGAGCCCTGCGTTCGTCGCGTTACCGGTCCGGCTGGTACCGCCGTCATTTTTACGGAAGCGTTGACGCATGGGGCCTTACCCTGGACCGGCCAAGGCGAGCGGAGGACGGTATTTTTCAAGTACAGTCCGCATCCCATATCGTGGTCTGCTCGCTACTTTGACGAAGTGGATTATGAAGATCTAACTGAGCGGCAGCGCGCGATCTTAGAAGCGCCTAATGCGCGCTATGCCAACAGGAAATAAGCGCAAATCGCCCCGGTCCTACGATAGAGAACCGGGGCGATTTGCAGTCGCAGTATGTCTGAGTAGATAACTTATACGTACTCTACGATGTCTGTTGGGAGGCAGTTGAGGTCGCGGCAGATATTAGACAGAGTATAGGGATCCATACCGTCCGTGCCCCCGTCGATCGTTTTCTTTATGTGCTGATAGGTCGTCAAATTAATTTCGGGCTTTCTGTCTTCGAGTATCTGCTCAATTTCTTTTTTCTTGAAGCGTATCATGTATTGTGCTTCCTCGCCGCATAAAAGGGTTTCGTGGTTCAAGCCCAGCCTTAAATCGCTCTGATAATAACATAGACTACGTTGATAGTCAAAAAAGTTACGCCTAACATGCGCATATATGCTCTATCTGATTTACACGTTGATTTTGAAGAGAATTGGGAGTGGGTCAGAGCTATATCCCCAGTGGAATACCAAGGGGACGTGCTGATTGTGGCGGGTGATGTGACGCATAAAATAGAGCGCGTACAGCAGACATTTGATACGCTGCGAGAACGGTTTCTTCGCGTTTTCTTTGTTCCGGGAAACCACGATTTATGGGTGCGGGGTGAGCGGGGGGATTCGTTGGAAAAACTAGATGCACTGCGCGCTGTATGCGCAAAATCTGGTGTCGACATGGAGCCCGCGGAAGTGAATGCCGTGCGCGTGATCCCGCTACTCTCATGGTATAACAGCGAGTTTGATCCGCGCTGCCAAGACCGTGCGGTTCCCGTTGCATGGGGAGACTATCGCTACTGTAAGTGGCCAGATGAGGTTGTCGAGATTGATCGCCATTTCTCCTCTCTCAACGGGGAGCCGTCGAATGGAGATGGACTAACGGTGAGTTTCTCTCATTTTCTCCCCCGGTGGGAACTGCTGCCCGATGTGACACACCTGCGATTTAAGGCGCTGCCTTTGGTCTCGGGCAGTGGCTTAATCGAACGACAGCTGCGCGCTTGGGGCGCGCACATACACGTGTTTGGCCACAGTCATATTCCATGGGATATGGAGCTTGATGGGGTTCGCTACGTGCAGCAACCGCTGGCGTATCCCAAAGAGCGGCGCGGACGTTCTCCTCGCCTAAAGCAAATCTATTAAATGGGGAAGAGCGAAGGTGCTTTACTCGTAGCGGAGTGCATCGATCGGACTGAGCATAGCGGCCTGCCGTGCGGGATAGATACCAAAGCCTATGCCAACAGCGGCTGAAACGCCAAAGGCCAGAGCGATGGTCCAGGGTTGAACGATGGTTCGCCAGCCGGCATAGAGGGTGATAACTTCGGGAATCGCATAGCCGAGGATAACGCCAATTGTGCCGCCCAAGAGACTGACCATAAGAGATTCGACAAGGAACTGTGACAGGATGTCCTTGCGGCGTGCGCCGAGTGCTCGCCGAATGCCGATTTCTCGCGTGCGTTCCAAGACGGAGGCGAGCATGATGTTCATGATGCCAATGCCGCCAACCAACAGAGATATACCCGCAATACACCCCATGACGACGTTAAAGATTTGCTGCGTTTTTTGACTCTGGCGCAGCAACTCCTCGGGAATAGCAATTTTAAAATCCTCAACTCCACGGTGCCGCCGGTTCATGATAGCGCGCACGATTGTTGCCGCTTCGGATAGACTTTCAGAATCGGTTACCTTGACCGTGATCTGCGTAAGTTCCGCCTCGTCATTGGCAAATTGAAAGCGTCGCAGCACGGTCGTGAGGGGAACGTAGATGTCTTCATCCGTGTTGCGAACTTCGAGCACGCCGCCAATCTTGCCTCCGGCCGCTCCTTTGTCCTCGAGCACGCCAATTACCGTAAACCACTGGCTGCGAATTTTTACGCGCTGTCCAATTGGATCTTTAAAAAAGAACAGGGCGCGCTTCGCATCGCTGCCCAATACGCAAACGCGTCGCGTTTCTGCTACATCTTCTGCGCTGAAAAAAACGCCACTGCTCATGCGGGCGTTGAGCACAGTTAGATACTCTGGAGTAGTGCCGACGACCATGGTATTAAAGGTGTTGCTTCCGGACAACGCCTTGCTTTTGAACTCGCGCTGCGGGGTAACGTATTCAGCTAGGGAGAAAATGCGCTGTATGGCCTCTGCATCCTCTCGGCTCAATCCCTGTGAAAGATTGCGGTCGCTGTTTATGGCATCTTCTAGTCCATCTTCGCTTTTGTCCCAATGCTGTACGATGATGTTGCTGATGCCCATCTGCCGTATTTGCTCCAGCGATTCCTGTTTAGCTCCTTCTCCGATGGAGAGCATGGCAATTACGGCTGCCACGCCAAATATGATGCCGAGCATCGTGAGTAGGGTGCGCAGCTTGTGGGATGTGAGTCCTACGATACTCAGAGCTGCAGTCTCGCGTAGGTTCATCTACTGCAGATCCCCTGCCGGCTGGGTCCCGCTCTTAGCCGTGCCGCTGATGTCATCGCCCAGTAGAGTCGGGTCGTGTAGAGTAACGCGGTCTTCGGGGGCGAGGCCATCCTCGACGACGACGTAGTTATCGTTGCGTTTGCCCAGATCGACCTCTGTTTCCTCAGTTTGGCCATCAACGAGCCGATAGACAACGGTGCGGCCTTCCTTTTCGAAGACGGCATCTAGAGGCACGTAGAGCGGTAGAGGAGCGGATTCCGCTAGGACTTCTTGGCTTGGGGGTGGCTGAATTGAGTCCGTCCTAATCGTTGGGCGGGGGGGGATGGTTTCAATTATGACTTCACTTGTAGCCGTCATTCCCGGGCGGAGGCGCTCATCCTGCTGGTCTATCTCGATCGTTATGTCAAAGACCTTGACGTTTTTCTCGCCTTCTTTCTCCCGTCCTAGGGTCGCAATATTAGTTACCACTCCGGTGAAGCTAGGCCCTGGCAGCGCGTCGAGTCGGACCGTGGCGTATTGGCCTACGGACAGTTTGTCGACGTCTACTTCGTTTACGTACGTTTTAACCTGCATTTTAGACAGGTCGGGCAGGGAGATGATATTAACGCCCCCCCAAATATTATCGCCTACGCGTATTTTTTCAGGTCCGCTGCCTTTCCAAACTTTACCGTATACAACGAGGCCGGGTTTTTCCGCATTGATTGTGATGGCCTCTATTTCTTTGTTTGTCCTGTCCAAGTCTCGCTGCTGACGCTCAATGTTTAGCTCGCGTTTCTTGATTTCAGCGGCGTTGACCACGCGTTGGGCCGCGAGTTTCTCCACGGCCTGCTGGTAGCTCAGTTTGGCTTTGCGAGCTTCGATTTGTGCGCGTTCTTTCTCCACCATTGCTTCAAAAGCCATTCGTTCAACCTGTAGTTCGGCCAGGCGCAGGTTGGCTTCCGCATTTTCTATGTCAGCTTTTAGCCCCGCAATATCTGCTTTCTGTGTGGCCTGAGTCTTTTCCAATTCGGCGCGTGCTTGCTCTAGCTGCTGTTCGTCGTCGGCTAGGCGTTTCTGAAATTCGGTCGGTTCAAACTGGACGAGGAGATCGCCGATGTCGACCTGTTCCCCCTCGGGGAATAGGTGCGTGACCTTGAGCTCGCCTCGCACGCGGGGGGCAACGATGTTTTCCGCTTTTACAGCCTCTAACTCACCCCCCTTGAGGTTGAGAGAGATGATGAATTCGCCCTGTTCTACGGGGTAGGTGACGGTCTCAGAAGTTTCTCTGTCACTGGGGAATGCAAACCAGAAAAGCGCGGCCACTAGCAGGATGGGGACCGCGATAAGGCTGCGTCGTATTCCGCGTTCTTTCTTTGGTGATTCTTTTGTAGGCAAGGTGAAAACGTTCCTTTCGCCGGATGCGCGTTTTATTGCGGAGGGGCCAGCGAAATCTGATCACCTTCGCTCAGGCCGCTATCCACTAGCGCTGCGCTGCTGTTGCGCGAGCCTAGAAGAACTTCTACTGGATGGAGATTTTCACCGTCAACGCGATATACATAGCGCTTATCCTCGCGGTATACAACGGCAGCTAGTGGAACAGAAAGTTCCTCTTCGTGGTGTTCAATGACGACGGCCACTTCGGCAGACATGCCGGGTTTCAACCGATTATCTTCTTCGCTGATATCGATGAGCATTTCAAAAACGCGGATATTTCTTGCATCGGGTTGGGGGGTTGCCATAGGTGCAATATGAGAGACCAAGCCGTGGAAAACGGGTCCTGGAAAGGCTTCCAAGCGAATGGATGCTTTTTGACCTATCGCCATGCGCTTGATGTCCATTTCACCGACGAGGCAGCGGACTTGCATTTTTGTTAGGTCAGGTAGATCAATCAATGCGTGTCCGCCCCAGATATTGTCTCCAACGGCCACTTTGGATTGTCCTTGGGCTCCTGGCTTGCGAATTTTACGGTAGACTACGATGCCGGGTTTAGATGCGTACACGCGCGTTCGGTCAAAGTTGCTGCGCGCTCGGTCGTAGCGAAGCTGCCGGCGCGAAATGTTGTGCTGATGGCTTTGAAAATCAACGCGATTAATCACTTCCTGTGCCGTGGAATCTTCTCGCACTTCTGCCAAGGTCCGGTGCGCTTTCTCCATAGTGATGCGCGCTTGCTCTTGGTCGATGGGAGAGGCAAAACGCTGGCGCTCCACGTTGAGTTCGGCCAGGCGTAGGGCCGCTTCCTGCTGTTCAATTTTGCGTTTCAAGTCGGCCAGGCGTTGGTTTCGCTGGGCTTTGGCCTTTTCGAAGTTTGACTGAGCTTCGACTAACTGCGCTTCGCGGCTACTCATGTCATCGAGAAACTCAGCTGGATCAAACTGAATCACCAGATCGCCGATGGCGACTTGGCTTCCTTCCGGCGCTAAATCCGTTATTTTGAGACGCCCGCCAATGCGGGGAGAAGTTATGACCTCGCCGTCGGCTGCTTGAACTTCACCCCCTTCAAAATGCGTCACGGAAAACGGGCCGCGCTGAACGGTATACAGGGGTACGTTCGCCGTATCGTCGCTGCATGCGACGAGAATTAGCACACAGAAGTAGGTGAGCCATTTCATGCGCGTAGCTCCGGAGAGACGGGCTCGTCGCGCTCGACTACGCCGTCGCGGAAACGTACGATCCGATGACTGTAGCAGGCGATTTCCTCTTCGTGCGTGACCAATATAATTGTATTTCCCTGAGCGTGAAGTTGGCGAAACAGCTCCATAATTTCTTTGCCCATGCGCGTGTCGAGCGCGCCCGTTGGTTCGTCGGCGAGGATGATGGCCGGATCGTTGACCAGGGCGCGCGCAATGGCCACGCGCTGGCGTTGACCCCCGGAAAGTTCGTTGGGACGATGGTGCATGCGTTCTGCAAGGCCCACAGATTCTAGGGCGTTCACGGCGCGGTCGCGTCGCTCTGCCGGTGGAACGCTGCTGTAGACTAAGGGCAGCTCGACGTTGTCTAGCGCATCCGAGCGAGGCAGTAAGTTAAACGTTTGAAACACAAAGCCGATCTCGCGATTCCGTATATGAGCCAGCGCATCATCGTCCATTTCGCTAACCTGCTGGCCGTTGAGTTCGTACTGACCTGAAGTCGATACATCAAGACACCCTAAAATATTGAGCAGCGTTGATTTACCCGATCCGGAGGGGCCCATAATGGCGACGTACTCGTTCACATCAATGTCGAGCGAGAGGCCGCGCAGCGCATGCACCTGTGTTGCACCCATATCATACGTTTTGACTAGGTCGCGAATTTGAATGACGGGTGCGTTCATTCTATGGACTGTAGGCTAGTTTGGGGCGCCCAGCCGCTCACGAGCGATGAGGGTTGTCGAACTTCCATCCAGCCGCTCTCGTATCCTTCTACGAGTAAGACCGTTCCTTGGGGTACGAGAGCGCCCTTTTCCGCTGGCAACGTATTGGGCGCAGAGGATAGAGCGATATCTTTAAGGGTGATAACCATGCGAGCGATAAATGAGTCAACGGTGTGCGTAAAACTTTCCAAAGCATCGCGGGCATAGTCGTTGGCCGGATCGATCCGAACCGCAGCTAAGCTACTGTAGCGCCAAGTGACGTCAATGCTAGGGGGAGCACTGCTGCGGAGGCGGTCGATAAAGGGCCTTCCGTCTAAGGTGGGGGGACCTTCGACCTTATAAACGGCCGTAACGAGAGTTTCGCTGTCTGGGTTTTGAGGACTGGGTTGGACGTGCCAGCGGAGCAGATGCCCTCCGGCGTAATTTTCCAGAATGTAGGCCGTGGTTACTTCTTCGTAGGTCGCCGATATCCCCCTGTATGAGCACTCTGCTTTCCGCAGAGAGGAGAGGTCGTTGCCGATGGCTCGCTGGGGTGCAGAGCTGGCAAGAGGAACTAAGATAAGCGCTAGGCTCAGAGCATGAGCCGCTGGATGTGTAAAAAGGTGCACAGGTATTTATACGTCGATTGGCGGGTCGATTGGCGGTCTGTTTTGTTTAAGAGAATCGTATCGCGAAGGGTGTGCCTTGTCAAGCGCGAGGAGGGTAGAATCATCGAGACAACAGGTCGAGAAATTACAGGGTGAAAATTGACCTGAGTGCGGATTTTCGTTGAAATGGGGTTGGATACTTAGGGCTGTAAAAAAAAGAGCGAAAAAGAGCGTTAGACCCAATAGATGTTATTGTCCGTCATTCCCGTGAAGAAATCTACAATTAGCCAAAAGCCTGCAACGGCGAACTGCCCGAGAATGAGCCCGAGGAAAAACGGCCGAGCGCGCTGGAACAGCGTTGGACCCCCATAGCGCAAAATTAGGCTCTTGATAAGCCAGGCTAAGAATACGCTGAAGGAAATATAGTTGGTCATCGAAATGGTGCTCACGGCAAAACCCAAAGGATGGAGCGGCCACCATAAAAAGTGCTGGCGCGCTAGCATGAGTAGCCCCATAACGGTGCCTCCGGACAGCGTAGAAATCCATCCGGTGATATTGGGACCCTGCGGATCGTTGAGATGTCCACTAATAAAGTTAAATGGGTAGACCGGACCACCCGTGGGACCAAAAAACCAGCCGTTTAGATTGATTCCACCATATTCGTAGCTCAGGTAGAGCACGGTGGCGATAGAAGTGCCCATGCTGATGAGTATGGATAGAGCTATAGCGCCAAATAGACTGCGCTTGTGTCGACCAAGTGTGTCCTCGGCAAGCTTGAGGCCGTTGGCACAGGACGCGAGGACAAAGGTTCGGATGTCTGCCGCCCAAACAAAGGTAAAGCCAAGGGCCGTCAGCGTATGTGGGCCTAAAACGGTATTGCCCAATCCCGAGGTGACAAAGTCAGAGGCGATTAGCGGCGCGCGCGCTGCGGCGATCCCCCCCTCAGCCACGACGCGCGTCACGGCGATAAAGAGCAAGTACATAGCGGTTAGGTATATGGGTAGGACCCACCAAGCCATGCCGGCCAGCCACAGCCAGCCGAAAATAAAGAGATTGCTGATGAGTAAACCGAATACGGCCGTGCGGTAGGAGAGCATTTCATCGGAGTCGTCGATGGAGGGGTCGCCTTTTATAGCTTTCCGCCAAACATCGGCCAAGTGAGGTTTGGCCGTCCACAGGCCAAAGATTGCCAGGACCAGCATGGCCCCCATACCCTGATGGGCTAAGACGGGGAAGGACGCGGCGTAGTAGAGCTTTTGCGTGCTAGTGATGCCCAAAATGCCAAAGATACCTTCTTGTACTCTCGCCAGCAGGTTAAAAAACCAGATGGCAAAGGCAATCTCCAAATTGACGAAATAGGAGAAGCCCAACATGGGAAAAGAGAGCACGATCTGCAGGGCCGTAGCGTTGCGAAAGAGAGGTATACTCGTCTGCAGATTGACACTCGGAATGAAGTTGTAGTAATTGTGCAGCGCGCGCAGTGATCCCACGATAAAAGGCAGGGCGAAGCCAATCCACATAAGGCCACTTTTAAAGAATGGCTTTATGATAGAGGGGCGCTCTCCGTCCTCGATCATGGCCATGGGCACCTGTACGAGAGGGAAGGCCAGCCGCTCGCGCACGATCCACTGCCGGCGCAGCACCACGCTAATACAGATCATCGAGAAGTAGATGGACAGAATCAGCGGCACCCACGCGATAAGGGGTTTAAGCCATACGGCCCAGGGCAGCGCGTAGTTTCTTGGGGCCCCTTCGTAAAAGAACTTAACTGCTTCGTAATCCTGTGGGACCAACCAAGTTCGTATGTAGGGGTGAATTAGTTGGTTCCACTCGTTTTCTGGGCTGGCGTAGTAGACGGCGCCGCTGATAATGGGGAGCAGGTATTCTGTGAGACCCATCGTTGGGATCGCGCAGCCGACGATGCCCATTATGTACACGACGGCCAGTTCCTGCCGGTGGAAAGCCAAGCGAGGATGAAGCAGGCCTAGGAACGTGTGCACGAAAAAGACGAAAACAAAAAATAGGAAGATGGCGCCAGCGGTGCTGAAGTCGAGAGCCATATAGGACCCGCGCAGCACCATGTTGCCGTAGGGGGCTCCAACGCTTATGCAGAAAGCGATTAGGGCGCCCGCCAGGAGGGAGCGGAAAGTGACGCCTGAGACAGGCGTTTGCATTTCACTCATCAGTGCACCGCAGTGGAAACTTGGTTTGAAACGGGGCGGGATCTATCCGCATGCGCTGAAGATAAGGCTTGGACGATGTCATTTCAACAAGGACAGAAACGGACAATGGAATATCGCAGGTTGGGGCGAACAGAGTTGGAGTGTAGTGCAGTTGGTTTAGGGACCTGGGCATTCAACTCGTCCGTCTACGGTCCAGTGGACAGGACGGCAGCGGTCCAAGCCATCGACGCGGCGCGAGATGTCGGTATAAATCTTTTCGATACGGCCCCGCTGTATGGAACGGGCGAAGAGGACGGCATTGCCGAATCCGTTCTTGGCTTGGGGCTGCGCGGATGTCGAAAAGAGGTCATCATATCGACTAAATTTGGACGCAAGCCAACAGAGGGTAACAAGGCCAATTTTAACGGCCGCTATGCGCGTCAATCCGTAGAGGAGAGTCTCAAGAGGCTGGGGACAGACTATATCGACTTATTGTTTTTTCACTCACCCTTTTCTCCTCGGGAAATAGACGACGACGTATGGGAGAGCCTGGCTCGCCTAAAAAGAGAGGGAAAGGTTCGGTTTATCGGTCATTCCATATCGAAGTTCGAGGATACGCAAGAGATGGCTCGTACCTGGGCCGAAGAGCGTAAAATCGACGTGATACAAGTCGTTTATAGTTTGCTAAATCGCGAAGCCGAAGCGCTGATTGGTGAACTTGGTAAGGTCGGTATAGGAGTCGTCGCACGCGAGTCGTTGGCCAATGGTTTTCTTTCGGGGAAAGTGCGTCGCGATAGCACGTTTCCAGCCGGGACGCTCAATGCGCGCTACACGCGCGAGGAGGTCGAAGCGCGGGTTGATCGAGTCGAAGCGCTGTCTTTCCTCGTGCGCGAGCCGATTGAGAGCATGCCGCAGGCCGCGCTGCGCTGGGTGTTGGACAATCCGTGCGTGTCCCTCGTTTTAACGGGAGCAAAAAGTGCAGCGGAAGTGCGAGACGGTGCGCGGGCGTCACAGTGGCCGTCCTACAGTCGAGAAGAAATGGATCGAGCGGCTCTGCTTCATATCAGCGATTTTGCTGCGGCTTAGGAAGGATTGTATATGAATGTTCCAACGATTGGTCTGGTCGGGATGGGAGGGTTTGCCCGGACGCATAAGCAATACATACAAGCCGTAGAGGAAGCAGGTATCGGTCATCAGATAGCTCAGGTTGCCATTCCATCAGATCAGGCCTTATTCGCCGACGAACTAGCTGAGTTAAAAGGGCGTGGAGTGCGCATTTTTTCCAGTCTGCGCGAGATGCTGGCCCGGTGCAGAGAGGAAATCGACGTTGTTTGTATTCCCACGGGTATTCCGCTGCATCGCTCTATGGCAATTGCCGCGCTCGAAGCCGATTGTAACGTGCTGGTAGAGAAGCCCTCTGCTGGTAGTATTCAAGATGTCGATGCCATGCTTGCAGCTGAAGCGCGCAGTCGCGGTTTCTGTGCCGTTGGCTACCAGCATGCCTATAGTCCCGATTACCTGCGCGTGAAAGAATTTGTCCTATCTGGCCAACTGGGTCGCATTCAGCAGGTTCGCTCATTCGGCTGCTGGCCGCGCGATCCGAGCTACTACGATCGCAACACTTGGGCGGGCAAACTCGCAGTGGGAGATACGTGGGTTCTCGATGGACCCCATAACAACGCCCTATCCCATGCGATTAATATCATGTGCATTATGGGTAGCATGGAGCCGGGGGCCGCCCTGCAGCCCAGCTTCGTGCAGGCCGAGCTATATCGAGCTAATGCGATCGAAACAGCAGATACGGTGGTCCTGCGCGCCGACACAAATGAGGGGGTCGAAGTTTTTTTTGCCATGAGTCACTGCACGGAGGAAAATGTCGATCCAGTGTACGTAGTGCGCGGAGAAAGGGGAGAGATTGAGTTGGACTATGGTGGATCGGCTCGCGTACGCCTTGTCGATGGAACGGAGCTGGAGTGGACTAGCGCAGAATCCGAGCCGCAGGTGCTGCAAAATGTGGTAAAAGCGGCTGCGGGACAGAGCGGGCTCTGCTGTCCGTTGGCCCTTACGCGAGCACAGACGCTGTGTGCCTGTGGCAGCTTTGAATCATCGCCGATTCGCACCTTGCCCGAGGCGGTTTGCCGTACGGGGGTTGGGGGACAGCGCATAGTCGATGGAATGAGCGATCTTGTGCGGAGAGCTTGGAGTGAGGGCAAGCTCTTTTCCGAACTCGGCGTAGGATGGGCCCTTCCAGGGGAGAAAATCGATCTAAAGGACTACGCCTACTTTCCTTCGTTTCGAAGGGAGATTGGATACACCGAGTGAAGGGCGGGGTAGAAGGAAGACAATCTACCAGGTAGGACAAACACCCAGCTGAGGATGGGCCTGCTGGCGGTTGATATCGCTGATCCGGATGCCGCTTTCGCCGTAGTTTATGACGGCCATATTGGCACGCCCCACTTTCGATTCGGTCAAATCTGCGGTGCTGTTTAGAAGTTTCTCTCCGGTTACAACCTTCACGGCGAGGAGGTCGAATAGCGCTTCGATTAGGGTGCGGCGTCTCACGCGTATTTCGTTTGACTTGTGGCTCTGAGCGTGCTGTTTGAGCACTTGTTTTTGCTGGATGTAATTGGTGTTGTGCGATGCTGTGAGGACTTCTGCTGTGGTAAGGCCCCAGCCCATTTGTGGGGTTTCTTGCAAGAAGTAGGTTTCCGCGCGCATTTTAAGTGCGACTTGTTGGACATCTTCAAAAAATTGAGGATACATACGCAGCAGATTTGCGCTGGTAATTTTGAGGAGTTTGCCGTCGAGGATTGCGCGCTGGATTCGAGGGATCATGACCAGAGAGAGGCCCTGCTCTTCTGCTTGGTCTAGGAGCGAACCAACGACGGGATCGCGGAGTTTCTTTGCCAATTGTCGCTCTATGCGCAGGCGATCTTCTGGAATGATCTGAAGGCCAAGATTGTTTTCCAGGTGATCCAACGTGATGAGATGGGTCAGCGAGTTTAGTCGGTCCTCAGCAGAGGGGACGGTTTTCGTTTGCTCCTCACTCTCGTCTTCTGCTGTGGGTTCGTCTTGCTGGTCTTTTCCTCCCTGTTTTCGCTGACTAAACCGTTCTCGTGCTCGCTTTTTGCGCTCTTCTATCCTGCGCTCTCGCTCTTCTAAATTGATTGATCGGTCCGCAGCGGACGGTGAGTTTCGACGAGTCTCTTCTGGTCCATCTGTCGCAGTAGCTTCTTCTTTCGGATTTTTATCCTCTTGGTCAGTCTCATCCTCAACGGGAAAGAGTGAATCCCCGTCTTCTTCAGAGCCGTATTCATCTTCTTCGACGGGCCATAGATCGTCCGTTTTATCGGGCGACTCTTCGTTGTTACTGTCCTGCTTGGACTGTTCTCTTTTCCCAATGGCGCTTTGTTTTCGCTCGCCTTTGGTTGGTACGAATCCGGGCGTTTCCTCTTCGTCGTTACTGTCCTGCTTGGACTGTTCTCTTTTCCCAATGGCACTTTCTTTGCGCTCGCCTTTGGTTGGTATAAATCCAGCCGTTTCCTCTTCGTCGTTACTGTCCTGCTTGGACTGTTCTCTTTTCCCAATGGC
>Ga0181593_10001209_pt1 | contig 23227 bp, 20 predicted proteins | sample 071ome_19_FD_133756 | JGI IMG/M metagenome (GOLD analysis project Ga0181593, IMG submission 133756) | Coastal salt marsh microbial communities from the Groves Creek Marsh, Skidaway Island, Georgia - 071413AT metaG (megahit assembly) | ecosystem: Environmental > Aquatic > Marine > Intertidal...
ATCCAAGTGGAATTTTGGTAATGGCAAACAAGAGGTGAAAACCCCATGGGTAATCTTTCCCAGAAAAGAGAAACCTTCCAGAAAAATCTGGCGGTTTGAATGGTTTTTGGCGTAACTCTTTGACCAGTGACAAATGGACTACCGCGTCATCGTCTGACAAGGCAAAATCAGCGACCGCCCGCCTGGCAAGAAACCATCGACTAACAAGAAGTAGACTTATGGACAGCGCGAGCCAGCAAGTCAAAACTGCCAGGCCGGCGTTTGGAAGCATCACCTCGACAGGGTACCAAGCAGCCCGCAATCATTTGGGTGGATTAGGCCGAAAGGACAAGGATTGCTGGGGAAGCAGCGGAAACGGGTAGGAACGAAGGGCTTTATGTTCGCGCTTCTGTCTGTAGGAATTGTTGCTGCGCTTTCAACATTTGTCGTTTTAGAAATCAACCGCGATTGGATTGTTCCTCAATCAACTTCTAATTCTGGATATTCGGGATGTGAAAGACTCGTGTTCCCTGGATTGGAGTCGCCACAGGGTAGTGTCGGAAACCTATCTTTGCCTCTGCCAGAAGAGGCTTTCGACGCGGAATCAGCGGGCCGTCAGCTTCTGAATCCCTTGAGAAACAATCTGGATTTGTACCGAGCAAACACCTCTATTTTTGTGCCCTCCGATTCTCTCTTATACCTTGACGATATTTTGGAAGTCGGAGAGGCTCACACTATACAGCTAGAGTCTCATTTTCCCGTTCTGGTCGTTGAGTTCACGATTTGTGGACACGAGCGCCAAGCATACGCGTTAGGCCAAGAAACCAACTCAGAGAGCGCGGTACTTGTAATTCCAAGTACTGGCGAGAATCAATCCAGCGGAATCTACGCAGGTTCAGATGAAAACTACCATTGTTGCCTGTTTCCTCTTCTTGGTAACCACGACGCTTATGTCCAGTTACTCCCTAACCAGGACCAACGCGCTTGGCATGATGGGGCAGGTTCCAAAATCTCCTGGGACTACATATTGAGGTGGCAAATCAACAATGGCGGATCGTATTCTGCTTCATACATCGCCGAGACAATAGCTTTGAAGAAATATTTAGGTAGCCAAAATAAGAATGTTGCGCTAGTCGGGTTGTCGCAGGGAGGAACTGCCGCCCTGATTGCTTCGAGCCTTTCCGCGCCGGACGCGCTCGTCGTTTCCAGCGGCTACTCGCTCTCACAATTAGGAACGGAATTTGCTGACGAAATGCAAATAACGCTTCCCGGCATTTCCCAGCTAATCAATCCGCAGAACCTAGAAAGCACTATTGATTTCCCTACTCTTTTTTCCTATGGCCTGTTGGAATCGGGAGTTTATGGTTGGGAGGCAACATCCTCTGAAACCTGCGACATTTTCGACGAGAATCCAAACTTTCAATGCACGATCCATGAAGGGGGACACGTCTTTCCAGAGCCGAGCGTAGTCAATTTCCTCAACACTCATATTTCTGTTCCGGCGCCCTAAGCAGAATTCATGCGCAACGGTCTCAGCCTTAACCCGATAGGTATTGGTCTAAATCTGAACAACAATCTGTCAAACCTTGAAACGGACACCCGCACATGAACCTTCTAGGTAGTAAAGACTCAGCTCGCCCATCGGGCAAAAACCACCTTGTAGCCTCTGGCCTTGACGACAACTTTGTATACCCCTTTTGTGTTTGGCTTAGTTCCCTTTTGGCATCAAAATCTTCAAATTTTGACCTTATAGTCGGGTTCTTGCCAGGAAAACTCTCCACAGAAAATCAAGAATTTGTTGTCAGATTCTGTGATGCGCTTGACGTAACCATCATTCTCAAGCAGTACGAATCACATGATCTTTTTCAAGACATCCGCCACTTAACTTCAACTACTTTCCTGAAATTCAGGATCAGCGACGAGGTTTCGTCACCCCATCTATGGATTGACCTTGACACGATCGGCCTCGCAGGCTGGGACAGCATATTTACCGATGTAAATTTGGCGTCGGATGCTGATGGCCTTGTGGTTGCCAGAAAGCTAGACCAATCTTCCACATCCTTCAACGCGGGAGTCTTGGGATGGCCGCGAGGCCTCCGAAGGTCTTGGGTCCAGGCGCTTAGAGACCTTCCGGAGGAACGTTTCAGTGCCGAACAGGGTCTTTTCAACCTTCTCTACGGTGAGACAGCTTGGAGGGTATCCGTCTCGTATAATTTAGTGAGCTTTTGGGTTGAGTCAATCGATTCTGATAACCTCCCGAAAATCTTGCACTTTGCTGGTCCATCCAAGCCATGGCACCTTGATCGACGACTTGCCGCGCATTGCTACCGACATAGCTGCCCCTGGCGTCTTTGGTTTGACGCTGAGGCTGAGCTATGGAACAAAACCCTTCCGCGGAAGATATTGGATGAGCTTGCCACACAGAGACTTGAGAGCTTGGCGAAATCTCCCCCCACTCAAAAAGAGGATTTTTTCTCGATGCGCATAATTCGATGGCTGGGTGATGCAGGCCGGACAAAGTTAGTTTTTTTCTATCTCATTCAGTTCGTCATTAGCCTGCTTCGCATTCCAATACGAAACCTTCACCCTTTTCACGGTGGCCAAGGAACCAAAATTCAAAACTGAAAGTGTTTGACCGCTTCCCATAGAATCGTCGACCCAACACAGGAAGTTTGCATAACTCGCTTTGCCACACTGTCTAATCAGCGCGAGTTCGCTGATCTAGAAATCTGAATCAGTAGCGGCCGTCACAATAAAAGGCCCGATGTGGAGAACATCAATCGCCCCCCGCTCAATCGCCTTGAGCGCGTCAGCTGGACTATTGACGATCGGTTCTTCGTGAAGATTGAAGCTTGTGTTGATAAGGGCCGGCAACCCTTCGAGGCTAAAGAACTTGCTTACTAGCGAATGGTAGCTCGGGTTCTTATCGCGACGGAGAACCTGAGGCCTGACCGTGCTGCAAACAGAAATCAATTGCTTGTTCCGGAAAACTTCGAGTCAATTTTTCTCTGTTGAACCGCTCTTCTCCAACCGCAGCAATTACCTTCCCGTCCCGAACGAGGACAGCTCCCGAGTCATTTCCATTCCAAACTCCTAAAACTGTCCCCACATTTCTACCTCACTGCCTTTTTTAAAATCCCAACATTGTGATTACGGACTCCACTGCCTGCATGATGGCGTTCAACCCACGAGCGTCCATTTTTTCGTAATGATTCGAGGTGAGGAGGTCGAGCGTACACTAATTGAAGTTGGGAACATACCTCCTCTGCCGAGCATGCCTCCAGAAATGGGTTCTCCCCGTAGTGGCTCGCCATGAAAGCCTGATCTGAGCAGGTTATGACGGGATTCTCCATTGCGAGCGCCTCGATGGCGGCGCTGCCAAACCATGCAGACCCTACATCGTCAACAGTGACTGCAGCTATCGACCACAATCTAATTAGTTCGTGTCGGGTCAAACCGTCCTCGGCGAGACCTTTCACGAATCGCACATTGGCCTCTAACCCACGCAGGCGAACCATTTCTTTGAAATCTTCTAGCTCATCCGACAATTCTCGGTCTGGGATGACCAAAACTGGTCCACGTCTCTTCGCCTGGTTCAAATCTATCGAGTTCAAGAATTGCCCAAAACCGTCTAGGACCATCTCTGAGCCTTTGTATCCACCCGTCGAAAGCGTCGCGTAGTTTCTACGCATATTTACTCTTGAGGGCATCAGGACGATGAAATCACTCTGCTGGAACCCGAAGCTCCTAAGAATGTTGGGGCGTTCACTTTCTGCAGCGGGGCGGAAGACCTCTATGTCGATTACGAGCCGGAGATGGGAATCTAAATGCTTTCCTTCTAGACCCAACCTGCGAATTGCTCTCAAAAATGGTCCCTCTGCGCTCGCTGAGACCAAGTCACATGACTTGATTGCTCGCCTCCAACGCCTCCGATCGAGAAGTCGTCGGAGCCTCAATCTATCGCCAACCGAATTTGCCGCCCTAATCAAATAGCCTCCAACAGTGGGCTTCCATGATTTACGAAAGTCTTCCAAAACTTTCCTGCGCAGTGCGGAATTCTTGGGCCTGAACTGCTCCCAGTCGGAGTGAGATAAGATTGGATAAGCGGTAAGGTCTGTACCTGTGGCGCGGAAGAGCGTTCTTGACCGAAATTTCGGTGCGAGGAGCGTCTCCGGACCAGACACCACGACCAGATCGTAGTTGAGAGAATTAAACCAACTGAACCATTTTCGATCGGGCTGTCCAGGAAGCTCGCGAATCCAATCAGTCTCATTCAAGAGCAGACCCGGGATGTCACTTGACGGATGCTCAGTATTTGGGATTAGCTCCAAGTCTTTCAGGTAGAGATGAGCCTCCATCTGGAAAGGCTCGTTGTAAAGATAAGCTTCGCGAAAAAAGTTGTTCGCGATGTTCCCAACGAATGCAACCTTTAACGCTCTCACCGGTCTGTCCATCGAATGCGACCCTTTCTGATGACCTTCAGTAGTCTTGACACGTTCTAACCCTCAGGAAAAGCCTTGTGACCAGTAAAAAACTCCTCATTTTTGGCCCGGAAATATCCGGATTCAATCACGGCCTTCATCAAGCAGTGACGTCCTCTGGTCATGTGTGCAAGGTGGTTAGTGTCGGGCCCAACGAGTTTCGCTACGGTCATCTTGATTCCGGCTATCCGCGTGGCTCCTCTAAGTCGATGGGCCTATTCGTTGCGACCGCTCGAAGTCTTTTCCGTCGCGCCAAGGCAATTTGGCTCTCTTTTTTTTGGGCAGACGCAATTCTATACATTTCTGGGAGCACACCGACCACGACATTTTTGGAGCCAAAAATCCTGAAAGCACTGCTCAACAGGAGACTCAACTTTCTCTTCCACGGATCAGACGCTCGACCCCCCTATCTAAATGGCGCAAGACATAAAGAAGGGATGCCGGCGGATTGGGAAAGCATCAAAGATCAGACTGAGAGAATCAAGCGCTTAGTCGAGAAAGTAGAAAGCACCGGGGGAAAAATATTTGCCTATCCCGGTATTTCACATTTTTTTTCTGAAACGTTTGTAGATTGGCAGTTTCTTGGAATGCCCATCGCAGATAGCGCTTTGATGAAGAGCGAATCAACGAAATCGGAAAAAAACCTCCCTCTGACCACTCGCATTCTGCATAGTCCATCAAATCCAAATGCCAAAGGAACGGAATTTGTCAGGGCGGCGATTTTGCAGCTCCAGGATGAAGGGTTCGACATCGAATACTCAGAACTCCAAGGTGTTCCAAACAGCGTCGTGCGTTCCGCTGTCTCACAAGCAGATATTGCAATCGACCAGCTCTATTGCGATCGGCCTGGTGCGGCATTTTCACTGGAGTGCATTTCTGCGGGTGTTCTGTGCATCGTAGGTAGCCCCCACGCAGATTGGTTGAAGAACCACTATCGACACTCAAAAATTCAGCCCTGCTACTTGATCGATCCCGGGGACTTGGTCCAGTCCCTCCGGCACTATCTCCAAAATCCTGTAGAAAGAACAGAGCTGGCCTCACACCTCCACTCTGCCGCAAACATTGACTTCAGCCCGGAGAAACTAGGAGCCAAATGGGTGTCAGCAATTTTCTATGAGCCCCCGCTCGACGCTTATTTGAACCCATTCAATCTTGACTCAGAAATGGGAGGCTTTGCGTCAAAGGCCCATCTCGCTGGCCTGGTGCGCGGAATCGTCCGAGAGTATGGGGTTGGGGCACTCGGTCTGGAACATAACCCTGCACTTCAAGAACGAGTTCTGAGGTTGAGCAAGTAAGTTCTTTGAACTGGCCTGGTTGACAGGCAATGATTCGAGTTTTTCCAGCAAAATCCAGGCTCCTTTTGGGCGTATTTGGGAAGCGCCGAGGGCGGATATCCGAGACTTGCAAGACGGTGTTGTTGCTGACGTCGGGGGTTCAGTCGGCAACTATGATTTCAACGTGAACCTAAAAGACTCGAAGCTTGGAAACCAGATTTGCTCGGTTTGTATTTATGGCAATGAAGTTCCGGGCATATTGTTCGACGAAGCCGGCGTGTGCAATTACTGTCACCAAGTTGAAGAATTGGCAGGATCCTGGGGTACCGGACAAAGCAAGGGTGAGAAGGCTTTCGAGAGTTTGCTCGCAGAGATCAAGAGAAAAGGTAGGAAAAAACGATACGACTGCATCATTGGGGTTAGCGGAGGAACGGATTCCTCCTACCTAATGCACTTAGCTGTTAACGTTTGGGGCCTCCGACCTCTTGCATTTCATTACGACAACACATGGAACACGGCTATCGCCACTCAAAACGTTTACAAAATCGTCTCAGGGTTGGGCATAGACCTCCAAACTCATGTCTTAGATAATTCGGAAGCCGACGATCTTCTACGATCTGCATTTGTGGCGGGAATAGCTGAACTCGATGGCGCCACCGATCTTGGTTACGCACTCGCACTGAGGCGGGCCGCCAAGAAATATCGTGTCCGTTTCATACTCGAGGGGCACTCTTTCATAGAAGAGGGAATTACGCCACTGGGTAGGAATTATTTTGATGGGCGGTACATTCGAGAAATTCACAGAAAATTCGGCAGAGTATCTAAGCTTAGGACCTACCCGTTGATGACCTTGTCAAGGTTCCTGTATTACTCAATTCTTGTAAGGCCAAAATTCATACGTCCATACTGGTTTCTTAGGTATTCAAAAGACCACGCAAAAAAGTTTCTGACAGAAGAGTTCGGTTGGCGTTACTACGGAGGCCATCATCTCGAGAATCGGATCACACAGTTTCTGCACAGTGTGTACCTTCCCCGCAAGTACGGGCAGGACATGCGAAACAACACAATTGCTGCTCAAGTTAGACAGGGACTGATTTCGCAAAAGGAGGGATTAGATCTCTATGCAGCACCTCCTGCTGCTGAGCCACGTTTAGAAGATTACGTTAGGAGTCGTCTCGGACTATCCAAGGAGGAGTATGAGGAAATCATGAAGGGCCCCCAACGAAACTGGCAAGAATTTCCAACCTACAAGAAAACTTTCGAAGCTCTGAAACCGCTATTTTATGCCTTGGCAAAAGCTCAGATCGTGACTTATAGCTTTTACCTCAAATACTGTTTCCCTGTTGAGGCCAAGAAGTGATTACCCTCGTAGATTACGGTTGCGGAAATTTGGGTTCGCTGAGCAATATGTTCGAATATCTGGGCGCAGGGGTGCAAATTACTTCTGATCCGGACATAATCAGCAAAGCCTCAAGGGTCGTTTTGCCCGGGGTCGGGCCTTTCGACGTAGCGGCCAGCAAGATCGATAGCATCGACGGTTTGAGAGAGTGCCTCGTCGAGCTAGGAGAGGGAAAAACAGTTTTGCTACTAGGCATCTGCCTTGGAATGCAATTGTTGGGTAAAACTAGCGATGAAGGCCAGGAGCAAGGATTAGGAATTCTTGATTTTGGCGTTCAGCGATTCCCAATTTCTGGAGGCCTAAAGGTCCCGCACGTCGGCTGGAGTGTCGTAAATGATGAACCGGAAGGAAACCATACTGAGCTCGGAACGATCGGGCGGTTTTACTTTTCCCACTCCTACTATCTACCTTCTCACGGAAAACCATTTGAGTTCGGGTTTTCCTCGCACGGAGTCGATTTTGTCTCTGTGGTCAAGCAGGAAAATGTAGTAGGGGCGCAGTTTCATCCAGAGAAGAGTCACCGTTTTGGCCGAGAATTTCTGCAGAGTTTTTTGGAGTTATGAATGGTGGGCTATAGGAGTGGCAGACTAATCCCGGTACTGCTCAGTAATGGAGTTTCACTGATCAAACCGTATAAATTTGGGAGGCATAGCTATGTTGGCGACCCGCCAAATACTGTGCGGATCTTCAGCGAATTAGAAGCAGACGAACTCATCTTTATCGATATGTACGCCACACGAACTGGGCGGGGCCCTAACTGGAAAATGCTTGAGCAAATTGCCAGAGAGGCTTTCATGCCGATTGTCTACGGGGGAGGAATCTCAAGTGCTGAAGATGCCTCAATAATTCTAGAAATCGGTTTTGAGAAGATTGCGGTGAACACATTGCTGGAAGAAGACCCACTTGCTGTGCGGAAAATCGCTGAGCGAGTTGGTTCCCAAGCAGTAATCGCAAGTATCGATTACACTTTCCGCCTCACGGACGTCTTCAGAAAAAATCGGCGATTTTGGCACAACACAATGGCAAAAGTTGAGTTAGCAGCGACAAGAGCCCAAGACCTAGGTTGCGGAGAAATACTTCTCACCTCCGTCGAGAGAGAGGGTACTTGGAATGGTTATGACTTAGAAACCGTGAGAAGAATTTCCGATTTAGTTGAATTACCGGTCATCGCTCACGGCGGTGCAGCAAGCATGGGCGACGTGAACCAGGCGATGGCCGCGGGCGCGAGCGCTGCCGCCGCCGGAAGTATGCTGATTTTTCAGGCGAGGAACCAAGGTGTTCTTATTTCTTATCGCTGATCGTCAAGAGTTTTTGGGGGACTTCCCACCCCAATCACGAGGCGGGTAACTTCATCCCACAGAGTCCCATTGGTTAGATTTCGGCCATCGAAAATAAGTCGAATGCCAGGGAGGTCCTTTTTTGACAAATAGCGATATGCCACGTCGTCACTGTGTACAATCGCGAGATCTGTGTGCTCCCCTAGATCGTAAGGCTTAAGTCCCTGGGCGGCTAACTCCTCATGGGTCAGTAAGTTGTCATGCACCCGCACATTAGCTCCACGGGCCTTTAGGGCGCTAACAATTGGAAAGACCCCAGAAAAAGCGGTCTCCTTAACCCCGCCCCTGTAAGTCGCCCCTAGCACAACCGCATCAAGTCCTTTCAAGGAACCCAGGTGCTTCTCAACAACTTGCACGCATCGCTCTGGAGTCCGCAGGTTTACCTCGCGAGCCACTCGAACTATTGATGCTTCCGGATCGCCACTCAGGTAAAGTTCCGGATACACGGGTATGCAATGTCCTCCAACAGCAATTCCCGGCTGGTGGATGTGTGAATAAGGATGGGTATTCGCAGCAGAAATTACTTCTTGAAAGTCGATTCCCGAATTCTCTGCAAAAACCGCGAACTGATTAGCCAAGCCGATGTTCACATCACGGTATGTGGTCTCGACGAGCTTCAAGAGCTCAGCTGCTTCAGCTGAGGAGACAACCCATACGCCGTTCGCCATTGGGAGATCTGCTCGCGAATCAAATTTTATTGCACTCCGATAGAACTCTGCCGCTTTAATCGCTCCCTGACTCGAGACCCCCCCCACAATCTTCGGATACCGGCGTAGGTCGCGGAAAACCCTCCCGGAAAAAACCCTTTCGGGTGAAAAGACAACGAAAAAATCCTTTTCTGGAACTAGGCCTGAAGACTCCGAGAGCCAACGACTAACCAGGCCTCGTGTCGTCCCAACGGGGACTGTCGTTTCAAGTGACACAACCACACCAGGTGACATGGCACGCCCGATGCCCCTCATGGCATTTTCCAACGCACTGAATTCAGGATTACTGCTCTGGTCTATATAAAGGGGCACCGCAACTGCAACCAGATCCGCTCCTGCAATTGCCTCGCTGGGGTCGATTGTCGCGCGGAGCCAGCCGCGGCGAACCGCTGACTTAAGTTTCCAATCAAGGTCTTTTTCTCCCGGGAATGGCTCAGTTGCGGCGTTGACTGAGTCGACGACAGAGGGAAGTACATCAAGACCCACAACATTGAATTTTGAACGAGCAAACTGCACAGCAAGGGGCAAGCCAATTTTTCCAAGCCCTACAACAGCAATCTTGCTCTTGCTAGCTTTTGCCCGCATACCCCGATTATACCGATACGTTTGAAGGAGAAATTGATGCAAATCACTTAGTAGACTTCACGAGTCTGATGCGCAATCGGCCCAAAACAAGGAAACAGTAGATGATTTCGTCAGAAGCAAAAATCGAAGCCGGCGCGCTTATAGGAAGTGATTGCAGCATTTGGGCCTTCACCCACATCCGATCCGGGGCTTCGGTTGGTGCGGGGTCTACGATCGGCGAGAATGTATACATTGGTCCGGGTGTGCAAATTGGTGAAAGATGCAAAATACAGAATGGGGTCTTGTTATACGAACCTGCAATCATCGAGGACGGAGTGTTTTTGGGTCCGGGAACCATCTTTACCAATGATCGGATTCCTAGAGCAACTAATCGAGACATGTCGCCAAAATCGTCAAAAGATTGGACGAAGCAGGGAGTTTTTGTTGATCAAGGCGCCTCAATTGGTGCCGGCTCAGTGTGTATCGCCCCGGTGAGAGTTGGCAAATGGGCGATGGTGGGAGCTGGCTCTGTTGTCACACGAAATGTTCCAGACCATGCTCTGGTCGTCGGCAACCCAGCGAAAAGAATTAATTGGGTTGACAAAAACGGAATTCCACTCATGAAAATCGGCGAATATCTGGTTTCCGAAGATGGCAATGAGCGGTACCAGGAACTCTCTCCTCAGTCGCTAAGGGTGGTCTCTGATGAAAGGGCGTAAGGCAATTGATTTCGCAGCACCTCGGTTCGGCCTTCAAGAACAGAGAGCCGTCACCCGTGTGCTTCGAGATGGTCAGGTTACACAAGGCCCCGAAGTTGCTCTTTTTGAGCAAGAATTTTCATCGCTTCTCAAGAATCGAGTTGAGTCTGTAGCAACTAACTCAGGAACATCATCGCTACTCTTGGGACTTTTAGCTTTGGGGCTGCCAAAAGGTACTGAGGTAATTGTCCCGTCATTCACATTCGCAGCCACCTCTAACGCAATAGTACTTGCCGGGTATAAGCCCGTTTACACCGATATCTCGGCCACCTCTTTCTGCCTTGATCCTGAGATTGTCAAGCACTCCATCACAAGTAAGACGGGCGCTATCGTGTCGGTCCCGCTTTTCGGAAACCCGGCTGGAATTAGTGACCTGAAGCGGCTGTCCGAGATACACGGAATTCCTCTGGTTGAAGACGCCGCCCAAGCCCACGGCGCGTCAAAAAACGGCAGGCCTTCTGGTTCCTGGGGAGATGTGGGAGCGTTCAGTTTTTATCCAACAAAAAACATGTCGAGTGGCGAAGGAGGAATGCTCACCACCTCAAATCCAACTTTTGCGCGTTTTGCCCGAATTATGCGTAACCAAGGAATGGAGGAAAGGTATCGCAACGAAATGATCGGGTACAACATGCGGATGACTGACATTCACGCCGCAATTGGCAGAGTTCAACTAAAAGGGCTCAAGAAAAGCAACTCAAAACGTATAGAGATAGCGGAGTTCTATAATCGCAATCTCCTCGCCACCGAGAAGCCCATGAAGGAGGAAAATTCTGTTCACGTGTATCACCAGTACACAATTCGGATTCCAGAAGATCGGGATTCTTTTGCGGCCGCATTGCTTGCCGAATACTCAGTTCCTTCGAGTGTCTTCTACCCCGTGCCTAATCACCGCTTACCCGCGCTTGCGAGAGCGAGCAGGCAGGGTTCAGACTTATCCGAAACCGAAAGAGCCACTGAGGAAGTTCTCTCTTTGCCAGTCCACCCAAGGCTTTCCGGCAGAGCAATTGAGCACATCGTTTCCGCAGTCAACCATCTCTGGTCTGCGGGGTCATAACCTGATATGCGGGGGATAATTTTCGGCTTAGGTGTTATGGGACACAACCATTACCGGACCCTCCAGAGCATGTCAGAAATTTCTGAACTGGCGGTATTTGATCCCAACATTCCTGAAAGCTCTATTCCAGGCCTGAGGCTCTTGACGAAACTTGGGGAAGTAGATTCGTTTAGACCAGATTTCGCAACAGTGAGCGCCCCAACTTCGACTCACCAGTCAATCGGAAAGTTTCTCGCCGAAAGAAGGGTCCCTACTTTAATTGAAAAACCTCTTGCCAACTCGGTTCGAGCGGCTAAAGCCGTAGAGACGGCCTTTCGCAATTCACATACCTTTGGGCGAGTGGGACATATTGAAAGATTCAACCCAGCACTTATAGAGCTAAAAAAGAAAATCGATAGCGGAGTGTTAGGCAAGGTTTACCATGTTTCTACGCGCCGAGAAAGCTCCCTGCCGATGCGAGTGTCCGATGTTGGCGTCGTAACTGATCTCGGCTCTCACGACTTTGACCTTGTGATGTGGTTACTGCAGACCGAGTTTGAGCGCGTGTCAGCAGAAACGATTAAACTCGGCTCCGAACCGTTCGAGCAGGCGGTTTCCTGCACCGGTCGAACCGCAACAGGAATTGTCACGTCTCATGTCATCAGCTGGTTGAGCCCGCAGAAAGTTAGACAGGTGGTGGTAACCGGGGAAACCGGAACGATGACGGCAGACCTTCTGACAGCTGACTTGACTTTTATAAAAGCCCACGGCGGGGTACAGATTGAATGGTCAAACATGAAAAACCTCCGCGGAGCAGTGGATAGTGAAAAAACAACATTTGCCTTCGAAAAGGTAGAACCTTTACTCGCCGAGTTTAGAGACTTCGCTTTGGGGGTGGCTGGAAAGCCGTCTGTTGGAGCAACCTTGGCCCAGGGTGTTGCAGTTATTCGAGTTGCTCAGGCTGTGCTGGAAGCAGCCGAATCCGGCACTACCGTCCAGGTGAATTCAGGAGTGGGATAGAACTTGGGTTCCTCAGAGTTTGCGCAACCTCTGGTCTCATTTGTCCTGACTTACTACGAAAATCCAGAGACCTTCAAGATGCAACTCTCTAATTTTCAAAGTTTTTCCCCAAAGCTGCGTGAGTCAATCGAGCTGGTGATAGTCGACGATTGCTCTCAAGAATCGCCATTGCTCGTCGAACAGCTCCCAATTGATGGTCTCAAAGTTGTCCTGGCTAGGGTGTTGGAGAACAAAGCGTGGAATCATCTCGCAGCAAGGAACATAGGGGCTCATGAAGCTTCTGGTGAAGGGTTGTTCCTTCACGACATGGACATTCTAATCCCAGAGAAAACAGCCTCCCTTGCTTTCAACTTGGCTATTCGAGGTAATCTGCGAGGGAAGGTTTTCACTTTTTCGCGATTTGGGTATTTCGATGGTTCGATCCGCTCTGTCCATCACGACACCATGCTCATCAATAGAGGAGATTTTTGGGAGACTGGAGGATTCGATGAGGACTTTCAGGGCATTTACGGGGCGGGTCCTCTCTTTTCAAAAAGAGTCGAAAGAAAATTTCTAGCCGAAACAGTCTTGGACCACCACGTTTGGTCTCTCAGCCAAGACGTCCTGCCAGACTCAGCGACGAGGTCTTACTCGCGGACTCCCGGGTTCAAGAATCGCCTCAAATTGAAGGCGCTAGTCTTGGGAAAAGCCCTCCGGTTACTAAATCGTGTCACAAGTTTGCAATGCGAATACCAGGTGTTGTGGGATTGGAAGAAAGCATGACTGTTTCGGCAGGTAGTACACCAAAGTGCCTGCTCGTCGTTTTGGACCAGTTTGTTTTTTGGTCTTCGAGGCTTAGTCCTTGCATCAACCCCAGTTCGATCGGACAAAAAGCAAAAGCGTTTAGGAGAAAGAAGTATGCGCCGCTTCTCACGTGACTCGAGCCTCGCAACTCTAATTCAAACCTTAGGGTTATTGACCAGAAGGGAGGTAGCGTTATTTTTCTGGCTACTTCTGGGTAGGGTGTGTGCAAACCTTCTTGATGTCGCCGGCGTGGCAACTATTGGACTCTTGGCCACCGGGGGGGTAAGTGCGGCCATAGGACAAACAGACGGTAGCTTTCTCGGATTTGAAATATCATCGATTAACGAGTTTGGAATACTGAATCTTCTCTTCATTGTCCTCGGTTTTTTCTCGGCCAAGGCGGCACTCTCCTCAGTCTTGCTAAAAATCACCGTCAACTTTCTGGCTTCAGTTGAAGTTCGGGCCTCCAGCACAATCGCCCAGAGTGTATTCAACGGTTCAATTTCGGACCTCAAGAGGTACTCACGTGCCGAACTGGATTGGGCAATTGTTCATTCAACCCATGTCACATTTAGCGGACAGCTAACCTCCCTGATGACCTTCGTATCTGAGACAGCTCTCCTAATTGCCATTCTGTCTCTCTTTGTCGCAATAGACCTGATTTCTGCCCTCTTTATCATTAGTTATTTTGCCGTAATCATCGTCGCTTTTCAGCTCATTGTTAACAGAGGATTGAGAAAACTCGGCGGAGAAGTAACTGACGCTACAGTCGCCACAGGTACCTCCATTTTATCGATGGTCGATCTCTATCGTGAAATGTCGACCCTCGGAAAAACGGACTACATGATGTCCACATTTTCCCAAGCCCGGCGAAAAAGAGCATACGCTGCGGCCGACCTGAAGTTCTTAAATAACGTCCCCAGATACATTGTAGAGACTGCACTAATCCTGGGAGCCCTACTCTTCATTGCTTTTCAGTTAACCTCCTCTGGCGTGAGCTCAAGTATCGCGACCATCGGGGTTTTTCTTACCGGGGGAACCCGCATGATGGGATCGTTACTTCCACTACAGGCTGCCTTCGCGGGCCTCAGGGAACAGATGGAGCAGGTGAGGATGTCGCAGGACGTTCTAATTTCGGCTCAAACTAAGGATTTCCCTTCGGTGTATCGAACTTCATCATCCTCACACCCCAGCGAGGGGGCGCGGGTCAAGGTGTCGGAAATAACTTTTACCCATTCTGAAGAGGACGCTCCTGCGCTTCACAATGTTTCGCTCGCAATCGAACCCGGAGAATTTTTTGCGATAATTGGGCCCTCTGGATCGGGAAAATCAACTCTTGCAGACATAATCACAGGTCTGAGAATTCCCGATTTGGGTTCGGTTCTAATAGACGATAGACCGGCAGGAGAGGTCGTTAAGACCTCACCATCAGGAATCGCATACGTTCCCCAAAAGCCAGGCGTTCTCCCTGGCAGTGTTCTCGAGAACATCGCCTTCGGGGTTTCAGCTGGGGACGTGGACTGGGGGCTAATTGAGAAGGTGCTGCAGAGTACGGCACTCACCTCTTTAGTGAAGCAACTCCCGAACGGTATCGAGACGAACTTGGGAAAACATTCCGACAGTTTGAGTGGTGGTCAACTCCAGAGAATAGGCCTTGCGAGAGCACTCTACTCAAGACCTCGCTTACTCGTTCTCGATGAGGCAACCAGCGCTTTGGACGCAGAAACCGAGGCGGAAATATCAGCGAGCCTAGAGCAAATGACTGATCAATCGACCACCCGCATAGTAATTGCACATCGGCTTTCAACTGTGCAGCGAGCAGACCGAGTCTGTGTTTTGGTTGACGGTAGAGTTGAAGATATCGGCCGATTTCGTGAATTGCGCAAGCGCGTTCCATTGGTCAGGGATTACATTCGCCTGATGGCGATCGAGGATTAGCATCTCACACCAACTAGCAACCCATTGCCCCAACTGCGAACACTGTTCAGAAAAGCCACAATAGCGTTTGCAGTCCGAAAATCATCATTCATCTGGGGAAACCTTGAGCGTTCGGCGGGATGAGCTGCTCTAACCCTCCCACCTTCAAAACTCCTCAATTCTCCCCGAGCCTAATGAACTCGATGGAGCTGAAGGCGAGACTAGTGGACAAGCCGATAAACCACTAAATTCCAAATTTCTGGTGGTCAGTGCCTGAACATAGCGTCGAAAGCGTCAATTCGTGTCCGCGCCAACACCCGGTTCCCAGACCTCGTTCCAAGTCTTCACTCCCGCGTCCGCTTAGAAATTACTTCCTTAGGCAACCAACTTCTAAACCAGAGCTCCAGGACGATAAAGGACCATACCAATAATCTTCGGTTAATTAGGCCTTCCGCGTGTTCGCTTACAAGTCTTGCAACCGATGTTTTCTCTAGCCAGGACTTTATCGCCGCATTCGGATCACCCAAAATAGCCTGCACAAACCCAACACTTTGGCCCCGAAACCAAGATGCGTCCGGCGACGAGAAACCCTGCTTCTCCATTCTCGCGACCCCCTCGGGAACGTAGGTTCCCATTACATCCCGAAGAATTTGCTTACCGTCGTTTGATTTTTTATGGGAATACAGAGACTTCGTGCTTAAGTCATTCTCGTTGACTGACACAACTCTTGATAAGTTTTTGAGTTTTGACGCTACGGGAAGGACCATAGCGAAATCCACAAGGTCATTGTCAAGAAAAGGAAGGCGAGTCTCTAACCCATGAGCTATCGAAAACTTATCCTAAACGACAAGGAGACAATGTAGAAATGTTTTTGCCTCAAAATACATAGAATGGTTAATGTAGTCGGCCGGACTCTCCAACTTGTTCGAGTGGTTATGGAAAACGTCACGAAAAATATCTCTCGTCCAAACATGTTCAACGTCAGCCCATACGGGTGAGAAAAGTTCTCTGAGTTCAGAATTATCCGCGAGGCGTTGCCAATACAAGTAGTACGAGTCCACAAACTCCTCAAAATTATTGCTGTTTGCCCCGCGGTAATAGCGCCAGGGATAGCCCCCAAATAACTCATCTCCGCCCGCTCCCGACATCACAACCTTTACAAATCTGCTTGCAAGCTTCGCGGCATAAAAGTTTGGGTAACTTTGCCCCACCCTGGGTTCCTCTATGGCCCACACCAAATCAGAGAGACATCGCTCCATGTCGCCAGCCTTGAGCACCATTTCATAATGCTCAGTTTGGAACAGTGCAGACATCGCTTCTGCCTTGGATCTTTCGTCGAATGCTAATTCGATCCCGGAAGCCGAACTCAAGTCGAAACCAACCGTGAAACTCTTAAGGTTAGGTATCTCACGTGAGGCAATCGCAGTGATCGATCCAGAGTCGACACCACCGGACAAGTACGCTCCAACTTCAACATCACTCACCAGCTGACGACGAACTGCCTGGCGAAACAGCCTTTCTAGCTCTTCCTCGTATTCTCTCGAGTCAGAGGGTTTGGACGGCTCTTCGAAGTGAAAATCCCAGTAAAGGTGGCGCTCGATTGCATGACTTTTTTTGGAGACAGTCATGTAATGGCCGGCCGGGAGCAACGAAATGTCCTGGAGCAACGTCTGGTCGGTGAGGATATTTTGAAAAGTCATGTACTCAAGGAGAGCTGGCAAATTTAGATCTCGGCGAAATGTTGAATCGGCTACGATCGCTTTTTGCTCAGAAGCAAACCAAAAACGGTCACCTTGTCGAGCAAAATACATCGGCTTGATTCCGTAGCGATCGCGGGCCAAAAGGAGTCTTTCTTCCTCCGTGTCCCAAAAAGCCAAAGCGAACATTCCATTGAACATATGAAGTGCCGCTGACCCCCATTTCGCAAGCGCTTGGAGGACAACCTCTGAGTCGGTTTGGCTTCGAAAGTGAATTCCTTGGCCTTCAAGTTGGGCTCGGATTTCTTTGAAGTTGTATACCTCACCGTTATAGCTCAAGATAAATCGGCCATCAGCAGTTTTCATCGGCTGACGGCCCAATGGACTCAAGTCAATAACGGAAAGGCGACGATGGCCAATCGCAACACCACCCTGAGTCCATTGGCCTTCCCCATCAGGTCCGCGGTGCGCAACTGCATCAGTCATTCTCTTCAAAAGAGCTGGAGAAGCTGGTTCTTGATTAAAGTTGATAAAGCCCGCAACACCACACATCAAGCTATTCCTTCACAAACCACATCAATCACGTGCTGTAGTTCGAATTTTTCCATTCCATGGAACAAGGGCAGCGAAAGACTGCATTCATTTGCTGCGTGCGCCGATGGAAAACGATCAGGAGTAAGGGAATACTTCGACTTGTAGTAATCGAGCATGTGGACAGCGTGAGTGGCCGGTCTGGTTGAGACTCCGGCGCGATACAACTTCTCCATCCACGAGTTACGTTTGTTCTTGATTTGCTCTAGTGCCTTTGTGTCTCTCTTTCGGGCTGCAAGATGCGCATCTTCCGGCATGAACAGGCACGCATAGCTTTGGTAGCTGTGACCGTAACCTTCGATTTTTGGCGGTGTTTGCAGCCATTCAAGGGAAGCGAAAGCCGTGTCATACGTGTGCGCTAAGGAGCGTCGCTCCGCGACGATTGCTTCGGCTCGCATCATCTGAGCGTGTCCCAGCGCGGCCTGGATGTCTGTCATTCTCTGATTGAGGCCGGCATCGGTGAAGTCTGGCAGAAGGTACGGCTTCGGCCCAAGGTGACGTTGCAAGTCAGTAATTTCGGCGCCATGGTCGCGGAGTCTTCGAACTTTCGTAGCCAAAAAGTCATCCCCAGTTGTGACCATGCCACCCTCACCTGTGGTTATGGCTTTCCTTGGATGAAAACTGAAACTTCCTGTGTCACCGAAAGTGCCGACGTGTTGTCCGAAATAGGTGGCCCCAAAGCCACACGCCGCGTCCTCAACTACACGCAAATTGTGCTTTTCAGCAATCGCCATCAGGGGATTCATGTCAGCGGCCAACCCAAAAAGATGAACCGGCATTATCGCTCGCGTTCTGGCGGTAATTTTTTCTTCTACCTGGCCCAAATCGATGTTGAAGGTGGCGAGGTCTATATCTACAAATACGACTGTTGCACCTACACGTTCGACAACGTTGGCAGTAGAGATCCAGGTAAATGCCGGGACTATAACCTCATCTCCCGGCCCAATGCCGAGCGCTAATAGAGAAAGGTGAAGCGCCGAGGTGCAGGATGTTACCGCTATTGAGTGGGAGGCATTTGTAAACTCCGACCACGAATCCTCAAATTCTTGAGCTTTCGGCCCTTGGACTAACCAACCAGCGCGCAAAGGCTCGAGCACGCTATTGATTTCTACCTCTGTCAGGCTCGCGCGGGCAATGGGAACCGTGATTCCCTTATGGTGTTCATCTGTTGCCACCTAGTGATTCTCCCGCCATGAGATGAGGTCGAGCAAACCCTGCTCCAAATCGTCTTCAAAACAAAAACCAAGATCGGCTCTAGCCTTTTCTGTTGAACCAATTCGATTTTGCACAAATTGGCGCACATCCTCCGCTGAATAGGGTTTGTAAGTAACTTTCAAACTTGAATCCTTAAGTTTGAGAATCAAATCACACAGCTCTCTAATCGAAGTCTGGACTCCTGTTCCGACGTTATAAAATTCGTCTGATACGGTCGCTGTCAAGGCAGCGATGTTGGCGCGAGCCGCGTCGTGAGCAGTGATGAAGTCATAAGCCTGTGAACCATCCCCGTTGATGGTGGGGGCTTCATTGGCATCAATTTTGTTCAACATGATCGGAATAACTCCGGTATACGCCGCTGTTTGGTCTTGGTGCGGTCCATAGACATTCATATACCGAAGTCCAACAAAACTGAGACCATACCGATCATGAAAAGCACGAGCCATCGCCTCGCCCGCGATCTTAGTGGCGCCGTAGAAATTTCGGTTGTTGAAAGGGTGGCTCTCGGTCATAGGCACTTCAACTGCGTCACCGTATACACTGGCCGAGCTAGAGTAAATAAGGCGCTCCACGTCGTTCTTCACGCATGCCTCAAGAACATTAAACGTGCCCTGAATGTTCACATCAAAAGCCGTTCGAGGGTATTCCTTCGAGTGCAACAACCACATGGCCGCCAGGTGAATAACTCCATCAGCATCCCTAAGCGCGGCATTTAAGACATCAGTGTCTCGAATATCTCCACCGTCTGGGAAAAACTCGCATCGACCATCATTTAGAGCCCCCTCTAGGTTGCTAACCTTGCCTCGGGTGAGATTGTCATAGATTGTGACTCTCGCAACATCGGTCGTGAGAAGTTCCTGGACAACATGACTACCTATAAAGCCAGCCCCACCGATTACGACAATGTTCTTGCCGGCTAGGTCCACGGTTTTTTCCTCCAACTCGTTGAATAACTGCACCAAGCCTACTGATCTAAGAATCATCCGCGGTTCGAATCACTCGATTTATTGAATACGGAACAATTGAGAGATGAGGATCCGAAGCGCCATCATCATCGGTGGAGGTATTGTCGGGCTTGCTATATCGCATGAACTAAGTGCATCTGGGATCTCAGTCACGCTGATCGAAAAAGAGAGTGACTTTGGGCTCCATCAAACAGGCAGAAACTCCGGTGTGATTCATGCAGGCCCCTATTACAAACCGAGCTCCCTCAAAGCGAAACTCTGCACCGAGGGCAATCGACTCATGGTTAGATTTGCGCAAAACCACGACATTCCTCACGAAATCACAGGCAAGCTCCTCCTAGCAATTAGAAGGCAGGAAGTGCAGCAGCTTCAAGCGCTCGCAGCGAGAGCTCAGGCAAATGGCGTGCCCTCAGAAATCATCTCTAGAGAGAGAATTGAGGAACTCGAACCTTTCGCCGCGGGCATTTCAGCTTTGCACGTCAAAACGACAGGAATTATCAATTACGCCGCGGTTTCACAGAAACTCGCAACGCTTTGCCAAGAGAACGGAGCGGAACTTCTTTTGAGTTCCGCTGTGAAGAGCATCAGAACTTCGAATGAGTCCGTCACTGTGGAACACAGTAAGGGTAGCCACACCGCATCCTTGCTCATCAACGCAGCCGGTCTTTTCAGTGATCGGATAGCGATGATGGCAGGAATTACCCCTGACGTACGAATAGTCCCTTTCCGAGGTGAATATTTCGTACTAAGGCCAGAAATAGAGAACTGGGTTAACGGACTGATTTATCCGGTCCCGAATCCAAAATTGCCTTTCCTCGGTGTCCACTTGACCAAGATGATTGGCGGCGGCGTCCACGCAGGACCGAATGCTGTTCTTGCTTTGGCGAGGGAGGGTTACTCGTGGGGTTCAATCAATATGAGGGATCTATGGGAGACCCTAAACTACAAAGGGCTCGCGCGACTTGCAGCGCAAAACCTCTCTACCGGAGTCAAAGAGTTGGCTCGATCATTGTCCCCAGCTCTATTTGCCCGGGAAGTTAGCAGGCTTGTTCCCGGCATCGAGTCTAAACATCTCCTAAGAGCGGATTCAGGGGTCCGAGCACAAGCTGTCGACAAGAGTGGGAAGCTCGTTGACGACTTTGTAATCCAGCGGGTCAAAAATCAGGTTCATATTCTCAACGCACCCTCGCCCGCAGCCACTGCATCTCTGGCGATCGCAAAGCACATTGTCCGCACCCTTCAGCAGGATTAGGGGTTTACGCGAGTGATCGCCTAAGTGTCTATTCTTGAAGGGTGATCTCAAAACCGCCGGCGGACTTTTCGCCAATGGAGCTTGCGCGTCTGGCGGCTGATGAGATTGCAGTCGCCACAGGAGTTGAGCGCCATGTCATGGCCCTTACCCTTGGTAGCGGTTGGGCGAAGGCTGCGGACCTCATTGGGGCCACGGTAGCCGAAATTCCAGCAGAAGTAATACCTGGGTTCAAAGCATCGGCAATCCCCGGACACAGAGGCACAATTCGTTCCATTGCTCTTCCAAACGACGAACATGCCCTTGTGATTGGTGCCAGAACCCATTTGTACCAAGACAAAGGTGTTCGGGCTGTCGCGCATGGTGTGCGTGTTGCAGCTGCATGCGGTGCAAAGGTTATGATCCTGACGAACGGTGCTGGAGGAATCAAGGAACAGTGGAGTCCCGGAACTGCTGTCCTCATTTCCGACCACATTAATCTGACCGCATCCTCTCCTCTTGAGGGAGCAACCTTTGTTGATTTGACCGACTTGTATTCAACTCGCCTTCGTGAAGTGGCCCAATCCATTGAGCCAACCCTCGAAGAGGGTGTGTATGTACAGTTCAGAGGTCCCCAATATGAGACGCCGGCTGAAGTGCAAATGGCCAAAGCTATCGGTGGGCACATAGTAGGGATGTCGACAGCAATTGAAGCTATCGCTGCCCGCGAAGCGGGCATGGAGGTCCTAGGACTCTCATTGATTACAAACCTTGCGGCGGGAATCTCGTCTCATCCACTTAGCCACCAAGAGGTTGTAGATGCGGGTATAAATGCGGAGAAGGCAATCAGTGAGCTCCTGGCAAAGATTGTGCTTGCACTTTGACAAAGACCGAAGCCTTACTCTCAGCAGCCAAGATTTGGTTGGAGACTGACCCCGACGCAGAAACACGGAAGGAGCTCCGGGAGATAATCGCTGGCGCCGAAGCTGGAAACGTAGAGGCCATCGACGTCCTGGTTGAGCGGTTCTCCGGTCGACTAGTATTCGGAACTGCGGGTATCCGTGGCCCACTTGGGTTTGGCCCAAGAGCAATGAACCGTGTGGTAGTGACGCAGACCACGGCAGGGCTAGGTCAGTATTTGGTTTCAAAATGCGCGAGCAAGACGAGAAACCTGAGAGTACTCGTGGGCTTTGACGCGAGAACAAACTCTGCGACATTCGCCACAGATGCCGCCGAGGTTTTATCTGGCCATGGAATTGAAGTACTTCTGATGTCAAATCATGTTCCAACACCGATTGTGGCCTTTGGTGTTAGGCATCTCGATTGCGATGCAGCAATAATGATTACCGCGAGCCATAACCCGTCTGAGGACAACGGCTACAAAGTGTATTTCGGAGGTCGAGACGAAGGGTCACAAATCATCCCACCCACCGATATCGAAATTGAGGCTTGTATAGACAGCGTTTCCCGCACTGAGACTTGGTCGACTATCCCCAGGTCACCGGACCTAGTTTCCATCATTGCTCCCAACATTGTCGAGGACTACCTCGCTGAAAGTCTCAGCTCCCTCCAGCTCTCGCATTCTCGGGCATCTGCGCTAACAGTGGTCTACACAGCGATGCACGGAGTGGGCGGCGAAGCTTTCCTCGCGGCTATGGATAGTGCTGGTTTTCCCGCACCTCATGTCGTGGATGCTCAATTCACTCCTGACCCAGAATTCCCCACGGTAGCTTTTCCTAATCCAGAAGAAGCTGGCGCCCTCGATTTGAGCTTCGAAGAAGCCCGCGCCCACAAAGCGGACCTCATCATAGCTCACGATCCAGATGCAGACCGTGTTGCGGTTGCGCTTCCCGACTCGTCAGCACCCGGTGGATACGCATCGCTAACAGGAAACCAGGTTGGCGCAATCTTTGGTTGGCACATTGCTCACAACGCTCAATCTTCAAATAAGAGCGGAACTCTTGCGAACTCACTGGTGAGTTCGCCCGTCCTAGGCAAAATCGCGAGGCATTGTGGACTCGACCATGAGGAGACCCTGACCGGGTTCAAATACGTATCGCGGGTGAAGAATCTCATTTTTGGATTTGAAGAGGCGCTGGGGTATCTGGTCACTCCTGATGTAGTGCGCGACAAAGATGGAATTTCTGCCGGACTACTGATGGTGTCAATCGCTCACACACTGGCCAGTGAGGGAAGAACGCTATGGGACTATCTTGATGAGATTGAAGCGAGGGTGGGAGCCTTCGCATCAGGACAAGTCACTATCCGACTCGCTCCTA